>QWCJ01000452.1_pt1 | contig 14547 bp, 12 predicted proteins | sample 1972501 | NCBI WGS metagenome assembly QWCJ01 (sample SAMN09866711, study PRJNA288562) | Human vaginal metagenome isolate term2_vaginal, whole genome shotgun... | isolation source: vagina | host: Homo sapiens | place: USA: California
AGTTGTTGTTCTTATTTTGATGGCCCCGATTGGCCAGCGCGGCTGCTATTCACAATTCACAATTTTCATTCCACATTTTATAATTTTTAGTTCATATACAAAAGGTCATTTGGGTGCTCTTGGCTAAGGTGACAATCTCTGCTTTAACTATACTTCGTGTTTCAATTTCTAAGATTTTAGGGTAAATGTTTTAGTTTCTCTAAAAAAGTATCCTTAAAAAGTTGTTAGTAATAATAATTCTGTCTATCTTTGCAAAAATTTATAACAATCAATGTTTCAGCACATGGGCAACAGTACCTTTCACCCCATCGTTGCATTTTTACGTTATAAACGCAAGAATGAGGAGGCAATCACGTTAACATGCGTTATTACCCCCCCCGATTATTGTATTATATTAACACTCTCTTCTCTCTTGCTTGCCTTTCTTGCAAAGGTAAGACTACTTATTAGTGCATGGTTTCACAGGCAGCCGTGCACCTTGGCCGTATACGCCTGTCGCACACAAGAAATTTACAAAATCCATAAACTTTTCCAATGATGAAACAACTTTTTTACTTGCTTAAAACAAAACGGCGCGGCATATTCCTCGCCTTGCTGTTACTCATGGCTCTGCCAATGGTGGCACAAACGGCTGGCAATACATTCAAGGTCGATGGTCTGAAATACATTGTGCTGGATGCAGCGGAACGAACCCTCAAGGTATTGCCCGAAACAAATTACAAGCAATATACCGACATTAAAGGAGATGAGTACTCGGCTTATAATGGTACACTGAGTGGAATTTTAGATTTCACTAAGCCCGTCAGCTATAACGGTAAAAACTGGACGGTGACCGAAATTGGCGAAAGGGCTTTCCAGTTAGAAAACATCACGGAGGTGAAACTTCCTGATGTCATGACAAGAATTGGATACAAAGCGTTTTACAAGACAGCCTCTTTAACTACAATCAAATTCCCGGCATCACTGAACTACATTGAAAACAGCGCTTTCTCTGAAAGTGGCTTGACCGGCGCAGTCACATTCCCCGACAACACGTTTATAGGTGCCAATGCTTTTCAGTCATGCGCGGAAATAACGAGTCTGGACATTGCAAAAGTGAAATACCTGGGATCTGGGTGTTTCAGGAATTGCCCTGGATTGAGTAAGGTAACAGTTCCAGTATCTGCAAAGATTGGGCAAAAGCTCCCCGCGACGACACCGAGTGACTATAAACTAACTGGTAATGCCAATGAAACATCAGGTGAGTATGCCTTTGCCGATTGCTATAATCTGACAGAAGCAACCATCGAGAGCGGCATAACCACAGTCCCTGATCACATGTTCGCATATTGTGGCGAATTGAAAACCGTCAGAGTCCCAGCCACGGTAACAAGCATAGGAGGTGGCGCTTTTAGACAATGCTTCAGTCTCAGCTTCATTGACATGCCGGAAGTGAATAGTATAGGGATCGAGGCCTTTTGGGGCTGTTTCAATTTAAAAGGCGACCTGGTTCTTTCCAACAAAGTAACAAATTTAGGAAACCAAGCCTTTGGATACACCAGTCTCACTGGGGTAAAATGGGAAGGTGCCGCCGGCTGTACGATAGGCAATAATGTTTTTACGGGCTGTCACTTCCTGGAATATGTAGACCTGCATACACTGACAAATCCCACGGTAAGTAAGACAGTATTGAATCGGCATACAGGAACTGCGATTGATAATCTTGCAGGTGGATTGCTGTCGCGCACCATCGTTTATCTTCCACAAGGAGTGAACTTCACCTTCAAGGAAGGAGAGGACGTGAACTTCGTTAAAAGCAACGGCAGCGACAACCTCACCTGCACCAAACTGAGCGTGCAGGATGGCGCCGACTACGAGTTCCCTGTTGGATTCACAGCAACCACGGCTGTCTATAACAAATGGGAAGCATATATGTGGAATAACCAAATAACTATTGGTGATGAAAAATTCAAAGACAGAAAAACATATACTGGTGTTAATTATTCCTGCGATGAATATGATTATGACAACAATATAGCGCCTCTCATAACCTACCGCGACTTCACCGGCTCGGGCAACTACGCCAACGGTATCAAGGCTGGCAAGAACTGCTTCACCATGCTGCTGCCCTACGCAATAAAAAAGCGGCCCAGTGGCATCCGTGCCTACAAGCTGAACTACAAAGGCACCTATACAACACCCGTTCAGGGAGGAGCAGAAGCCAAATACACGGAATATTACTTGTTCACTTCGATTCCTGATGAAAGCGTGCTTGAAGCCAATAAGCCCTACCTGTTACGCGTTGTAGATGGAAATGAGTACAGTTCTAAGGATTTTGGCGCTGCTAACGTAGTGATTGCGGCGTCGGGCAGTACCAAGGTAAATGATGATGGCACTGAAGTCACTCAAACGCCTTCAACCTCCGCTTTGCGCAACGTCAATGCCGGCACGCTCAAGCCACAAGGCTTCTCTCCCATGAATGATCAGGGCTACAACTTCGTGGGTGGCACCGAACGGCTTAACAACCAATTGGCAGTCAGTCTCCATACGTGGCTGCTGAACACAGACTGGATGAATATTGACGTGTGGAGACAAGTGAAAAGTGGACCTATATCCATTCCTAACTCTGATTTGCAGCTAGAACCAGCGACAGCGGCGCCGTTCCGTGGTTACATCCAAGTAATTAACAATGCACCGGGCGGAGCCAAGCGCTTCGTCATCCTCCGGGAAGACGAGACAACAGGGATAGACGACTTGCAACAAGACAAGGCTCTGAATGGCGCACAGCGCATCTATACACTCGACGGACGCTACGTAGGCACCAGCTTCGACACTCTGCCCAGCGGCATCTATGTAATCAAAGGAAAGAAAATAGCAAAATAACGCAAGATGAAAACAGAGAACATGAACAGTAAGACATACACACGTGGCAAGCGCGCTTACATCAAACCCTATGTCGACATCATCAAGATGGACACAAGTTATGGCATGATGGAGGACAGGAGTATAGCCATAGACCCCAACACCCCTGCCACTGGCGACGGCAACGCCAAGCGTTTTGAGATGGACGACAACATGTGGGACGACAATTTCGAGGGTAAAAAATAAGCGACGTTTGACAATATAAAATTTGACAATTATCAATTAACAATTGCCGTTCGGCACGTCTCATGCGTACCGAACGGCTTTGTTATAATTGTGAATTGATAATTGTGATTTAAAAATCATTACGCGTTGATACCAAGCGTGGTGGCTATGGCCGTGAGCACGCTGATGAGTATCTGGATAATGATTTTCCACGTGGGTTTGTTTTTCATGGTATTGATATTAAAAGGTTGGAATGAAGGGCGGCCTCGCCGTATGTGATGGGTTGGCCGCCGTGTTTGCTCACTGTCGCGAGAGCTGTCAGCGTGGCATCGGCCTAATTTGGCCGGCCTACGCGTGAGCTCCCGTTCGGGGCTGCCTATTAGGCAGGTTTAGCGGTTGTGGTGTCGCTGTTGTTGCCGGGTTTGGCGTCAGGTTTGGCGCAGGTGTTGTTCCTACTCATGGGAGCCTCCTTGGCCGTGGCTCCTTGCAGGAGAGGTTTCACATAAAACCCGGTACGGTTGCCAGCCTCGTTCACGCCAGTGACATTGAATGTACGCATGGGTGTGTAGACAATGTGGTAGCCCGAGATGTTGCTGCTGTCAAACTTGTCGAAACTCTCGGCAGGTCTGGTGGTCATGCCCACGCGAAACGAACCGATGCCGTCGAGGGTAACCTTCTGCGAGTTGAGCAGGTGGTTGCGCATGAACACGGCAGTCTCTGCCAGTACGGCCAGCACGTCGGCATAGGTCACGGTGGTGGCGTGGGCTATCTCGTCGGCCAGTTCCTTGGTGGAAATCTCGTCCAAGATGACGGCACGGCCATACCATTTGCCACGGTTTTTACTTTTCTCTCGGTTGTCTTGTACTTTACGATAACGAATTGACATAATGTTTTTCCTTTCTTTGTTTTAAGGGTTAAACTTGTTTTTCATGGGTCTCACAGCATTTCTTGAAGCTTCGTTTGTGTCTGTTTGACGTTGCAAAGATACGGCCATCGTCTTGTGCTTCAAAACGTCTTGGCCCTCCACATAGGCCACCTTCTCGGCCATCAAGCGTGTCGATCAGAAATTGTCAAACCTCTATGGGCAGGCTGTTTCCGCCGATGAAAATAGCTGACAAAAGGTAGCTCAAAATTCGTGTATTCTTGAGCGAGCGCCCCTTGGCTCGCAAATACGCCCAAAATGAGCCGTTGTGGCAATCGGCTGTGTGTGTGGATGTTGCGAGCGAGGCTAAATTATTTTTGATAAAATTTGATTTGCAAGGCTCGCCATTGAGTATTTATCGCGCCTTGTTTAAGCACTTTTCACGGCGCCATCAAGACCCAATCGGCTCGCAATTGGGCCTGATACGCCGTGCCAATAGGTGCCAATGGCACAGCGCTCATGTAGCGCGTGCCAAGCGAGCGTCTTTTTTTTAGTTGAAATTCGTGTTTTTCGCATCTGCAAGCAACGTGTTGGAGGGTCTGTTTTTTGGTTTGTTTTTTTTACATCTTGAACGACCCGCGCGGGTAGTTCAATATGAGTGTCGGACAAGTTTGGCGTGGAAATTACATTTCACAGTTTTTCTAACTAATCTTAAACGCTTAATGTTTTTTTGGAGTTAAACACGCTTCGTCCTAACTTTGCCCACACCAAAAAGAGGCGCCCTATGACAAAAGGAATGGCGCTCGCAACTAAAAAAATATCACGATGAACATGGAAAAAAATAAAAACACAATTTGCGCGCCCCCCATAAACGCCGCCACGTCGCCCATGGCGCGCATCTTGTCAGACGTGCGTTGGCTTATGGCCCAGCCACGTGGCTCACTCGTTTGGATGGGCACGCAGCGCGACTTGGTCGAGATGGTTAACATAGCGTGGATGCAGCGCGCCGTCATCGACTCGCAAGGCCGCCCATGCACTCGCAAGGCGATGGCCGACAGGATTTTCTCTGTTGTTGGCCGGCCCACCCCCAACCATATAGCCCGCATCGTGTCGCGCATAGGCGAGCGGTGCTCTCCAGATTTATCCATGCTCGCCCGATACGCCCGATTGGCAGGCGAGCGCGACATTATACATCACTTTATAAAATAAGCAAGAATATCATGACAGATCAACAAAGAAAACATCTATCCGAGCATTTCACGCTCTACGAGATGGTACGCTCGGGCATGGCCATCGAGCGCGACATTGACAACATGCCCAATCTTAAGCAGGAGCAGTCGCTCCGTCTCTTGGCCCAAAACGTGCTGGAGCCCCTTCGCCGCCAGTTTGGGCCGATCGTAATCTCGAGCGGTTTTCGCACGCCGAGGCTCAACCTCATGGTGGGTGGCGTGTCCGGGTCGCAGCACACCAAGGGCGAGGCCGCCGACATTGTCCTGCCCGACGCCGATACGGGGCGCCGCATGTACGCCTTCGTGAAGGCCCGCGTCGACTTCGACCAGCTCATCTGGGAGCCCATAGGCGCGCCCGTGCCTCGCTGGCTGCACGTGAGCTACACCGTGCGACACAAAAACAGGCGCATGGCTCTTTGAGCCGCGCGCCTGCCGTCACCATTCCACCGCGTTAATGTTTTTCAAGCCCATGTGCAGGGCCGCCACTCTTTCGTAGTCTATAAATCTCACTCGCGACGCTATGGCCTTGTATGTGTCTGAGTGAGCCTTGTCCTCAAACTCTCGCTTGCGACTTTTGTCCGCGACTATATTGAAAGAGGCGTTGAAATCTTGCAGTTCGTTGAACTTGAACAATGAGTTCTTAAAGTCGGTGGTGTGTTCCACCTCAAAAAAATCGGCCGGCATCATGCGTTCGTTAAACCACACCACGTCTATAGTCCTGGCTTTTCTCAACAGCCGCTCGTAAGTGAATGGGGGCATGTCGGTGTCGTCGGCCACGTCGCCCAACCTTTTGTCTATGAAGAGACGGTTCTTATCTTGTGCCGGCACGTAGGTGGTTTTCTTCCTGAGCTTGCCTATTTCCACCAACAAGCCTTGGTAATTTTTCATTGCGCCGCGACATTCCTCTCGCCACGAAAAACCCGCGAACGGCATTTTTCACCTTGATATTCTTGCGTAAAAGCGAAAAAGATGATACATTTGCCAAGCGGCCATGATGGCGCGCGGGGCGAAAGGTATTTGCCCACGAAAAGAATACCCCCACTAAAGACATTGACGCTATGACAGGCAAGCAAGCTCCACAAACAGACCAAGTGACAGATAATAAGGGCACCGACGTGAGCGGGCGGGTTTCCCGAGGCAAGCGCACGCTGTCCGCCAACCAGATAATCTTTTTTTTCAAGCGAGGCATTTGGCAGAGAGGCACCGTGTCGTTTCGGCAAGATCCTTGGGTGTACATGGCCCAACGGCTCTACATGGTGTTCAAGGGGCTGTTTGTGGAGAACCATTGGGGCTACGCGGCCCAGCTCACCTTTAACACCATGATGGCTATCGTGCCTGTGTTCGCCGTGATTTTTGCCGTGGGGCGTGGCTTCGGCTTCGAGGATTACATCTCCGAGTGGGTGCGCCGCATGTTCGCCAGCCAGCCATACGTGGCCGACGCCATCATCCGATTGGTGGGCCAGTACATCAAGTACACCCACCAAGGCGTGGTTATCGGCGTGAGCTTGGTGTTCATGCTCTATAGCGTCATCTCGCTGTTCAACAATGTGGAGAGTGTCTTCAACGGCATCTGGGCGGTTAAGAAAGAGCGATCGTGGGGCAAGGCGGCGTTCGACTATGTGTCTATCATCTTTCTCGTGCCGTTGGTCATCATCTTGTTCTCGGGCCTGAGCGTGTTTTTTTATAGCGTGCTTGGCCGTCTGCCCGACTTCCAATTGCTCACGCCGCTGTTTCGCGGCATCATCGGTTTCGTGGTGCCCTTGGCTGTGCTGACGCTGTTTTTCACCTTGTTTTACACCTTCGTGCCCAATACCAAGGTGCGACCCTCTATGGTGTGGTTTCCTGCGTTGTTGGCCGGTTTGAGCTTTATCGGGCTGCAAACGGTTTACATCCATTTCCAAGTGGTGTTTACGAGCTACAGCCTTATTTATGGGTCGCTGGCCGCCTTGCCGCTGCTCATGCTGTGGATGCAGATGTCATGGTTTATCTGCATCGGCTTTGCCGAGCTTGGTCGGGCCAACCAAGAGCTCACCGACGGCCATCTCGTGGAAGACCGTGAGGACAGCCTTTTGGAGCGTTTGGGCAAGGCCTCTATGGTGCTGAGCCACCTGTGCCATCGGCAGCGGCTTGGCTATGGGCCTTGCGACGCCGACCATTTGCTCTCGGCCACCCATTACAGCTACGCCCAGTTGACGCGTGCCCTGCGCGCGCTCGTCGACGCTCGCCTTGTGGCCCACACGCACAGAGACGATGGCACTGACGTGTACACCCTCAATCGCGACGCCTCCGACCTTGGCATGGGCGTGGCCGTCAGCGCGCTGTTGGGCCGTCGCACCCACGATGAAGGGCGTGATAGTGATGCGCGCCCATCGCGCGAGGTGCGCCGACAGCTCGACGCCATGCTCTCTGAGTATATCGACGCGCTCAATGGTGTCAAAGTGTTGCGGCTGGCCGAAGAGGTTCGCGACTGGCGCGCGCGGGATTAAGCCTCCGCCAGCCAGTCACGTGGGTCAGTGGTCGTGTTCGCCGGCGTTCACCAATTTGGCGTTGATGAAGTAAGCCCCCCGTGTGGCTATGCGCGCGTTGGCTGGCAAGTCGGCAACGGGCGTGACGGCGCAGTAGCCAGCCTCGGTGGTGCCTCGTATCACCTCCACTTTCTTGAAGGTGGTCGCGCCACGCTTGCCACTGTTTGTGCTTGCCGCCCCCTTGACCACGAACACGTAGTCGCGGCCACTGTCCTCCACGACGGCGGTTGTGGGTACGGCCGGCGTCGTGGCTCGCGTGAGGCTCACTATGCCCGTCACGTTCATGCCGTCTATCAGCCCCTGCTTGTTACCTTTCACCCTGCAGTGCACCGCCACTGTCTTGCTCTGGCCCGAGAATGACGAGCCTATGCTGTACACTGTGGCGTCGTACTCGTCGACGGGGTTGTTCGTGATGGTGAAATGCACTGTCTGGCCTATCCTCACCTTGGGCAGGTCTCGCTCGAAGATTTGCAGGTCCAAATGCAGTGATGAGTTGTCTACCATGTCCATGACCGGTTTTGATGGGTCTATGTAGCTGCCCACGGTGGCGTACACGTTGCTCACTGTGCCACTGATGGGCGCCCTCACGACGAGGGTGGTGCGCATATTGGCGTTGGTGAGCGTGGCAGGGGCTATGCCCATGAGCCTCACCTGTTTTTCCAAGGCCGCTCGCTCGGCCCGCAGCACGCGCAACTCGGCGAGGGCCTGTTGCAGGTTTCTGCCCGTTCCGGCGTCACTTTCTCTCAGCGTCTTTTGCCTTTTCAACTCCTGCTCGGCCATTGCCAGTTTGCCCTTGATGGCCAAGAGGTCTTTTTGCTGCTCCACAAACTCGGGGTTTGATACCGTGGCCACCACCTGCCCGCGGCTCACGTGGTCGCCCACCTGCACCAGCAGGCTTTTCACCACGCCACTGTACAGCGTGCTGGCGCTGGCCTTGTTGGTGTTGGGCACCATGAGTTGGCCGTTGGCCTTGAGCGTGGCCGTCAGCTCTTTTCGCTCCATGTTGCCTGTCGTCACGCCAGCAGCGCTCATTTGCTCGGGGGTGAGTGTGGTCTCCGTGCCATGCCCCTCGTGGCTGGGCGCCGTCTCGCGGGTGCTCTCGATCTCGTTTTTCTCTCTCGGCGCCTTGTTCTTGAACGCCGTCACGGTCAGGCCTATGGCTAACGCCGCCAGCAGGCCCCACTTGGTCTTTGTGTATTTTCTCATTGTCTTTTTGGGTATTTCAAATATTTTGCGTGTTGCCATTTCTTTTTGTTAGTCTTGCGTCGCTTTTTGCTCTCGGTCGCCCCGGCGCCCGTCACTTGCCCATGAGGGCCAGCGTGTCTATGAGCGCCGCGTCCACCTCCTTGACGCTTGTGAGCAGTTCTATCCGTGTGTCGGTGACCGCCTGTATGGCGTACAGATACTCCACGTATCCTGTCTCTCCCGCTTGGTATCCAGCCTTTGCGGCCTTGAGCATGCGCTCTGCCGTGGGCATGGCCTCGTTGGTGTAGTACGCGTATTTTGCCAAGGCCGTGGCGTACCTTCGCTTAGCATTCGCGAGATCGGCGTCAAGCTGTCTTTGCCTTTGCCGAGCCTCTGTCTCCTCCGCCTCCTTTTCTCTCTCCAAGGCTCTCCTGCGGGCTTTGGAGGCTCCTGTTGGCAATGGTATGGCCAGACCCAAGCTCACGAAATGATACCTCTGGCTGGTTCCCACGTACTGTTCCACGCCGTTGATGGTCTGCATTCCGGCCAACGATTGGTTGGTGTATCCCACGGTAAACTCAGGCATGGCGTTGGCTTTCTCCATGTCTATGCCCAGCTTGGCTACCTCCGCCTCGTTTCTTGATATCTCCACGTAGGGGTGGCTCGGCGCGCTGGCGGTGTCGGTGTCAAGGTCGGCGGTAGTCATGGGGCGGTAACGCCCTTGTTGCGCTATGTCGAAACGGCCCTCTATCCCGGCGATGGCTCGAAGCGTCTCCATGGCGGCGGCGTAATCGTCATCGTTCTCTTTGGCGCGCAAGGCTATCTCGCCCCGCTTGGCGCATGCCGCGTCTATGTCTGTTCGCTTGGTGTCTCCGGCGCCGAATCGCAGTCGCGCCACGCGCTCGAAGTCGGCGTACAAGCTGTCCAAGCGTTCCAATTGTATTTTTCTTTGTCGCAGGTACAAGGCCTGGCAAAAGGCCGTTCGCGTGCCTCGTCTCAGCTCCACGGTCTCGAGCCGTTCCTGCGTGCGCTTGGCTTGCGTCTGTGCTTGGTACAACTTTCGTCTGGCCGCGAACACGGTGGGGAACGGTATGCTTTGCGTCGCGGACACGCTGTAATCCTTGTTGACGCTGCTATACTGCCCATATTGCGCTCCGATGTCCAGCTTGGGCATGTCGGCCGCGGTAGCCTCGGCCAGTCTCGCGGCCTCGGCTCGCAGTCTTGCGGCACGCGCGGTGCCGTTGTTCTTGATGGCCATCTCCGTGAGTTCGCCTATGGTGTAGGCCCGAGTGGAGTTTTGTGCCATGACTGGGACTGCCGTGGCTACGAGCGCCATGACCACGAGCGCCGTCCGTCCGGGCGTTCTCACCACCCATGCTCGGCGCTTGGCGTAAACCGCGAGGTATAGCAGTGGCAGCACGAACAGCGTGAGCAGGGTTGACGAGACCAGCCCTCCTATCACCACCGTGGCCAACGGTCGTTGCACCTCTGCTCCCGCCCCTTGGCTCAAGGCCATGGGCAGGAATCCGAGACTGGCCACCGTGGCTGTCATGAGCACAGGTCTCAGGCGTGTCTTGGTACCCTCCATGATTTGCCTAAGTGGGTTGGATATGCCCTCGGCCCTCATCTGGTTGAACGTGCCGATGAGCACCACGCCGTTGAGCACGGCCACCCCGAAGAGCGCGATGAAGCCCACACCCGCGCTTATGCTGAACGGCATGCCGCACAGCGCGAGGGCCGCCACGCCGCCGATGGCCGCCATAGGTATGGCCGTGAAGATGATGGTGGCCTGCTTGGCTGACCTGAAGGCAATGTACAACAGCACGAAGATGATGACCAGCGCCAGCGGCACGGCCACGGCGAGCCGCTCGTTGGCCGCCCGCATGTTCTCAAACTGTCCGCCGTAGGTGAAGTAATAGCCTGATGGCAATTTCACCTGTTGGTTCAGCCGGGCTTGTATGTCGCGCACGACGCGGCTCACGTCGCGTCCGCTCACGTTGAAGCCCACCACGATACGTCGGCTCCCATTCTCACGGCTCACTTGCGCCGGCCCCATGCGATAGGCCACGTCGGCCACTTGCGACAGTGGCACCAGCCCCACCGGCGTGGGCAATACCATGTCCGCCACGTCGTCTATGCTGCCACGGTGCGTGCTGTCGAGGCGGGCCACCAAGTCGAACCGTCGCTCGTTCTCAAACACCACGCCCGCGCTCTTCCCCGCGAAGGCCATTGACAGCACGTCGTTGGCGTCGCTGATGTCTATGCCGTAGTTGGCCATTCGGGCGTGATCGTAGGTAACGTTTATTTGTGGCAGGCCCACGGTTTGCTCCACCTGTGGCTCCGTGACGCCGTTCACCGACCTTATGGCGCGAGCCACACGCTTGGCGTACTCGGCCAGCGTGTCCGGGTTCTCGCCGAATATCTTGACGGCCACGTCTTGCCTTACGCCTGTCATAAGCTCATTGAATCGCATCTGTATGGGCTGGTTTTTCTCGAAAAACACGCCCGGGATGTCCTCCAGTCGTTTCTCTATGTCGTTGGCCAGCTCATCGTACGTACGACCGCTCTTCCATTGGTCGCGCGGCTTGAGTATGATCATCAGGTCGGTGGCCTCGGGTGGCATGGGGTCGGTGGGCACCTCGGCAGACCCCGTCTTGCCCACTACCATCCGTACTTCATCAAATGACCGAATGACGCGCTCGGCCTGCATACTGGTCTCCATGCTCTGTTCCAGCGACGCTCCTTGGGGCAGTATGCAGTGGAAGGCGTAGTCGCCCTCTTGCAACTGTGGAATGAACTCGCCGCCCATGCGGGCGAACGTGAACAGCGCCACGGCCAGGAGTGCCACAGCCGCGCCTACCACCCACAGCCTGAACCGTATGGCTCGCGCGAGAAGTGGCTGGTGGAAACGAGCCAGCCGGTCCATCAAGCGGTCCGCGAGCGTGCGCCCGGGCTTGTGTGCCCTTGGCAGGAAGGCCGCGCTCATCATGGGTATGTATGTCATGCTGAGCACGAGCGCGCCAATGATGGCGAAGCTCACGGTTTGCGCCATGGGTCGGAACATTTTGCCCTCCACGCCCACGAGCGTCAGTATGGGAATGTAGACCATGAGGATGATAATCTCGCCGAAGACGGCTCCGCGCAACATCGACGAGGCAGACCTGAGCACCTCTTGGTCCATCTGCCTGCGTGTGAGTCTCGTCCCGGCGGCGGTGGCGGCGAGATGGCACATGGTGGCTTCCACGACAATCACAGAGCCGTCCACGATAATACCGAAGTCTATGGCCCCGAGGCTCATCAGGTTGGCGCTCACCCCGAAGAGGTTCATCATGCCGAGGGCGAAAAGCAGGGACAGCGGTATGGCCGACGCCACGATGAGGCCACCCCTGATGTTGCCCAGAAAGAGCGTTAGCACGAAAATGACGATAAGCGCGCCCTCCACGAGGTTGGTCTCGACGGTGTTGATGGCCCGCCCCACAAGGTCCGAGCGGTCGAGGTATGGCTCTATGGTCACATCGTCTGGCAGTGACCGTTGGATGGTGGGCAGCTTGGCCTTGACGCGTTTAACCACCTCGTTGCTGTTCTGGCCCTTGAGCATCATGACGATGCCGCCCACGGCGTCCACCTCACCATTGTAGGTGAGCGCTCCGTATCGCACGGCGTGGCCTATGCGCACGTTGGCCACATCGTTGATGGTCACGGGCGTGCCTTGCTCGCTTTTCACGCGTATGCGGCGTATGTCGTCCAGCGATTGCGCGCGCCCTATGCCACGTATGAAGTATGCGTTGGGCCCCTTGTCTATGTAGGCGCCGCCCGTGTTCTCGTTGTTGCGCCGCAGGGCGTCGAATATGTCGGTGATGGATATGCCCATGGCGCGCAGCCTGTTGGGGTCTACAGCCACCTCGTATTGTTTCAGCTCTCCGCCGAAGCTGTTCACCTCGGCCACGCCTGGCGTGCCGTAGAGCTGCCGCGCCACTATCCAGTCTTGCATCTCGCGCAGGTCTTTGGACGAGTATTTGCGCTCGCTGCCGGGCTTGGGGTGTATGATGTATTGGTACACCTCGCCCAAGCCGGTGCTCACGGGAGCCATCTCGGGCGTGCCCAGTCCCTGCGGTATTTTCTCCTCGGCCTCCTTGAGCCGCTCGCTTACGATCTGGCGCGCGAAGTACACGTCCACGTCCTCGTCGAAGACCGCCGTGACCACGGACAGCCCGAAGCGCGAAATGCTTCGCGTGTGCTGCAGTCCGGGCAGCGTGGCTATGGCCTGCTCTATGGGCGCCGTGATCAGTTGCTCCACCTCTTGGGTGGCCAGCGTGGGCGACGACGTGATGATTTGCACTTGGTTGTCGGTGATATCGGGCACCGCGTCTATGGGAAGCCGCAGCGCGCTCCACACGCCCCACGCCACCAAGGCGACGGTCATGATCGCCACGAGGAGCTTGTTGCGTATGCTGAATGAGATGATTTTGTCGAGCATGTCTTGTTTTTTTTGAATGCAAAATTACGTTTTTCCCAGTGCAACTGGGTTGCAAACATGTGGCGTGGCTCATTTTTTTTGACTTGTCCGTGCTCTACGCGTTATCTCGCCGCGCTTGATGCGCCAATATTTTGAGACCTCTGCAAAACTCTTTACTTTCTTTTCCCATATCAAATATTTTTGTACCTTTATGGAGCGACGGAGAAGTTGAAGATCAGGTTAACGACCGCCTGTCTTTTAGTCGCTTTGCAGGTCTTGGCATGGAAGATATTGTTCCTGATAGTACTACTGTATGTCGTTTCCGCAATATCTTAGTTGAGGCAGATTTATACGATATGCTCCTTGATGAGTTCAACAGGCAATTAGAAGCTAAAGGTATCATTGTAAAGCGTGGTGCCATTGTTGATGCCAGCATTACGAATACTCCCCGTCGCCCCCGTGGACGTAAGAGCTATGAAGTCGTTGAGGATAGAAAAGAGGGTGAGAACATAGAGGCTTCGGAGAAAGCCATGCTCAAAGAAGTTGTCAAGCCTAACGTAGATACAGAAGCTCGTTGGGTAAAGAAGATGGGAAAGCTCCACTTCGGTTACAAGCGTCACACGGTAACGGATGAAAACGGAATGGTGCTTGCCGAGGAAACGACAGCAGCCAATGAAAGTGATATTAAACACTTAGAAACACCCCTGAAGAAAGCTAAATTGCCACGGAAAGCACTTGTCTATGCCGATAAAGGATATAATTCGACGGAGAACAAAGGAACCCTCAAACGTATCTTGAATAAAGCTGCAAGTGGGTATCTTCACTTTGTTTGATGGATATAACAAAATAAAAGGCCATAAGCTCTTGTAATGGCTTTATGTAGTTATAGACAAAACTTTTATATTTCAATAGATTTCCTAACATAACTTTGCTTTTAGAAGGTTCCAAGAGTGTCAAAAACTCCCTAATATCCTCGGAACTCTTGCTGAACTCAAAGAAAAAACAAGGATGAAAAATAACCCCAAAGGCTACATTATTGGTACCTTGAGAGGAAAACTACAAGATTTATTCAAAAATTAATACCTAATAGCTGTTTCTTTAAATATAATTTCTTATTTTTACAGTATAAGAAAATCTCTATCTATTACAGAAATGATGGGAAACAGAGAATGTCCATATTGCCACAAGAATATCTCTATAAGCAGATGTTCTCATTACTTTTTA
>QWCJ01000456.1_pt1 | contig 14476 bp, 9 predicted proteins | sample 1972501 | NCBI WGS metagenome assembly QWCJ01 (sample SAMN09866711, study PRJNA288562) | Human vaginal metagenome isolate term2_vaginal, whole genome shotgun... | isolation source: vagina | host: Homo sapiens | place: USA: California
AGCCAGGTAGCTCGCTCGTTTCTAAATCGTTACCAGTTTAGTCTTATCAACAAGGTAACTTATTTATTTTCAATCAGTTGTAGTTTAAGAATTATCTTGCCAAGCAATTAGAAAACTTTTTATTGCTATTTTTTTAAAGATAAAATATAAGTGCTTGCATCACAAAAGGTTGCAAAAAACTTTCATTTCTTACAAATTTGGGCCCAGTTGCCCCTTCGCTTTGAAATAGCTTATCTACAGTAATAGTTTTGTTAGATGTTTTCAATGTTTTTTTGCTTACTTAAAAAAGCGTCTTCGAAACAAAAGGAGAGATAGACTTCTTTGAAAATATCAATCATTTTAATTATATATTTTTTGGCATGTGTATGAATTTATCACTTAACAAAGGTTGTTAATGTCACGCTTCAAAATACATGGAGATACTGTAGGCGTTTTTAAATGTACCTAAAAACGGTTTGTTCAAATATAATAAGTGTTATGATAAATAGAAATAAAAAAAATATATAAATACTGTTAAGGCTATCCAAAAAATTGATAAAATCAAAAATAATTCATACATTTGCGCTGCATTATGTTTTTTATAAATTAAAAAAGGAGTAGAAACATGAAGAAAATTTTAATCATAGCTCTGATGTTTGTTGCAAGCGTTAATGTAGCATTTGCACAGGCACAGATTAAGTTTGACAAATTGAGTCATAACTTTGGAACATTCGCAGAGTCTAATTCAGTTCAGAAATGTACGTTCAGTTTTACAAACGCTGGTGACCAACCTTTGGTTATCAATCAGGCCGTAGCCAGTTGTGGATGTACAGTTCCATCTTACACCAAGGTACCTATTAAGCCTGGACAAAAAGGTACTATTACCGTTACATATAATGGCAAGGGTAAATTTCCAGGTCATTTCAAGAAGACTATCACCATCCGCTCAAATGGTGTTCCGGAGATGACACGCTTGTATATTGAAGGTAATATGCAAGAAGCCAAAGATGATAAGAAATAGAATTGAGTTCCACATGCGACGGTTGTTGCATGTGGAATTTCTTGTTTATTAAATAAAACTGATATTATCTAAAAATATTCAATTGTAAGTTGAGTTTATCGAAGACTGGTCCACGACTAACCTTAAGGCAGGATCTAAAAATAAATATGAAGTATAAATATTAAGTAAAAGCATGAATTACGTTTTGTCAACATTAGTTTTCTTTACGATTCAAAACACGAGCTCGTTTTATTGAGTGGCTCGCTATGTACCATCACTTACTTAACATTTTACCTTGAAAATAAACTCAAAATGTTGCAAGATATTTTTTTTAGACCAACCTAACCCTATCACAAACTCTTACCACTATTTGTCAGTGCCTGTAAAAACTGAAAATTTCCTTTTAATTATATAACCTATAAAAATCTATAAAATTCTATGCAAGAAACTGTAACTAAAGCTCTTACGGGAGATTTTAACAAGAAAAAAGGCTTGTGGTTTTTATTCGCTGCCATTATCACCCTGATAGTTTGGATCCTTCCAATCTCTGTTTTTGGCATTGCTGGGCTAACCATTGTGCAACAGCGTGTAATAGCCATATTTGTGATGGCTATTATCTTATGGCTCACAGAAGCTATCCCAGCTTGGGCAACGTCAGTCACAATTATTTTTGTACTGCTGTTTTGTGTGAGTGACTCGTCCTTTAATTTCCTACAAGGAAACACTGGCGAATACGGTCAGCTTTTAGACTCGGTTGGTATCATGGCATGTTTTGCTGATCCAACTATCATCCTTTTCTTGGGTGGATTTATTTTGGCTATTGCAGCCACAAAATCGGGTCTTGATGTATGGATGGCAAAGACACTCATCAAACCGTTTGGAACTAAGAGCAAGAATGTCCTCTTGGGATTCATGCTTATCACTGGGTTATTCTCCATGTTTATCTCCAACACTGCGACGGCTGCCATGATGCTTACTTTTCTTACTCCTGTGTTTAAGGCTCTGCCAGCTAATGGTAAAGGACGTATAGCACTGACCATGGCAATCCCTATCGGTGCCAATCTTGGTGGTATGGGAACACCTATCGGAACACCTCCTAACGCTTTCGCTTACAAGGTTTTAAATGATCCTGCAGGAATGAATATGAACATTGGCTTTGGACAGTGGATGATGGTGATGGCACCGTTAGTTATCATATTGCTGATCATAGCATGGTTCATAATGTGCAAACTTTTCCCATTTTCTAAAAAGAATATAGAATTGAAAATAGAGGGAGATATGCATCACAATTGGCGCACGGTAGTTGTTGGAGTTACGTTTGCTATAACAATTTTCTTGTGGGTGTTTGGCAAGCAGTTTGGTATCAACGCTAACACCGTGGCTATGCTACCTATCGCAGTGTTTGCTTTTACGGGTGTTATCACGTCAAAAGATTTACGTGACATTGATTGGGGCGTTATTTGGATGGTTGCTGGTGGATTTGCGCTTGGCCTTGCCCTTAATGGAACAGGATTGGCAGAAGTGGCTATCAAATCTATACCCTTTGGAGAATGGAGCCCAATTGTCATTTTAATTATAGCTGGATTGGTATGCTACTTCCTATCAAACTTTATCAGCAATACTGCTACAGCAGCCTTGATGATCCCTATCTTGACCGTTGTATGCGAAGGCATGGGCAACAAGTTGGATATTATCGGAGGTACATCTACTGTCCTCATTGGTATTGCTATTGCCGCATCTGCAGCAATGTCTCTGCCAATTTCCACTCCACCGAATGCTATAGCCTACTCCACTGGTCTCATAGAGCAGAAATATATGGCTAAGACCGGATTGATAGTTGGTCTTATCACGCTGATAATTGGTTTCTCATTATTAATAGTGGTAGGCAAGATGGGTATCTTATAAACAGCATTGAATAAACAAACCATTAAATGGTAAAGAAAACGAAAGGAGCTGCCAAAAACTATTTGACAGCTCCTTTTGGTTGTATATAATTGAAAACTCATTCAAATTTTAATCCATTCCACTTCATTGTTATTGTTGGCAACATATTTTTTATCTTATCGTTCTCTTCGCTCGAAAATATAGGAACAGAGCGATGCACAACCATGGTCTGGTCGGAAACAGATAGAGAAGCACTTACCAATATTACATTGAGTTTCTGACTTATATTTGTAAAATCTTCTTGTGTCATCGTATCTGGTTTAACCAATTGGCAGAACTTGGCTTTGTCGGATAATGGGTTTGTCAAATGTATGGGATGCCATTCTTGATTGTAAAAACAGACCTTACTCTCTTTTTGCGGTGCACTCCATGTCTGAACAACACAAATGATGGAGTCATCACTTTGATATGGCAGCCGCTTTATGTCCAATTCGACAGCACTATTTAAAGTAATATGGAGATAATCTGCTGTGATCGTATCTATCTTGCTCGTTCCTTCTAAGCTATGTTTCACTTCATTTTTTGTGCTTGTGGAAACGTATTTCGTCATTTCCAATCGAGAGTCGTGCCCTATATAAGGAATCATTTTGATGGGCATTGACAGCCATAAATCTACCATTGACTTCGAAAATGTAGGTAGGGATATCATAAAAGTGCCCCATAACAATGCCGTTTTAAATTTCATCTTTTCTTTTTTTTGTTGCATTAATAACCTTACAAACGAAGGAATATTGCCATCACATCATTAAAAAAATTAAATTGAAAACGGTCCGAAACGCATTTGGGCAGTCCAACTATTTTTATGAGGAGAAACAAAGATGGTAAAAAGATGGCCGAATCCCATAGGCGAAACTCCACCAGCATAAAAAACGCTGCCATCATCTTCAAAGTCCATTGTAATGGAATAATCTTTTTTCATAGTTTTTGCAATGGTAGAAAGTTGGGTGAGTGCTTGCTGTTTGTTTTTTTTATTCATATAACAGCGAACTTCACATAACTTTTGTTGTGCAAATTTGAAAGTGATTTTATCCCATTTGAGCCCTCTGTAATGGATATTTTGATAAACAACTAAGCTAGTGTCGGAAGTTGTTGGTTCGCCCAGTGAAGATTTGATGTTTATAATAGCATCATCAAAAATAGTTCCGAACTTCAACTTCTTCAATTCTTGTGCTTGTGTCAATGTCGCAAACATTAGGCATAGTGTCATCAGAATTTTTTTCATTTCCTTTTTCTGTTAATAAATAAAATTATTTTAATAGATCCGTCCACCGGTCTATGTAAGTTGAGTAGGCAAAGATAAAAAATATCACAAACAGTTATAAGTCATAATATACTTCAAACCATTTTTATCCTTGCACTGCAAAGATAAACAATTTTATATATATTACCAAAGAATAGTCTACTTAATATTATCGTGTAAACACGAAAAAAAATGACGTTGTTTTAAGAGTGTGAGATGGTTTCACTTTCACAAAAAACACTGTGGCAAGAGTAATAACATTTGGTAATAACAATTGGTGGTATCAAGAGATGCGGACAAGAACGTAGAAGAGGACTATATCGTTCTAAACAAAAAAGGAAAGCCAGAGCTATCTAAAAGATGAGCTCTGGCTATCAACAAAAGATTAGAGAAGTTATAAAAGCGTTCCTATTGTCCCACTTGCAGTTTGTCAAAATTGATATCTCCAGTTCCATGCACTCTCTTTCGGAATTTTTTGACGTTGCCAGATAGAGATATATCGCCGACGCCTTGCAAATCGAGGGACGCATAACCACTATTTACAAAATGGATGTTAACATCCCCTACTCCTTTCAATTTGACATCGCTTCGTTTGGCTGTGAGCGACTTTATATCAATGTCCCCAACTCCCAACAATGTGGAATGAAACTCGTCACAAATCACATTTGCCATCTCTATGTCACCACTCCCTTTTAGATAAAGGTTGAGCGTGTCTGTATCAAGCGTGCCATTGATACAAAAATCGCCAGAACCTTCCATCGAGATGCCTATTAAATCTGGCGAGGTGATATATAGCACAGGAGAAGGATTATTATTAAACAAATTTACATCTACGAACTTCTTTTCAACACTCACAACAAGGGTGTTGCCAGAGAAACTTGTTTTTATGGCATTAACACGACTTTCAGGACCTACTACCTTGGCACTAAACGTGTCGGATTGGACAAAAAAAACGTCACATGCTCCTTTAATTTTGATAGCTGTAAATGGCCTTACATGGCGCACACTGGTAACTTCTGTGCTGTTGAATGTCTTTGAATAATTGCCACATGAGCATAGCGTAACAACTGAAACGAGTAATAATAAAGTTTTTTTCATGTCATCTGCATTGTATGTTTTATATTTAGACGAAATGGAATTAAAAATGGTTGCAAGAATCGTTCTGTTTTTGCAAAAAAAATAAAAAATCTTTGTTTAAGCTCTGTATTTGTAGTATTTTTGTAAATTGTAAAAAGCTTTTTTCAGAAAAAGATTTATTAATAGATATTGGTAGATGCGCAATATATATCAGATTGGTCTTGACGTGGGGTCGACCACAGCAAAAATTGTCGTTTTGGATAACAACCGTCGCTTGGTATTTGCGCGTTATGAGCGGCACAACGCCAAAGTTATGGCATTGGTGTCCAAGTATATTGATGAAATATACCAGCGGTTCGGCGATATAGAAACGAAACTATGCGTCACGGGGTCGGTAGGTATGCAAACAAAAGAGCAGCTAAAAGCCGATTTTGTGCAAGAGGTAGTGGCGGCCACAGTGTTTGTGCGCGAACGTTATCCGAAGGTTAAAACACTTGTTGATATTGGTGGCGAAGATGCCAAGGTGGTTTTCTTCAATGGCAAAAGTATGGAGCTGCGCATGAATGGTAACTGTGCGGGAGGTACGGGAGCTTTCATAGACCAAATGTCGGTGCTTATGGGTTGTGACAACGCAAAAATGAGCGCGTTGGCCGAAAAGGCCCAACATGTTTATCCAATGGCAGCAAGATGTGGAGTGTTTGCTAAGACAGACGTTCAAAATCTCATGTCGCGCAATTTGCCAAAAAGTGACATTGCTGCCAGTATTTTCCATAGTATTGCCGTTCAAACTGTAACAACGCTTAGCCGCGGATGCGACTTCACTCCTCCAATATTGCTTTGTGGCGGCCCTCTCACATTTCTGCCAGCTCTGCGAAAAGCGTTTTCTGAATACCTTAAGATACCATACGACGATTTGACCGTACCTGAAAATGGCAATCTGATACCTGCAATGGGTTGCGCATTTAAATCCGGCGAAACAAAACCGAGGAAATTATCCGAGCTCAAAGGATTGTTGGCGCAGTCTGCACAAAAGCTCGTTGACCGCTCTCGAGCGGATCAAAGAAACTGCAAAGTAGTCACCGGCACAGGCTCCACGTCAAGGCACGACAAAACCGATGCTCAAGAAGGGCTGCCGCCACTGTTTGAAAATGTGGCACATTACCAAAATTGGTTGAAATCTAAACAACAATATGCTACCCCACTCTATCCCTTAAAACGTGGCGTGGAAGAAGTGGTCATAGGCGTTGACTCTGGTTCCACCACCACTAAAATAGTGGCTGTAAGAATGAACAAGGAGGGTAAAGGCCAAATTGTTTTCAAAGATTATGCCATGAATCTTGGCAATCCTATCAAGGCCGTGTCTGACGGTTTGCTACGCCTGCAAAAAGCAGCGGACAAGGTGGGGGCTGATATACACATTGTGGGTTCTTGCTCTACAGGATATGGAGAGGAACTCATCAAAACGGCATTCAATTTGGATGACGGAATTATAGAGACGATGGCTCATTATCGTGCGGCAGCTCATCTTATGCCCAATGTGTCGTTTATACTCGACATTGGTGGCCAAGATATGAAAGCTATCTTTGTGGAGAACGAGGTTGTAGTGCGCATGGAGCTGAACGAGGCGTGTTCGTCAGGATGTGGGACATTCATTCAGACTTTCGCGCACAACCTTGGTTACGAAGTGGAAAACTTTGCCCGATTGGCCTGCAATGCCCAAAAACCTTGCGATCTCGGCACGAGATGCACGGTGTTTATGAACTCCAAGGTGAAACAAGTGATGCGCGAGGGAGTTACAATCGAGGATATAGCATGTGGATTGTCATATTCCGTGGTACGCAATTGCTTATATAAAGTATTGAAACTTCATGGGAATGAACATCTTGGCAACAAGATAGTAGTGCAAGGTGGCACTATGAAAAACGACTCTGTAGTACGTGCTTTTGAACTGTTGACTGGCGCCAAGGTGGCCCGTGGCAACATGCCAGAGATGATGGGAGCGTATGGATGCGCGCTCAATGCAATCAATCTGTTTGAGCAAAAAAATGTAAAGTGTTCTCGAAGCATAGTAGATCTATTATCCGTATCAGCTTATAATACCAAGTTGCTCAATTGTAAAGGTTGTGAAAATAACTGCTTCGTAACCCAGTATACATTTGGCGGCACCCATAAATTTTACTCTGGGAACAAGTGCGAGCGTATTTTCAACAACAAGGGCAAGGGGGCTTCAAAAGGCAAAAACATCTATGTCTACAAATACAAGCTGCTTTTTGACAGAAAGTGTGCAGAGAAACCATCTTGCCAACGTGTTGTCGGCATACCTCGCGTGTTGAACATGTATGAGGATTATCCATTTTGGCACGCCCTGTTTACAACAGCTGGGTTTGGTATAATGCTTAGCGATGAATCTACCTTCCATCGCTACGAGGAGGCATTGGGAAGCGTGATGAGTGACAATATCTGTTTCCCTGCCAAACTCGTGCATGCGCATATCCAAGAACTTGATGATAAAATATCGAAACTCAACGGTGACAAAACAGGATTTATCTTTATGCCTTATGTTGTTTATGAACAGCAAGACGATAACAGAAATATAAACAGCTACAACTGCCCCATTGTCTCCGCGTACTCTGATGTGATACGAGGTGCCATGAAATTGCGTACGCATGTGGATTCTCCGGTTATCAATTTTAGGGATAAAGCTCTTTTGAAAAAACAAATTTTCGGTTATCTCAAGAAACTCGGTGTGTGCAAAAGTACTATTGACAAAGCTTATAGTGCCGCCATATTGGCACAAGACGCCTATACAAGTGAAGTAAAAAAAATGGCGGAGGAAATTCTCGCAGATGGAAGAGCGAATGGTAATTTTACGATTTTGCTGGCTGGTCGCCCCTACCACACCGACCCCTTGGTACAACACAAACTATCTGAAATGATAGCGTCATTGGGCGTAAATGTCATTTCTGAGGATATAGTGCGCAACGATTTCAATACAAGCGCTGGCGACACATACCTTGTTAAGCAGTGGGCTTACATGAGTCGCATCATCAAAGCGGGTCAATGGTGCGCAGAACAACCAAACGATGTACACTTTGTGCAGATGACATCTTTCGGATGTGGACCAGATTCTTTCATACAAGATGAGGTTCGAGACATTCTGAAACGGCATGGAAAACCTTTCACATTATTAAAAATAGATGATGTCAGCAATATTGGCAGTCTTAAACTTCGCGTAAGGTCTCTTGTCGAATCTCTTCGAGGGGGGAACAAAGCAGGAAAGTTATCCGCGCATGACAGAAAGGGTGTCATAAAATCAAACACAAGCCATGAAGAGGCAAATGCGCTTCCGCCAATTTCACGTCACATTTTGGCGCCTTACTTTACGGAGTATCTCACTCCTTTGTTGCCATCTCTTTGCCGACTTTTTGGCTGGGATGTCGAGGTGCTTCCTCCGAGCGATTCTGAAAGTGCCAAGTATGGATTGAAGTATGCCAATAACGAAGTGTGTTATCCTGCGACACTGATTGTCGGCGATTTCGTCAAAGCATTGCGTTCCGGACAATATGACCTCGACAAAATATCTGTGGTTATGACCCAAACGGGTGGACAATGCAGAGCCACTAATTACGCTGCGCTCATTCGACGTGCCATGCAAGCCAACGGCTTTGACAAGGTGCCATTAATCACGCTTGGAGTGTCTACGAGCGCGGAAGAGGAGGATAAAAACCAAAGCGGCAAACTCGATGTGCCTTGGATTAAGTTTGCCCCAATCATTACGACAACATTTCTATATGGTGATACAATCTCAAAATTTTATCACTCATCAGTGGTAAGATTGAAAAGGGATGCCATTGTAGTTGGAGCTAAATCGAGCAATGCCGCCCTCGCTTTACGCGACAAATATTTAAATTTGGCCTCTACACAAATACTAAAGAACAGCCCCAAGGGACTTATGAATCTAATTGCCCAAGCAGCAGAGGAATTTAATGCAATCACAGAAGAACGAGACGTGCAGACAGTTGGAATTGTTGGCGAGATCTTCTTGAAATTTAATCCTTTTGCGCATCAGTTCTTGGTAGATAAAATATTAGCTAAAAATATTGAGGTGGTACCCGCTCTTCTGTCACCATTTTTTCTGCAAAACTTTGTCAATGTTATTGTTGAGAAACAAATGGGACTATGTCATTCGAATGTACCCGACTTTGTCGTTAAAAGCATTTATAGCTTGATATGGCGTAGACAAAAGAAAATCAACAAAATAGCCTCGCGTTTTAGGTATTTCCGTCCATTTACTAATATATTTGAAGAAGCAAAAGAAGTGGATGGCATCGTTTCATTAGCCGCGCAGTTTGGTGAAGGTTGGTTATTGCCGAGTGATGTTATAAGCATGGTAAAGCAAGGTGTTACTAATGTTGTGAGCTTGCAACCCTTTGGTTGTATCGCCAACCATATAGTTTCAAAAGGCATCGAAAAGAAACTCAAAAACCGATACCCTCAACTTAATCTTGTATCCCTTGATTTTGACTCTGGAGTTTCATCTGTGAACGTTGTCAACCGATTGCTACTCTTTCTCGATAGCATTGCGGTTTAAACGTAACTATTCTGTTTCCAAATTTGCTCAGGGCATAAGCCATATGTGAAACAGAATGGTTACGTAGATATAAAATTATTACGGAGACTCTCTATCTAACTAATCTCAAGATTTATGGAAAAATAAAAATTATAAATGATGTAAGAAAAATAAAAAGTATCAAAGCCAAATAACTAAAAGGATCTCATAATAAAAGAAATAATTTGTTGATTTTCTCTTTTAGGTATTAGATACTCAATAAAAATAGCTAAATTTGCATTTCAGAAATCAACTAATATTAAAAACAAACTTTGTATTATGAAACCAACATTGTTACTTCTTGCTGCCGGTATGGGCAGTCGTTACGGTGGTCTCAAACAATTGGATGGATTGGGCCCCAATGGTGAGACTATCATGGATTACTCCATTTATGATGCTATCCAAGCAGGATTTGGAAAGATCGTTTTTGTGATACGCAAAGATTTTGAAGAACAATTTCGTAAGCAAGTGTTATCCAAATATGAAGGTCACATTCCCGCAGAACTTGTGTTTCAAGGTATAGACGCCATTCCTGAAGGATTTACTGTACCCGTTGGACGCGAAAAACCATGGGGAACTAACCATGCGGTGCTGATGGCTAAAGATGTTATTAAAGAGCCGTTTTGTGTAATCAATTGTGATGATTTTTATAATCGAGACTGTTTCAAGGTTATCGGGAAATTCTTGGCAGACCTTCCTGAAGATAGTAAGAATCGTTATGCCATGGTAGGCTTCCGCATTGATAACACGTTGAGCGAGAATGGAACCGTAGCACGAGGAATTTGTACGAAGGATGAGAAAGGAAACCTTGCCACGGTCGTTGAGCGTACTGAGATAGAACGCCATGGTGAGGACATTCAATACAAGGATGAAAATGAAAAATGGGTAACGGTGGATAAAAACACACCTGTTTCAATGAATGTATGGGGATTTACACCCGATTATTTTGAATACAGCATGGAATATTTCAAAGAGTTCCTTTCGTCCCCAGAAAATATGGAGAACAAAAAAGCTGAGTTTTTCATTCCACTGATGGTTAACAAACTCATTAATGAAAACACAGCTACTGTTAAAGTGTTAGATACCACAAGCAAGTGGTTTGGTGTAACCTATGCCGCCGATCGCCCTGGAGTGGTGGCTAAGATACAGAAATTAGTGAGCGAAGGTGTTTATCCAGAAAAATTGTTTTAAGAAACTACATCTTTTTCTTCGGTATTCGTGTAATAGCACATGGATATAAGAGCTCACCGTGAATGTAGATTTAATACAAACAGGATAAGCGTCAGGATAGAAGTGCAATGTTTTTGCGCAGCAAATATCCCCTCCTAAGGAGGTGCGGACATGCTTTATTAATTTAGAGTATGACACAGTTCAGATGACATCTTCAAAAAAAGCGATGGCCTTCACAGGCAATCGCTTCTAATCTTCAATAGGAATTAGTTTTTTCAAGGTAAAAAGATTGTTTTCAGGATAACAGATGCAAAGATAACATTAATATTCTTAGATAACAAACTTTTAAATCTCTTTTTTTAAGAAATATTTCTTTATAATAACATTAATATCTTTTTTGTAAGCATCCAATATCTGTCGTATAGACGGCAAATATTGGAAGTACAAACATAAAGTTTTTCGGACAAAGATATTATAATAAGCTTTCACCACACAATGGCGGTTAATATGGGATAATTACCACGCTCCTGCTGAATTTTTGGGACAGCATCAAGGTATTCCTCGCAGTCAGGGAGAAGAACAACCTGCTCTATGAGCACATAGAAGAGTGCGAATTGTCCGACAATGCTCATTCGGATGTACTCATTGATGAGATTGTCAGCCTGACAAGAAATGAAACATACGAACAATATCCGAAACATATACGAAGAATTGCAGTGTATAATGCCGAGCAAGGCTTCATTATGGAACTCCTGATCAGTAACATGAAACTTTTTGCAGAAAACATTGTCGATTTGTACATGGCAAGGTGGGACATAGAAATCTTTTTCCGAAACCAGAAGTAGAATTTCCACATCAATAGTTTTGTGGCACCTCATCCAATGTCGTTGAGAAACAGATATAGATGGCCCTGATTGCCATACTGCCTTTTTCCGTGTTTCAACAGAAATCAGTATAGAAATTGCAGTTCTCAAATCGATTAGAGAAACACGTCAAATCTTATGGTTTGATACGACATTACGTGAGTTTTCTTAAATTATTTAGAAAACTATTGGATTTAAACATCAATTTTTACGACAAACATTTGTTAGTCTCATCTGAAATTTGTATCATTGCATGTGATTTTGTGATTGCTCACTACTATGAAGTTAAATTACTTCTTATTATGAAAAAACACGTGCACCTATCATTAGGGCACCTTTAATCTTATAAATCGACAACAATGAAAACCGACAGTCAGATCGCCCACGAGGCGAAATTGCTACCCATTGAGCGCGTTGCAGAGCGCGTTGACATTCCTGTGGACGCTTTAGACCACTATGGAAAGTATGTGGCCAAAGTGCCTTACACACTTATTGACGAAGAAAAAGTGAAACGATCCAATCTCATTCTTGTAACTGCTATCACGCCACAAAAAGCTGGTGTGGGCAAAACCACGGTGAGCATAGGATTGGGTCTTGGCTTGAACCGTATAGGAAAGAAGGCGGTTATTGCCCTGAGAGAGCCTTCCATGGGGCCCTGTTTTGGTATGAAAGGAGGCGCGGCAGGTGGTGGTTACGCCCAAGTAGTGCCTATGGAGAAGATAAACCTGCACTTCACGAGCGATTTTCATGCGGTCACGGCAGCCAATAATCTTATTGCAGCATTGTTGGACAATTACGAATACCAACACCAGAAAGATGGATTTGGCCTTAAAGAGAAAACTTGGCGACGTGTGCTTGACGTTAACGACCGCTCCCTTCGCGACGTGGTCACAGGCGTGGGTGGCCATGCCAATGGTTTGATTAGCGAGACAGGGTTCGACATTACGCCTGCTTCGGAAATTATGGCTATACTCTGTTTGGCCAAGGATGAGACCGATCTACGCGAGCGTATCGACAATATACTGCTTGGCACAACCCTTGACGGCAAGCCGTTTCGGGTGCGCGACATGGGCGTAGCGGGTGCCATAACAGCTATTTTGCATGAGAGTATCAACCCCAACCTTGTGCAGACCACTGAGAACACGCCTTGTTTTATTCATGGTGGACCTTTTGCTAACATCGCGCACGGCTGCAATAGCATCATAGCCACCAAGGCAGCTATGACCTTTGGCGATTATGCTATCACGGAGGCAGGCTTCGGTGCAGACCTCGGTGCAGAGAAATTTTTCGATATCAAGTGCCGAAAAGCTGGCTTACAACCTAAGTTATCAGTACTCGTGGTAACTTTGCAGGCACTGAAAATGCACGGTGGCGTGACACAAGACAATCTTGTAGCACCTAATGAGAGCGCACTTATTGATGGTTTGGCTAATATGGACAAGCACATAGAAAACCTGCGTCGCTTTGGTCAAACAGTCTTGGTGTGTCTTAACCGGTTTGCCACCGACATAGAGAGTGAGCTTGAAATCGTGCGCAATCATTGCGAAAAACTGAATGTGCCTTTTGCCATCAATACCGCTTATACAGATGGCGGCGTTGGTGCCGAGAACTTGGCACGTCTTGTAGTGAAGACCATTGACGAGCATCCGTCCAAACAATTACATTACGTCTACGAAGAGAACGACACCATTCAGGATAAGATTGAAAAAATAGCTAAGGGCATCTATGGTGCAGAACGAGTTGTAATCAAACCATCGGCCATGCGCAAACTGCGTACCATAGAGGGTGGCGAGTTCAGCCACTACCCTGTCTGCATAGCCAAAACCCAATACTCTTTCTCTGATGATGCTAAGGCTTATGGTGTACCGACAGGATTTGACATAACCATTCGCGACTTTGTCATCAATGCGGGCGCTCAGATGATAGTGGCTATTGCAGGTGAGATTATGCGTATGCCAGGCCTGCCTAAGTCGCCGCAAGCTGAGCGCATAGACATTGACGATGGATTTATCCAAGGACTGTCATAATTCACACACCTCTCATTTAAGCTTATTGCTATTATCTACCACATAGACAAATGGCAAGAGAGATCAAAAAAGGCAGGATGCGCCACGCACCCTGCCTTTTGCTATATATAGTGGTTAGGACGTAAATATCCATTTTTTGCTGTTTTTCACACTAAAAAAATAACCCTTAAATTTTTGGCAGCATTAAGGGTTGTCTGTTATTTGAAGTTCATGGGCAATATGATGACAAACTTATCCTCCGTCATATATGGTAGTGGCATATTCCTAAACAAAGTGATTATTAATGAGTTTACTGATGCAATAATCAAAAATTATCAATACAAACTAAACGCAAAACCAAGAAAGAAGTTAGAGCTCAGAACGCCGCTTGAACCTTTTTTCTTAATTTGGCAAACATAGTTGTATTTTGGAGTTGAATTTTTCATTGTTAAAAAAGAATGAAATAATTTGCAAATGTGACAAAAACTTCTTACCTTTGCACACGCTTATAAAAGATAAGTATATAAATAATGATCCGTTAGCTCAGTTGGTAGAGCACAACACTTTTAATGTTGGGGTCTTGGGTTC
>QWCJ01000457.1_pt1 | contig 14424 bp, 14 predicted proteins | sample 1972501 | NCBI WGS metagenome assembly QWCJ01 (sample SAMN09866711, study PRJNA288562) | Human vaginal metagenome isolate term2_vaginal, whole genome shotgun... | isolation source: vagina | host: Homo sapiens | place: USA: California
TTTTTAGAAAAGAACAGCTTTCACCGTGTTACTGGTGTGCTATAAAATAATGATATTTAGAATAAGAACCAAGACTTCTTAAATGAAAGAGCCGTGACTACAAGCATTAATATTAAGCTGAAATATGGGAATTAACAAGAAAAATAGCTATCTTTGCAGCATAATCAAACAAGTGGTATATGAATATAATTGATACTAACACAAGTGAAGAGAAACGCAGCTTAAGTTTCGTAGAACAATTTGTAGAAGAAGATATAGTAGAGGGTAAAAATGGAAAGAGGATTCAAACCCGATTTCCACCGGAACCCAACGGATACTTGCATATTGGGCACGCAAAAGCGATATGTATGGATTTCGGTGTGGCGGAAAACTATAACGGAGTTTGCAATCTTCGCTTCGATGACACCAATCCAACTAAAGAAAACAACGAATACGTAGAAAACATTCTTCAGGATATCAGTTGGTTAGGATTCAAATGGGGCAATATCTATTATGCCAGTGATTATTTTGAGAAACTATGGGACTTCGCTATTTGGATGATAAAAAAAGGACTTGCCTATGTGGATGAACAAGATTCTGAAACCATCGCAAAGCAAAAAGGCACTCCCACACAAGCCGGCGTAGCTTCGCCTTATCGAAACCGTCCAATTGCCGAAAGTCTTGAACTATTCAAAAAAATGAATACGGCTGAAGCCGTGGAGGGCAGCATGGTGCTTAGGGCAAAATTGGACATGGCGAATCCCAACATGCACTTCCGCGACCCCATCATTTACCGTATCATACACACCCCTCACCATCGTACGGGAAACAAATGGCATTGTTACCCAATGTATGATTTCGCACATGGGCAGAGCGATTATTTCGAGGGGGTAACCCATTCGATTTGCACCTTAGAGTTCGTACCTCACCGTCCTCTCTATGACAAATTAATAGATTTTCTCAAGGAATATGACGGCACTGCCGATCATCTTCATGATAATCGCCCAAGGCAGATTGAGTTCAACAGATTGAACCTTACCTACACGGTGATGTCGAAAAGAAAATTGCACACGCTTGTGGATGAAAATTTTGTGAAGGGATGGGACGATCCACGCATGCCAACTTTATGTGGTATGCGGCGAAGAGGTTATTCACCGGAATCTATCAGAGCATTTATCCGATCAATTGGATATACCAAATTCGATGCGCTCAATGATGTGGCATTGCTTGAGGCAGCTGTTCGAGACGACTTAAACAAAAAAGCCACTCGAGTTAGTGCGGTACTTGACCCCGTGAAACTTGTCATTACTAACTATCCTGAAGGTAAGACAGAAGAAATGAAAGCAGTGAATAATCCGGAGAATGAAGCAGAAGGAGCGCATATCATATCTTTTTCCAAGAATCTATGGATTGAACGTGCCGATTTCATGGAAGACGCACCGAGAAAGTTCTTCCGAATGACTCCCGGTAAGGAGGTTCGCCTAAAGAATGCCTATATTGTTATGTGTACAGGCTGCACAAAAGATGCTGAAGGTAATATTGTTGAAATCCAAGCGGAATATGATCCAAACAGCAAAAGTGGTATGGATGGTGCGAACCGGAAAGTAAAAGGAACTCTGCATTGGGTAAGTGCCGATCACTGCTTGAAAGCTGAAGTCCGCGAATACGACAGATTATTCATGGTTGAAAACCCAGCTGCAGATGAAAGAGATTTTAGAGAACTTCTCAACCCTGACAGCCTGAAAACACACGACAATTGTTATGTTGAAAACTTCCTCATCGAGAAAAAACCGGGTGATTATCTGCAATTCCAAAGAATTGGTTATTTCATGATGGATCCGGATTCTACGGATAATCATTTGGTGTTCAACAAAACTGTTGGTTTGAAAGATACATGGGCAAAAGCTAACAATAAAAAATAAGAAGCCGGGAAATTGGATAGTTATTATAAATCTGAAAAATTCAAAAACATTCTTCGGGAATACGAAGAAGGGGGAGAACAAGCATTCAGTTCCTTCCTCGACTCAGAAGAATTGACCGACATAGCCGAATACTATCATCTTAAAGGCAATGTGGAGAAAGCTACTGAGGCTGCCCTTTACGCCCTTCAGATATATCCGGGGGCAGTCTCTCCACTTGCGTTTCTTTCCAGATTTGCGCTGCTGACGGAAAACAATCCGGAAAAAGCAGAAGAATTGGCAGAGGAAATCATCGACAAGAGTGATCCGGAATATTTCTATTTGAAAGCGGAAATTCTCTTGGCAAGTGGAAAAACCGAAGAAGCCGACCTATATCTTCATGACTGTTTGGAGAGTACAGACGAAGAGGATAAAGAGGATTTTATTATTGATGTCGCCACTTTATTTGCCGATTACGATGAAGACCGGAAGACAGAAGAATGGCTTAACATTTCAAATATGAAAGAAAGCAGTCCTTTCCGAGAAATCCAAGCAAGACTTCTGAATATTCGTGGGAAATACGAAGAAAGCGAAAAAATATTAAATGAGCTTTTAGATGAAAATCCATATTCAGGCATCTACTGGAACAGCTTGGCACAAAATCAATTCTTAAGAAACAACTTCCAAGAATCTGTTACGTCAAGCGAATACTCCATAGCCATCAACCCTGACGATGACGAGGCACTTCTGAACAAGGCCAACAGCCTATATAGTTTGGGAAATTACAAAGACGCGATAGAGTATTATAATAAGTACAAGAAAGCAGGGAATAATAACGACCAACACATTATCAGTGTTACCATCGGACATTTATACCTACTCCTTAACAACATGCAAGAAGCCTACAATTATTTCTCACTGGCTCTAAAAGAATCGAAAGAGACGGCTGTTACCTTGATACATATAGCGATTTCGGCATTTGATAACGGCTACTTGGAGTTTGCATACCAATTACTAAGTAGAAATTTACCCAAGGTAGGAAATAATTGGAACTTCGGTTATGCTCATTTGGCACGCTGCTGCTTCGAATTAGGGTACCAAGATGAATATGAGCAAAGGTTGAAAACAGCCATCAAAAAAAACCAAAAAGAGTGTAAAGAAATACTGGAAGATCTATACCCTAAGAACACTCTTCCAAAGGATTATCCCAACTTCCGCCCTCGGGAGAATAATAGTGAACAGCAAGAATAATACCCATATGGGGAATTTATTTATAATATAAAAAAGAATTTAAGATATATGAGTTTCATATCCTCCCTTCTATCCCAACTTAATTACGGAACAATATTTCTTCTGATGTTGCTGGAAAGTACCGTAATCCCAGTTCCTTCCGAATTGGTTGTCGCACCGGCAGCCTATCATGCAGCCGGAGGAAATATTAACATTTGGTTGGTCATTCTTTTTTCCACATTGGGAGCCAACTGCGGAGCCTCCATTAATTATTGGGCGGGGTGGTATTTGGGACGACCGCTCATCTATAAGTTCGCAAATAGTAAATGGGGACACTTATGCTTGTTGAATCAAGAAAAAGTCGAGAAGAGTGAAAAATACTTCTATAATCATGGTGTTGTAGCCACTTTGACAGGAAGACTTATTCCCGGTATTAGACATCTTATCTCTATTCCCGCCGGACTCGCGAAGATGAACTATTGGAAATTCTTACTCTATACAACGATTGGTGCCGGTCTATGGCATACTATCCTTGCATTATTGGGATATTATCTCCACACGTTTGTTCCGGAAGATCAATTAAATAACAAAATAATGGAATACGGAGAATATATTAAATTCACGATTATAGGGATTTTAGTAATTGTGGTCGGCTATTTCTTTATTAAATGGTCGATAAAACGAAATAATAATAAGAAGACTATCACAGAAGCTAACGAAAAATAATTATTCAGCATCTAACGTTCAATCAAAATCTAAATCATTATGGCAACAAATGGGAAATACATGGAAGAAATTGCTCACGAGCAAATATTGACTGACACAGAGGAACGTGAACTTGCGGCTAAGATAAAATTGGGAGATGCAAAAGCATTGGAGAAACTAACGAAAGCTAACCTCAGATTTGTTGTAAGTCTTGCTCATCAATATCGTAACGAAGGCTTGAGCGAGAACGATCTCATCAGTGAAGGCAATATAGGTATGATGCATGCCGCCCAAAAGTTTGATGGAGAAAAAGGAAGTCGTTTCGTAAATTTTGCAGCTACTTATATCAGACATGCAATGGAGGAAGCTATAAAAGAGCAAACCAGCCTATACAAAGTTCCAAAGACTGAAAAAAGACCTTTTGAACACAAGCGCGCACATGCCATATCCATTGATCAGCCCGTACCCATTGGAAGCAATAATAATTTTACATTGCAAAATGTATTAGAAAACACCAATGCCAGTCATGCCGATGAACACCTTAATCGCAAGATTCTCAAATCTGAAATAGAACAAGGAATGAACGTGCTCGATGCAAGAGAAAGAAAAATAATTAGTCTTATTTATGGTCTGAAAGAAGGTAGTAATTATACAATGGCGGAAATTGGAGAAATGATGGGCTTAAAAAGAGAGCGCGTCAGACAAATAAGAGATAAAGCTATCCGCAAATTGAAGAAAAGATTGAAATAACAAAAGCAATACATTTTAATCTTGTCTCCAAGTTCTATCATAATTCATCTTATTATGATAGTTTTGAACCAATCACGTAAAATACCTTTATGCTGGTTTTGACTGTCAGCACAAAGAATTAGCACTTGCGAACCATCTATAAGTTTTGGTCCAAGACACATTCCCTCATAATTGGCTAAATTTTGATGGAAAACAGATAACTTGGTTTTCCACTGGCACATCAGTATTTTAGGAATGGGCATAAGGTTTTCATGCAAAGGTTTCGTGCTATCAATGGGAATGCCTCGCAACGGATTCACAATATATATCTTATTACAAACAAAAGATCCGATTTTATTTTTTGAAACAAAGAACTCGCGTTCTAAAACAAGTAACCGACCATCATCCATTGCAGCTAAATCAGAAACCCCAAGCGCATAATTTCTTGCCAACACACTTGTAGATGGGGGATCCATTTCATAAAAATATTGGTTGAAACATTGAAAGTTTTTATCAAAAGATTGCAAACGAAGCCTATTGCTTAGACAGTTATTGGTATCTGCTTGTTTTCCGTCAGCAGGCAATGTGCTCTCGGTAGTTGTCCAAAATAAACCGGTCATATGATTATATGTAAGCGATTCTATCCCATAACTTGCTGATGCTTGGGCAAAAAATTCAGGAAGCCGGATACGCCTTCCTGTTAGTTCTCCTTGTATATTATATTCACAAATAGAATTGTCGCCTTCTCGCGCAATGAAAACAGAACTATCCGGATGGTAAAAAGCAATTCCCTCTTCGTCATGATTAGCCTCCGAAGAACTTCTAAAGCCTTTGTAACTTGCATTAATAATTTCTCCTGAAACAGAATCAAGCACAAGCTCTATCAAATGAAAACCGCTGTTTTCGGTCTTGTCGGAAACAAGGGCATAATTATTTCCTCCCAACCACGTTATACCGCTGTAATTGCCTTTAGGCAATGAGTTAAAATATCGTTGAGAATTGATTCGTTTTATCTCCAACTTGTCCTGGGCAAACAAATTAATGAATATCGAACTGACAATAAGTACTGCTAAAACTTTCAAATACTCATGCAATTTACCTCCTTTGCCCATATACAATATTTCTTTCAACCTATTATATTTTGAACGCAAATTTACATAAAAATCGCGATATATAAGCCAGTGGGAATAAAAAACGGGAAATAAATTCTCGAAACTCCCATCTCTTTTGTCGGTAAAAGTTTCAAGACCTGCATCGGCACATCCGCTGAGAAAACGTTCATTACAAGGACTTCGATAACAGAATCGAGACATCCGCCTAAAACGGATGACACGATATACTCGTCCATGGGAAGGCTACTAACTTTGTGATGGCATGTGAGACCTCGATTTGCAAATTAACCAACGACGTGGACGCGATGGAATCCGGTGTGCGCCCTGAGCTCGAAGAGGAAAGTTAGATAAATCCAATAATGTCCTAAATATTCATCATTCATCCACCCAAAACTTAGCTCTCACTTTCCAAAAGCTTACCTTTTGCACTGCAAAAGGTCATGAATTGGAGGGCAAAAGCTAAGCTTTTAAATCGCAATTAATACCATCCTGATTATCAGCAGATTACAAAGTGTGTCTCAAACACAGTTTTTGTAATATAATTTCATGGTGTCGGTCAGGTCAAACGTTCGCTATCAAGTGTCTGCTCACTAACACCTGAATACGAATTTGAGGTTATGATTAGAAAGAAAACACGTCAAGTCTTATGATTTATGCGATGTTTCGTAAGTTCTTGAAAAAATATTTAAGACACTATTGAGATAAATCCAATAATAATCATCTTTTTTTTTACAAACTATTTGTTATTTAATATTTTTTTTCTATATTTGCACATGGTATTAGTACTGTGCAAATAAGTCAAATTTAAGGATAAACAAGATGTCAATTTCAAAAACAAGGCAAAAATTAGTAGATGTTGCACGCCAATTGTTTGCAAAGAACGGAATAGCAAATACCACAATGAACGATATTGCTAAGGCTTCTGGAAAAGGACGGCGTACGCTCTATACATATTTCAAAAGCAAAGACGATGTATATTTTGCAGTTATTGAGGCTGAACTTGAACGCTTGTCTGATAAACTTGATGAAGTCGCAGCTAAGAAGATTCCACCTCATGACAAGATTATTGAGCTGATTTATACACATTTAAGCATGATAAAAGAAACAGTTATGCGAAATGGCAATTTAAGAGCAGAATTTTTCAGAAACATTTGGATGGTTGAGAAAGTAAGAAAGAATTTTGATGAGGATGAAATAGAACTTTTTCAAAAGGTATATACAGAAGCTAAAGCCGATGGAGACTTTGACATCGACAATGTAAAATTGGTAGCCGATATTACCCATTATTGCATAAAAGGTCTTGAAGTTCCTTTTATTTACGGACGATTGGGACACGGCTTAACAGAAGAGACAAGCCGACCATTGGTTGCAAAAGTTGTGTATGGAGCATTAGGAAACAAGAACTCGAGACAAGGTTCTGACAACACTCCCCTTTAATTCTAAAATGAAAACAAAACAAATACGATAAAATAAAAAATGAAATTATTAAACGGAAAAACAGCACTTATTACAGGTGCAGCAAGAGGTATAGGAAATGCGATTGCAATGAAGTTCGCGAAAGAAGGTGCGAACATCGCATTTACAGACTTGGCAATTGATGAAAACGCAAAAGCCGCAGAAGTGGAAATCACTGCTCTCGGAGTTAAATGCAAAGGATATGCGAGCAATGCCGCAGATTTCACTCAAACAGAAGAGGTTGTAAAATTAATAAAAGAAGACTTCGGTACCATTGATATATTAGTCAATAATGCCGGTATAACAAAAGATAGCTTGATGCTTCGAATGACAGAAGCTCAATGGGATGCGGTTATAGGCGTAAATCTTAAGAGTGCTTTTAACTTCATCCATGCCTGCCTGCCCATCATGTTGCGCCAACGCAAAGGCAGTATCATCAATATGGCAAGTGTGGTAGGTGTTCACGGCAATGCCGGACAAGCCAACTACGCAGCTTCCAAAGCCGGAATGATAGCACTTGCAAAATCGATTGCGCAAGAAATGGGTCCAAAAGGTATTCGCGCGAACGCTATCGCTCCCGGATTCATTGATACGGCTATGACGCAACAGCTTTCTGAGGACATAAGAAAAGAGTGGACAAATAAGATACCCTTGCGAAGGGGTGGAACTACTGAGGACATCGCAAACACCGCGCTTTTCTTAGCTTCCGATCTTTCAGCGTATGTATCCGGACAAGTCATCCAAGTAGATGGTGGAATGAATATGTAATAAATAGCTCCCAAGCCCCATACATATGTGTGGGCTTGGGATTTTCCTTACCTGCAATGAAAGTTCTGTATGAAGACAATCATATAATAATTGTCTATAAAGAAAGTGGTGAGATTGTACAGGGAGATAAAACAGGAGACTCCCCACTCTCAGAAAAAGTAAAAGTATGGTTGAAAGAGAAATACGCCAAACCCGGTAATGTTTTTCTTGGTGTCGTCCATCGTTTAGACCGACCTGTTGCCGGATTAGTAGTTTTCGCAAAAACATCAAAAGCCCTATCACGCCTCAATAAGATGTTTCGTGAGGGAGAAATCAAAAAAACATATTGGGCTATCGTACAAAATGCCCCAAAAGAAAAAGAGGGAACTATTACAAATTGGCTGATACGCAATGAGAAGCAGAATAAAAGCTATGCGTATCCACAAGAAATTCCTAATTCCAAAAAAGCCATTTTACAATATCAGGTTATTAATGCTTCAGACCATTATACATTAATAGAAGTAAATTTACTAACAGGACGTCATCATCAAATCCGATGTCAATTGGCATACATAGGATGTCCTATCAAAGGAGATTTGAAATATGGGGCTAAAAGGTCTAATCCTGATGGCAGTATTTCATTGTTAAGCCATCATATCGAATTCACTCACCCTGTATCTAAAGAAACTATTTCCATCGAATCACCCCTACCTGACGATAATTTATGGAAAGGCATAAGCCACATAAACAATAAAAGATAGCACCATGCGAAGTGCTATCTCCTACTCTATTCAATATAATCTATCAAAATCCTATTCTTATTACTGATAAAGATAACGCTTAATCGACCGTTTGGGCGTCTTTTCAAATTCCTCTTTTAAGATTTCAAATTCCGAAACTTTACAATAATTAGGAATACTTTCATTTAACTGTGCTCGGTTTTCATCCATGATACTGGAAATATCATTATCGTTTAAGCCCAAACTTTTTGCTTCCTCATAATCCGGATATACCAATCCAACTAATTTCTCTGCTCGTTGAACAACAAGACACTCACTAACCAATGGAAGGGAATTAAGTTTATCTTCAACTTCTTCCGGATATATATTCTGCCCATTACTACCCAAAAGCATGTTTTTTGAACGCCCTTTTATAAACACATTACCTTCGCTGTCAATTGTCCCAAGATCCCCGGTATGAAACCATCCGTCTTCATCAATACAATTCTTTGTGTCCTCCTCATTCTTATAATATCCCAAGAGCACATTAGGACCCTTAGTAAGGATTTCACCAGGCGTGTTTTCCGGATCAGAGCTATCAATCTTTACCTGTTGATGTAAGGCGGCTCTTCCACAAGAACCTTTTACAAATGTTTTCCAATCACTATAACAAATAATCGGAGCACACTCTGTAGTTCCATAGCCTACCGTATATGGGAAGCCTATATCTTTTAAGAAATCTTCTACCTCTCTATTCAAAGCTGCTCCGCCAACAATTATCTCATACAGATTCCCTCCGAACGCCTCATAAACTTGATCGCGAATTTTTTCCTTGACTTTTTTGTTTATCATTGGCATATTCAGCAAAAGTTTCATTCGATTATTTTGGATTTTAGGAAAAACCTTTTTGCGAATAATTTTTTCAATAATCAATGGAACGGCAATCATGATTACCGGCTTCACGTCTGCCAAAGCCTGGGCGATGATTGCAGGAGATGGCATACGCGTAAGGAAGAAAATATGTATGCCTTTAACGAATTCAAATATAAATTCAAAGGACATTCCATACATATGAGCCATGGGCAATATACTGATGACGTTATCGCCCTCTTTTACCAATCCGTCTAATGCATTAATCGCAAAATCAAGATTACTTGATAGAGCGCGATAAGGTATCATAACGCCTTTTGATCGCCCGGTAGTACCACTAGTATAATTTATCAAAGCAAGCTCATCCCCATAATGTTCATGATAGTAATGAACATGCTCTTGTCGGAAATACTTGGGATATTTCTTACCAAATATTTCATTCAAATGCTCACGAGCAAACGTGAGTTTCTCAGTTCTGCTTAAAATAAGTGATAAGTCCGGAAGATAAATAATACCTTCAAGATTCGGCATCTTTGTGGAATCAATCTGGGTTGATACCACATCCCCGACAAAAAGGATTTTCGCATCTGAGTGATTTACAATGTTATGAACCTGATCAGGCGTAAACTCATGAAGAATAGGCACAGCAACGGCACCATAGGTGAGAATAGCCAAAAAAGACGCTGCCCACATGGAAGAATTTCTACCACAGATAGCAATTTTATCACCTTTTTGTACACCACTCGCTTCAAACATGATATGAAGTTTCTCTATCTTACGAGCCACATCACGGTATTGAAGGGTTTTACCTTTATAATCTGTAAGAGCATCAAGATCCCAATTTTTGATAATGCTCTTCTCTATTATCTCATTAAAGCTCGGAAATTGTTCCATTACACGTTATAAATAATCGTTTGCAAAGATAGGTATTTATCTGCACATTTCAAAAAATAATGTGCAATATTTATTTTCTTTTGGCGATAATATATCTTATTTTGGCATATTGTTCTATTTTTTCTTCAAAGAAGAAGTCATCAAGTAAAAAACAAAACATAGTTTGACACTTTATAGTATTTACAAAGGAAAGATAACAAGGAGGAAAAATAAATGTACAAGTGCATAAATTGGAATAAGATTTGAATATCACAGTAATCTTTTGAAGCCACTCTAATATAATTGCATCACATCGTCAAAAAAATAGTCTGATATTTTTGAAAAATAAATGCATAAAAATTTGGCACATATAAAAAAAAACTATATCTTTGCAAACGTTATCCTGAATACAATCTTTTTACCTTAAAAGACTAATACCTATTGAGATTGAGTGCCCATCGTTGCGAAACGTTGGGCATTTTTATATCATAAGCTATCATCCATATCTCCAAATAAGAATCAATAGCTTAGTCGAAATTTAGTGGGGAAAGCGTCTCTATATTGTTATCTTGAACCCACTTATATGTTAGATTTGTATTGAGTTACGGGTGATTTGTATTTAAAATACAAAAAAACATGAGAGTGCGATAATTTATTTTTCTATGTTTCCTTCAAGTAGTTACAATATTTAACAATATAAATTTGTAATTTATTTAAATTTCAATTACCTTTGCTGCAAGATTTTTAGTTAATAATTATAATTAAGACATTATGAAAAAATACGAATGCGAAACTTGTGGTTATGTATATGATCCGGAAGTAGGAGATCCTGATGGGGGAATCGCGCCGGGTACAGCTTTTGAAGACATACCTGATGATTGGGTTTGTCCACTTTGTGGAGTTGGAAAAGAAGACTTCATTGTAGTAGAGGAGTAATTCTAATTACGAACAAATAGAACAAGGTGCATTAAAATACTTCTTTGATGCACCTTTATTATTACGTATTATCATTGTAGTGATAAAGAGTAATTTCGGCTCAGTAGAAAGTCAGGAAAGAGCAGCCACTCGTTGGCATGTTCTGCCTAGTCCATTGAGAACTTCCTTGTATTGTTTCTCAAATGTGTGTCCGTCAATATGATAGTAATCCTCAAGCCGTTCGTCAAGACTGATATGAAACTCTGATCCGACCTCACGCCCAGAAACGATAGTAAAAAACTCTAATATTTGAGTGGGCAACACAAGAGTTGCCAAGGTGCGTAACATATTTTTCCATGATGCGAAGGTCGGAATTATTAATATAAATAACAAGTTATTCTCCACTAATCTTCCGCTGTGCCTACTCTCGTTCTTCATTCTCCGTTTCGTTATCAGTGATTTGAGCTATGGAGAGGGTTAAGGGAGAACTAAGTTGACGCCGTAAGGTTAGTTTTTAGCAGTCGCAGGCTTCTGCCAGAAATAGTCAGGGTCGCTCGTCAGCATTGTATCTTCTGTTGCTTTTGATGTAAATCCCTGTGGCACCAGTCCTATATAAGTCCTTTTTATGTCTCTGAAGCGTGGTTCTGGATTAAAGCAATTGAAGTCAGTGCATTCCAGCCAATAAAGGTTTTTGGCCATGTAGTAATCCAAATAATACTCTTTGTTGTATGTTTTCTTATTGTTCCAATTGGCATCCTCGTTCAGAACAAGGGGTTGGTTGGCAATCAGTCTGCTTCTCACTTCTTCAATGCTCAACAGATTTCCCTTATCGTCCTCTACATAGGCGTTGAAGGTGGGGTCCATCCAAAGCCATTTGTCGAGTTTTTGAGAATAGACGCAGCAAATCACATGGCAATCGGTATCGTTGGCGTCTTGTGGCAGGCAGGTTACATAGCGGGCGGGATAACCCATTGCCAGATACATGCCGCAGAGTGTGATTGCGAGTTGGCGACAGTTCACGCCCTTGCCAGTCGTCTTGTGATAGTTGTAGATGTCTATAGGGTCGCTCTCGCAAAAGCCAAAGTTGCCGCCATCGTGCTGAATGGTATCGTGAACGAACTTCAGTATGTTTTTGAATTTGGAAATCTCGTCACCATTTCCCGCCACCGAGTCAAGGTTAAAGAAATTGCGGGTGTATTTCAAAGAGTAATTCTCTGGAGACTGGTATCTGAAATGAGGTAACGAATCAGTGTTTTCCTTGTTGTAACCCTTGCTGTGCTGCAAGATGAAAAGTTTGTCATACTGACGAATCGATTCCAATATCTTCTTGAATTTCTTGTCGTTTTGTATGTTCTTAAAATCTTCGTCATTCTTTGCGCTACGATAGTTGGTGTATCCGTAGGCAACACTCTGCCGAAAAGCATCAATCGCCTCTTTGCGTTTGTTGGCTAACGAATAGGAACAAGCCTGATTATAATAGAGGATGGCCACACTGTTCTTGATTGCTGCGCCATATTTCTCATTTTCTTCTTTCGACAATTCCATTCCATTCCAAAGCTTCAACATTTGGTTGATGGACTGGATTGCTGCCGAATAGTCTTTGTTTTCGTATTGAGCTTTGTAGGCACTGTCAAGAGGAGTTAGCTCTGCAATGAGTTTGTTCATTCGGTCCGAATCTGTTTGCGCATGGGCTGACAATGCAGCGACAATCAAAGCAAAAAATAATAATAGGTTCTTTTTCATTGTTTTATGTATTTTTGTTTATATAAATGTTTCGGGCTGTACCTCCCATTCTCTTCAATTAAAAGCAATTTGTTCATTGCAGAAGCAAAGATAATTAATTCGTTTTCTTGTTCTACTACACTTTTGGGTAATTTTGCGGTGAACAAAAGAAAAACTACACTTTTGTGTAGTGAATGTAAGACATTTGTATAAATTTTTGTACTTTTGGACAGTAATTTAGTGATAGACATGACAAAGAAAGACGACTTTTTCATACCTTCCAACACGATAGGAAGAATAGAGAATGAACAATATGGGCATATTGTTCCGTTAATCCGTACAGTAGAGGCCTTTTCTCGGTTGTCGTATCAAAGTGTCTATCTGATTGATTACTCACAACAAAATTTCCTGTATGTATCAGACAATCCGCTCTTTCTTTGCGGTCTCTCGTCTCAAGAGGTGAGAGAACTCGGTTATGCCTATTATCTAAAATATGTACCAGAAGAAGAGCAATCAATGCTGGTTCAGATCAACAGTGGGGGCTTTCGATTATTCGATTCTCTTCCCATGGAGGAACGACAAAGCTGCTACGTAACCTATGATTTTCATTTGATGTATGACAGGAAGAAAATCCTGATAAATCATAAACTCACCCCGATTCTGCTGTCCGACGAGGGAAAAGTGTGGATTGCGATGTGCATCGTCTCGCTCTCAACGCATGATACGGCGGGACACATAGAGTTTCATCAAGATGGAAAGTCTGACTATTGGAGGTACTCATTGGAAGGACATCGGTGGATTAAGCAGGAGGGGGTAGTGCTGAAAGAGGAAGAAAAGGATATGCTCCGGCTTGCATCTTCGGGGTTGACCATGAATGAGATAGCCGAAAGAATGTGTAAATCGGTTGACACCGTTAAGTTCTATCGTAGAAATATGTTTGAGCGCTTGAAGGTTGCAAATATCACCGAAGCGCTGTCATTTGCCACCAACAACAAACTTCTTTAGCTGGATTCTTTGGCTGACATGTGCAAAACTTAGCTTTAACTGCTTCATCAACTCAACGATCGCTGAGCGTTTCTTTTGAGATTGGTGAAACATCTGAAAAATCCTGGTTGTCATTCTTCTGAGCTCATGAGTGAGACCACTGCCGGATTCTGAATGTCCGACACTTTTTGTAAAGCATTCCGAGACATAGCCCGTCAATTTTCTATTGTGTTTTTTCGAATCAGCGGAAGATTAGTGGGGAATAACTTGTTATTTATCTTAATAATTCCGACCTTCGCATCATGGAAGAAAATATGTTACGCACCTTGGCTGCTCTTGTGTTGCCCACTCAAATATTAGAGTTTTTTACTATCGTTTCTGTCCGTGAGGTCGGATCAGAGTTTCATATTAGTCTTGACGAACGTATGGACAAGACTTTGGCGGATGATGCCAACTTCGAGTCCAAAGGGTTCATGGAAGCTGTTA
>QWCJ01000502.1_pt1 | contig 14423 bp, 18 predicted proteins | sample 1972501 | NCBI WGS metagenome assembly QWCJ01 (sample SAMN09866711, study PRJNA288562) | Human vaginal metagenome isolate term2_vaginal, whole genome shotgun... | isolation source: vagina | host: Homo sapiens | place: USA: California
TCAAAGTTTCTTCTTTTTGCACATCGTTTTTTACATTTGAAATTTCCGTTTCCAGGTAAAAATCCGCAACAAGAAACAGGGCCGCCAGAAGGAAAAAACTTCTCGTATAGGTATTGTCATTTAAAAATTTTGTGAGTTTCATTTTTCCTGTCTTTCCCCTTCGGTTTCAAAGGTCACGGCCTGCACCGATGCGGCTATTTTCTTTTTCCGTATCGTCATCGTCCCCTGCCATATCCGTTCAAGCCGTTCCTTGAAAATATCGGCCGCTTTCATTGTCGCTGCACTTCCTTTGACGGAAAGATACGCTCCTTCTGCCGTGATTTCATGAAGAATGATTCCCTTCGGCACACTGTCTGCCAGCAAAAGCAATTTCCCTGCAAGCGGCGGATTTTTTTCTGCCCGCTCTTTGATTTCTGCAAGGAGTTGTTTTTCTTTTTCCCTGTTCTCTTTTTCTTCTGCCATCTCTTTCCGGACAGATACGGATTCGGCAATATAATTCGTTTTTTCCTTATAATCCGCCAAGGTAAGAAGAAACTGCAGGGAAAGAATGACACCGACGGTGAAGAACAGTAACGCCAAAATTTGCCCCGCTCTGAGCCATTTATTTTCTTCGGTAATAAACGGTTTTTTCTTCCCCGGGGAAAGCAGATTCATCGGTGAGTCCGGTAGGGAAATCATCACCTGACGGATGAAATTTTCTTCCTCTTTCTCCGGCCGGTTATATTCTTTTTGAAAGCGGTGTACTTCAGATTTCCAAAATTCCTTATCCTCTTCTAAGCAATCGGCAAATGGAAGGAATAAAAATTCCGCATTTTCAAGATTATATGTCTCGGACAAGCGGGAAACGAACTTGTCCGCCACATTTTCCGCCTCTTTCTTGGGAATAACCCGCGTTTTTTCTTCCTTTCCCGCCCTGAAAATACAGAGCGCCTGATTCTTTTTGGCAAAGAAACAGAACCGCGGATTTTCTCCCTCTGCCCGTATTTCCGTGACAGGCACAATGCGGGAAATTCTTTTCCCTGCAAGAGCCGCCGTATGTTTCCAATACTGCAATTGTTCCTTTTCCGCTGCCGCAAGAGAAAGTCTCCAACCGGTAGCATCTTTTTCCAACACCCGCCGGGCAATCTGCAGGTCACTTCTGACACCGAAGATTCTGTCCTGTTCCCAATACATCGTTTCTGACAGCTCATCTTCCGTCATTTGCGGAAATTGCATGGATAAAAACTACATTCTGTTTACCGTACGACCCGCCGATTCTCCGTATCCGCTCTTCCCATTTTGCCTTGAGATTTTCTATATCCATTTGTCGCTCCCCACATTTTCTACGGATATTTTCCGCTTTTCTCCTGCCGTGACAGTAAAATCTATTTGTACATACCTCACCATATGGGATCTCTTATCCGTACCTCTTGATAAAATACGCCCTGTCAAACCATTCCCATTTTTAACAAGATTTGTTATTTTCACCAGACAATCCGCTTCATCGTAAGAAAAAGTCACCGTCCGCTCCGTTATATTTCCTTTTTCCAGCGATGCGAGTCCCCAATTGGCACCGCTCTCGGCGGCATACACCGCACGGAGTCCGTTTCCGTAAACGATACTTCCGCTTGCACTGTGTGATAAATAAAAAAGAAATCCTCCTGCCAGTGTGAGCATCGACGAAAGAGCCACAAGGAGCAGCAACGACAAAAAACCTTTACGCTTTTCCATTTTTATACAACGCCCCCGGTTTGGAACGGTAAAAATCACGATACGGTAAAACCGCCGTTTCCACGGTCCGTTTTTCCCCCGAACGGGTATGAATCATTTCAAAAGATAGCCGGACCAATCCTTTTTCAAAGCGGCGGAACACGGCGCCTCCCTCGGGCGGCAGAAACGCTATTTCTTCTTTATAAGAAATACTTTCTCCCGTGACAGGCTGGGTCACTCCGTTGTACAGGCGGACCTTCAGCTTATCGTCACGGATAAGAAAACGGTATTCCGCCTTATTCTTTTTCTTGTTATACGCTTGGTAGTCCAATGCATTTCCTGCATAAACCGTTTCGGTACATTCCAAATGATTCCGCAGTTTTTCCGTCATGAAATCTGCTGCAAAAAGACTCTGCTCCGTCATACGTCCGCGGATTTGAAAAAGAGAAATAAGCCTTGCCGTCTGTCCCACAAACGGAAGTACCGCGGCGGCAAGGAGAGAAAGTAAGAGAATATACAAAACCGTTTCCAAAAGAATGATGCCTTTTCTTTTCATGACCGCTCTCCCCATATAAAAGATGCGGTGAACGGCTTTTTTCCGCCTGTCCCTGCCCGACAGGTCACCTTTATCACCGGTACGCCCTCAACAATCAGCGCTTCTCTTTCAAGAACGACATCATAAGTCCGGCCGTTCCGCTCTATATTTCCCGAAAGAACGGGCTCACTTTTATGAAACGCCAAATTATATTTCTCTCTTTCCAGTGCCTCTTGGACAAGAAATATTTCGTCCGTTGCCGTCTCCCTTTCTTCTTCATATATCACCATCTGATAAAAAATGAGAAAAACGGCAACCCCCATCACCGTGACCGCCATGACCCCTATGAGGAGCCACAGCATAAGAAACCCGTGACGCTTTTTCATTTTTTCCCTACTCTGACCCTCCCCGTATACGCCGCCACCGTAATGATTCTTTTGTATTTTTCATCTCTCGTTTTCATTTCGATACGGTACCGGGAATCCCGCGCCGGCCCTGATTTCCCGAACCTTACAGATGAGGTCCCTGCCGCAAAAACTATATCCTCCGGCAAAACACCGCGGGGAGAAATTTCATACCGTCCCTTTCTTGTACCGTATACAGCTCTTCCCTCAGGCGTGGACGTACAATAAAAAACAAGCCCCCATGATTCATCGGGGTACAAAGACGATTCGTTTCTCGCCGCCGACTCCACCTGCCGTAAAGCGGAAGCCACCTCTTCCGCCGCCACCTCCAGCCGTTGTTCTTTCTGCCGGTTTCCAAAAAAAGGCATGACACAAAAGACGGCTGTCGTAAAAACGGCAAGCACGATCAAAGTCTCAAAAAGTAAAAAACCGGGCCGTGAAAACAGCGGGATACATTTCCTGGCAGACAAAAGTTCCTACCCCTCCCAAAGCGATACAAGGACAAAAACGAAACGGATACGTTTTCGGAACGTGATAAAAAATGACAAGAACAGCGGCCGCTGCCGCCCCGATCAGACAGGAACTCCAGATAAAAAAGAAAACCCCCGCCGGTTCCAGCCAAAAAGCAATGGCGGCGGATAAAAAAATATCACCCGTACCGATACCTTCGGGAACAACAAAAAAGACCGCTCCGTACACGAGAGCAGCCAGTAAAAAAGAAAGAAATCCTTCATAAAAAGAGTGATGAATCCCGCGGTAAACCGCACCTGTCAACAGGATAAGAAGACTCCAACGGTCATCGACATAACCCGTTTTGTAATCCTCCACCGCCGGACCTGCCGACAACAATGCCAATGACAAAAGAGGAGAAACAAAAAGAATTCCCGTACCGGCAAAAGCGGAACATAAAAAAAGAAAAGACGGATACAGTTTCCGGTAGAACGAGCTTTCTTTATACGAAAAACCTCTACCTGCCATTTCCATCTCTCCTGTGTATACCCCGGGAAGTATCAGCCTCCCTGTTTTTTCTCTCCCCCGAAAGAAGAGTAAGTATTTCCTTTGAAAGAATAAGTCACTTCTCCTGTCGTCGCATTCAATGCATATGACGTATCCTTTACGGGCGGCTTGGGCTCACTTCTCAAAAAGCCGTCTTTCCCCGTTTCGTCCACCATATCTTTGACGGACGAAGGATACCTTCCGTTTTTCACATAATAAACTTCCGCCGCAGACCCGATGGCAGATAAATCCGCCTGTATCCTGGCAACCTTGGCCTCATCCGTCATTCCGATGAAATTGGGAATCGCCACCGCCGCCAATATACCGAGTATCGCCACCACGATGAGAAGCTCAATCAACATAAAACCCTTTCGTTTCTTCCCCGTTCCGGCTTTTAAAAAGCAGCTCCTCATTTTCATCTCCTACTAATTAAAATCAAAATAATACATAAATCTTTCTATTAAAATTATAATATAAATTTATTTTTCATTCAATCCTTGAAGTTATTTTTTAAAACTTTTTCTTTTTTTCTGCAAATGGTAAAATAAAAATAATATAGTTAAGTAATGGAGGGAGGAAAATACAATGAACGACGAGAAAATAAAAACGGCAGCCGAAGCCGCCATCCAAAAAAATCCTACCCGCCGGATAATTTCTTTCCCTTGGAACGGTGTAACATATTGGATTAAAAGAAAACTGAGTAACCGAAGAAATACATGGATCAAATACTCTGCAGAAAAAGAATTTCTTTACGAAGTGGCTCGCATCACGATTGCCGCACGAGTACATCCCGAACTTGTCCCCCACATCGAAGTACTCACCCCTGACTATATCGTTACTGCCGACAGCGGTCCTGATTTGTGCTACTGGATGAAAACTCCCGACCTTGATAAAGATGAAAAATTACGTATTTTAGAATCGGCCGGAGCCGGACTTGCGAAACTTCACGAAAGTAAAATCATTCACGGACGCCCTGCCTTGCGGGACATTACCTTCAAAAATGAAAACATCACTTTTCTGGACTGGCAGAGCCGTCTCTATTTTAAAGATATTTCAAAGCAAAAAATACAAGATGTACTCATGCTTCTCCACGGTCTCTACAGAGAAAATTATACAGAGGAAGCACTTTATGCCGGCGCTCTCGAAAAAGGGTACAAAAATGCAGCCGGTGAAGAAACATGGGAAGAAACAAGTCAGTTGTTAAAAAAATACCGCCTGATTGGACAAGCAGCTAAAAAGTTAAACCGGTTTCACTGGAAAGATATAGAGGCAACGAAGAAGATTTATGCCCATTTTTACCAAACGTAAAATTCTTTCAATACATATCCGCCGGTTAGCATCTGTTTTATTTTATTCTCACCTGAGGATAACAAGAAATATCTTACCTTAACGAGTCAAAATTTAATAATATGAGAAATTTCCATAAAAAAGATGTTGAAACGACATCTTTTTTTATTAGCATGAAACAGCGCCGGAATCTTTTAATGCTTTTTCACCAGCCTCAATAACCTCTTCTACAGTAATATGTGAAATCGGAACGTATTTCCCTGATTTTATAATTTTATTAACATGCTCCGGTCCTACCGGCATCTCCCAAGATGAAATTGCTTTAGAAAATTTACCTAAGGGTCCGTGAAATTTTGCATTACTCGGTCCAAACATAGAAATAGTCGGAACTCCCCGACTGTCTGCCACATACATTGGTCCGCTGTCATTGGTAAAAAACAATACACATCTTCCGGCGGCCGCCATAAACTCACCCATCGTAAACCTTCCTGCTGCCACAACATATTTATGTGTCATTCCGGAAACTGCTTTTTGAATTAGAGGGAGCTCCCCGGATACACCAAAAAACACCGGTATATATCCTTTACCGGCAAAATGCTCTGCTACCCTTCCGTAATTTTCTGCCGGCCAATTTTTTTCTTTTGTAGAGCTTCCCACAGAAAACCCAATCAGCTTGTCTTCACTTTCTATATGTTCAGATTCAAAAAATAAATCTGCTTTTCTTTCCCATGTTTCACAAGTATGGGTTTTCATTCCATGATGATGCAAATCCTTTACTCCAAGACAGGAAAGCACACGGAGATACTTATCAACAGCATGAGAATTATATGTTTCCACAAGAATCGGCCAATCCATAAATAAACGGTCAACTCTTGTCCCCGGTTCTCCCGCCCATTTTTTTGAATTCATCGCAAACGCTAAAAGTGAGCTCCTGGCTGTACCATGTAAAACAATTAACAAATCGGGATTCATTTTCGCTATTTTTCTGCCTGTCGTCCACGTTGCAAAAAATCCTTTTTCTTTTCCATGTCGGTCAAAAGGAATAATCATATCAATATTCGGATTATATTTTACTGATTCCCGGCAACCGGAATCCATTACCAAAATTATTTTACTTCCCTCGGCTTCCCGCCTTAACACCTCAAGAAAAGGAGTAATTGATACCATATCCCCGAAATAAAGCATATAAATAATTACAATTGTTTTATTTTTTAAATCTGCCTGTACATAATCTGTATAGTTCATAATCAGCACCCTACCGTTTTTTTAATTAAATTCTCCCAAGCATCCCATACTTTGTCGGGATAAAATAACTCCATCGACTTAGCCGCATTATCTCCCAACTGTTTTCTCAATGATTTATTTTCAATTATTTTTTTGAGTGCTTCCGAAAACGATTCGACTCCATCTTCTGCTAAAAAACCATTTTCTCCATTTTTAATCAGTTCATTGACTGCCGGACAATTCTTATAGCCTACTGCAGACAAACCAACTGACATAGCCTCTGTCAAAGCAAGCGGAAATCCCTCATGATGACTGGGGAATGCAAAAACATCCGTCTCTTTCCAAACCGAATCCATGTCTGTAGTAGTTCCCTTTAAAAATATTCTTTTTTCCATTCCTTTCTTACTGATAAGTCTTTTTAGCATCGTAACATACGGCTTATCATACATAGCCCCCCGGATATGCACATTCCACTCAGGGTACTCATTTGCAATTCTTGAAAAAGCTTCTACTAATAAATGTTGTCTTTTCGTTCTTCCCGTTACACGCCCTACATTCGTTATAATATATGTTGCTTTATTTTTGCACAGATCCACTTTAAATTGTGGGACAGGAACAGAATTAGGAATATACACAAAACGGTCGTATGGTAAATATTTTTCAGCTTTATTAATAAAAGAAGGAATCAAAACCTGAATCCATCGGCTTCTTAGCAGCGCATCTTTCTCTTTTTCCGGCGATTTTGCAAAAATTTCATCCGGATCATTATGCAACATCGAAATAACAGGGATGTCCGTTTGTATTGCTCCGAGCAGTAGTCTTCCCGTCGGTTCTCTGAATGAAATAATCACATCCGGTTTTGTTTTTGCAATCACATCCATCATTTCTTTTTTTAGTGCCAAAATACCTTTATAGTTCATATCTCTGGAAAGACTTTGGCTGAAAGGGCGTACTATTTCACGAGCCAACCTGTAAAAAAGAATGGTGCTTTTCTTTTTCTCGCCCTCCGGCTGCAAAAGGTTGTAAATTTCTACCTCCGGAGCCATTTTAAAAAACGGATTTCCCGTTTTCCGGTCAAAAAAAACGGCTGAAACAGTATGTCCCCGTGCAGTCATAGCATTTGCCATATCTGACAGCACATGTTCAATTCCGCCGCTATATCCTACATATTTATGAAGATCTGCCAGTAAAATTTTCATGTTTTCTCCAAATATCAGAAATTCCAACTTCCATTATTTACCATTATAATGATTTACTTCACCAAAACAAGACCGCCGGTTTTATTGAAAAAGCGAATCAATTTATAATATAATGATTAAAATTATATAATTACTGTTTACTTTGAGGATTTAAATCATGAAAATAGCTCTTGCTTTTTTTGAACAATTTATAAATATGAGTGGCGGAATTGAGCGTGTCTGTTGCAATCTGGCAAATGCTCTCGCTGAAAAAGGATATACCGTATCTATTATTTATGCTTATGGAAAAGACGGACATCCCTTTTATCAACTCAATCCGGAAATAAAATTGTATAATCTTATGACACGAACCTCTAAAAAATGGAAGCACAACTCTTTGGGCAAATGTGTTCCGCCACAGTCGAAATTGATTAGGGAAATACTCCGTTCTTTTAATAAAAGCTTAGGCCGTGACTATAATGAATCTGTAAAAGGCCGTATGATTCAATCGGAAATCTCCCGATTATTTAATGAGATTACACCTGATCTTATTATATCTTTCCGCTACGAAACAAGTAACTATATTTTAAATTTCGCAAAAACAGATATTCCCGTTATTACGATGTTTCATATCTCTCCGGATATAGCGTTAAAAACCGCTCCCAAAGGTGAACTTTCCGCTATCAAAAAAAGTGTTTACGCCCAAGTTCTGCTTCCCGGAGATATAGAAAAGGTAAAAACCTACTGCCCTAAGGCTAATGTAATTTGTATTCCCAATTCTGTCCCCCAGTACAATAGACAGGCCAATCTGTCTGCTGAAAAAAAAGCATTCAAAATAATTAATGTTGCACGATTAAACAAGGCTCAAAAACAACAACATCTTCTGATTGAAGCATTTGCTAACCTTGCAAGTGAATTCCCGGAATGGACTCTGGAATTTTGGGGTGGCGGCGATGAATCACAATACCCGTACCGCAAAGAATTAGAAAACCTGATTGAGAAAAAAGGATTGGCTGCTCAAGTATTTTTAAAAGGAGAAAGCCGGGATATCCTGTCCGAATACGTGGATGCAGATATTTTTTGCCTTCCCAGTGCTTATGAGGGATTTCCCTTATCCCTGACAGAAGCAATGAGTGCCGGGCTTCCTGCTGTCGGCTTCAATACCTGTCCTGCTGTCAATGAATTAATTGAAGACCACTATAACGGTATATTATCAGAAAATAATACAACTGCTTTGGCAAATTCTTTAAGAGCTTTGATGGAAAATAAAGCATTGCGTATAGAATTGGGAAAGAATGCCAAAAACTCCATGAAATCTTATGCCCCCGATAAAATATGGGCCCAATGGGATGCATTAATCAGATCATCTGTTTCCAAGGAGAATGCATAAATGATACAAGAAGAAAACTCTACTTTGTTTGATACTATAATTACCGATGAAAAAGTCATATGCCCTGCTTTAGAGAAAAACCGGGAACTGCCGGTTTATGATTTTGCATTCGGCAGCTCTCCTGACTATGTATGCCGGATAGGTGTAACTATAGCTTCTATTTTAGAAAATAATCCGGACTTACATCTGCGTTTTAATATTTTCATACGTGAAATAAGCAAGAACGATTTAGAAAAGCTGACTATTTTGTCTGATGCAGGCGGTTGTCAAATTATTCTCTATTTTGTAGATGATATGCCCTTCACCCCTATGTTGCATGAAGACAAACAGGCATCTATTTTTTATCGTTTTTTATTTGCTCCGATTCTGGCAAAAAAGGGCAGCTCACGTATTTTCAGCATTGATGGAGATGTTTTATGCAGCGGCTCAATCAGTAGTCTGCTTTCCGTTGATTTTAACGGAAAAATTGCAGCCGCCGTTCGTGATACAAGTGAAGAATATGCCGACTACCGACGTAGCCTTGTAGGTACAAAGCAATATTTTAATTCCGGTATGATTATGATTGACACGGCAGCCTGGAATGATAATAAAATTTCGGAAAAATGCTGGGACTTAGCCATTGAACGACGCAAATCAGGAAAACATCTCCGTTCGCACGACCAGGATATCCTGAATATACTTTTAAATAATGATATTTTGCTCCTACCGCCTAAATACAACTACATTTATAATTTAGACATGAAAAGCTTCTTTCAAAAGCAATCACCCATTCATTTTGACAAATCTGCTGTATTTATCCATTACGCAGGAGTAGTAAAACCTTGGCGCACATGGATTCAAGACTTATATGGTGTGAAACTGTATAGGAATGCCTGGCTGGCGTCTCCCTGGAAAGATGTCCCGTTGACAGGATTCACGCGACACAAAGATATTCACCAGGCTGCCAGACATGCACGGAGAATGCATAATTACAAGGAGATGCTGTCGCTGTATATGAAATATCTGTTCACTAAACTGGGAGTCTCAAAATGACAAAAACCAATTGCTTCGCCAATTTAACCGCTATTCTTATCGCTTGGGGAGTAACTACCGACCATTATACTAATATCGGTTATTCCGTATCTATGATTTCCTTTGTTCTTTTTTGGCTTTATGATTTTTATACAAGAAAATCTTTAGCAAAACCGGATATCCCAAAATATATAGGACTGGCAATTACTATTCTTTATGGGACTCTCGCCGCGGTCAGTATTTTTCATGTAGATAATACAAATAATATATATGGCGGTTATTATAGTTTATTGAGCTTTATAGAAAATACACTTTCCTTTTTTATGATTCTCTATATCGGCCAAACTTATGATGTCAGATTATCTGTAAACGCAACGATTATAGGAATTACATCCGCTCTCTGCGGTTACGGCCTGTGGGAGTATTTTTTCACTGACAAAATTGTTTTGGATAGTTTTTATTTTTCCTCTCACAGCCCCACCTTTATTTTAATTTTATTTGTTCCGTTCATTCTTGCATTTGCAGGTAATCACAAGATTGTTTCCTTACAAAAAGCAGGTTATACGATTTTACTATTACTTTGTATTCTCACCTTATATTTCTGTCAGGTGCGAGGTGCCTATCTGGCTATCTTCATTGCATCAACTTGTCTCATGTTCATACTGTTTCGTCTTAATTTATGGAATCTTTTATCAAATAAATTAAAGCATGCCTTACTTATTTTATTCATTTCTGCTATTGCATTTTGCATTGTTTTTTCCTTGCATATAAACTTTGCATTCCCTGACAGAGCATCCGGCGGTGAACGGATGATGATGTGGGAGAGCAGTTACCAGATGTTTATTGATCATCCTGTCACCGGTATCGGTTTGAATGAATGGCAGGCTGCTTATGCTGAAGGTAAATACCATCCCGTTGAAAGTAAAGAAGCCGGTCAGGATTTTCCTCATAATGTATTTATTTATTTTTTAAGTACCGGCGGATTCCTTTCTTTTATCGCCTATCTTTTATACTGCACATTTATATTTAAGCATTTATACAACCTTATCAAATCAAACCCCTTTAACCCCTATCCATGGGCTATGATGTTTGCTTTTTCCGGAATCACTGCCTATGGTTTAACGGACGGGGGTATCATTTTTAAATACGTTGCAAGAACATATTATTTCCTTTTGGGATATACCCTTATATTAGTAAAACAATCCCGACCGGAAGAGCAAAAAGGAGTATAACTCATGTCTCCCGTTATCTCTATTATCATCCCCGTTTATAACATGGAAAAATATTTGGACCGCTGTATTGAAAGTGTCATTTCCCAAACCTTCAAAAATTGGGAGGTGATACTTATCGATGACGGATCCACCGACTCATCCCCCGGTATCTGTGAAAAATACTCACTTCTCGACATACGAATTAAAACTATTCACCAGAAAAATCAGGGCCTTAGTGCTTCCAGGAATAAAGGACTGGATTTAATGACCGGAGACTTTGTTTATTTTCTTGACTCCGATGATTTCTTGCCTCCCGATGCATTGGATTTTTTATATACTGTTGCCCAAAAAAATGATGCCGATATAGTAATGGCCGGTCATAAAAGAGTTGAAAAGACAGGACTGGTTCACCGGGATTATCCGGATTGGCCAGACTATGGCTCTACACAGGAAATCCGGACCGCATTATTACAGAACCGGATTCCCTCTTTTGCATGGGGTAAACTTTATAAAAGCAACTTATGGAAAGATTTACGCTGGCCTGTAAATCTTCTCATGGAAGACTTATACATTATGCCCCATATTTTTTACAAGACCAATAAAATTATTCTTTCTAACAAATCCTGCTATTATTACAGCCATGAAAATCCGGGCAGCATAATGAATGGTCTGAATAATAAATATATACGCCTCTACTATTACAAATTTCTGGCTTGGGAACAACATGAGAAGCTGGCATTAAAACATGCTCCCCACCTCGCTCCGGAATGTGCCGGAAATGCGATTCATGCCTGCATTCGCAGTATATGTCTCAATTCGGGAAATGATTTTATCTCAAACGATGAAATTGACAGGATGAAAACTTATTTGTCCATGCATCAGGATATTCCCCTTAAGATGGTTGACGGACTATTAAGGTACTTGATTATAAATGGCTTTTCTATCCCTATAAAAGCGATAGGAACCCTGCAAAGAAAAATTATGTCGTATAAAAAACATTAAATATGAATCATCAGAAAAGAGGTCTGCCATGTTTAAATTATTTTTTAAAAGGGAAAAGAAACACAGAAAACGTACCTTTCTTATGAAGCATTTTTATATCCACACATTAAAGAAAGACTTCAAAAAAGCAATGGGGTTTATCCCGACTTGGAAAACCCGAAAACATTCAGCGAAAAAATTCAGTGGCTGAAATTACACTACAGAGATCCTATTATGACGGATTGTGTCGATAAATTCAAAGTCCGCGGGATAGTAGCCGATATAATCGGACAGGAGCATATTATTCCTACTTACGGTATATACAAGCACTCTGATGAAATCAAACTTTCCGATTTACCCAATGAGTTTGTCTTAAAACCAAACCATATGTCGAATAAAGTAATCGTATGTACGGATAAAGAACTCCTGAACTGGGAAGAAGCCTCTTCTCTGCTGGATACTTGGATAGGTGAAAATTATTATTATCTGGCCGGCGAATGGGTATATAAGGATATTCCCCCGAGAATCATCTGTGAAAAATTCCTTCATGGAAAAATTATCGACTACAAATTTTTCTGTTTTCATGGAGTCCCTAAATTAATCAATATTATGACTGACTATAAAATGGGTGACCGGCTTTATAAAGAGGCTTTTTATGATATGGATTTTCGTCTCCTCCCTATCTCTCAAAAAGCAAAGTCCTGTAATGAAACATTTCCAATGCCTCCGCACTTTGAGGAGATGAAAGCCATTGCACGGAAGCTTTCTGAAAATTTCCCCTTTGTACGCGTTGACTTGTACGATATTGAAAATCAAGTTTATTTTGGAGAACTGACATTTTTCCCTGCTAATGGCATGGAACCTTTTTATTCGCCGGAATACGATTATCAATTAGGTGATATGCTGGATTTGAATAAATGTAATAATAATTTCTTAATTTAGATAGAAAAATACTAAAAAGATGCCTTTTAAGGGGCATCTTTTTAGTATTTCCGGATATTTCCACACAAAAGACATTGCAAAAACGCCGGTTCGCTACATATCTGCTATGCCATTACAATATTTCTTTCAATCAATCTCTTTTAAAAAGATCTCTTATATAGACCTTTTCTACTATATCATATAATTCCTTGTTCCAACGGTTAGCGATAACCAAATCACAGTTCTCTTTCAGTTCATTAAGATCTTCGGTAACCGGTATTCCGTCAAACTCTCTTTGTTCAAGCAACGGCTCATAAATAAGAAGTTTGACTCCCCGCTCTTTTAAAACAGAAATAACGCCTTGGATTGCTGAAGACCGGAAATTATCACTTTCTTTTTTCATTGTCAGTCGATATATTCCTACACGTTTTGGCTTTTTCTGACATATTTTACCTGCAATATATCTGATTCTGTCTATATTGGCTTCAACGGCAGCTCGAATCATTTTTTCCGGTATTCCTTCAAAATTGGCCAGTAATTGTTTCGTATCTTTAGGTAAACAATAGCCTCCATATCCAAAGGAAGGATTGTTATAGAAATCACCGATGCGAGGGTCATAGGATACCCCACGGATAATATCTTCCGTCGACAACCCCTTTTCTTCGGCATAGGTGTCAATTTCATTGAAATAAGCTACTCGGATTGCCAAAAATGTATTTGAAAATAACTTGATAGATTCTGCTTCATTTGAACCGGTAACCAATACCGGTATTTCTGTTTTAATAGCCGCTTCTTTTATAAGCCTGATAAACAATTCTGCTTTATGTTTAAGATTCTTTTCCTTGCCCGGAATTCCTACAATGATACGGGAGGGATATAAATTATCATAAAGAGCTTTCCCTTCCCTTAAAAACTCAGGGGAAAATAATATGGAAAGACTCCTGTATTTTTGGTTAATTTTCTCTGTATATCCGATAGGAATTGTAGATTTAATTATTATTGTAGCTTTAGTTCCGATTTGATCCATATTTTTCAAAACAGATTCTACGGCAGACGTGTCAAAATAATTTTTATCGGGATCATAATTCGTAGGTACTGCCACTATAATTATATCTGCTTCTCGATAAGCTTCTTCACCATTGACCACAGCTTTGAGCTTTAAAGATTTATTCTCTAAATAGTCTTCTATTTCTTTATCAGATATAGGTGATTTACGGTTATTTATTAAATTAACCTTTTCTTTAACTATATCTACCGCCGTAACCTCATTATGTTGCGCTAACAGAATAGCGTTTGACAGTCCTACATACCCTATACCCACAACCGCAATTTTCATTTAGAACCTTCTTTCTCTTTTTCATATTTTATCCTCTCATTCCTTTTTTCAGGCGTTTCAGTATATCCGATCCGAGCTCTACATTCAGATAGGCATAGCAAAATGCATTGAGCACGAAAACCAGACCTACCATGACCATGCCCGATGTGGTAAGAGTTGCCTTCCCCGGATCGGGATCGTAACCTAAAACCGTTGCCAAAGGTTTCCATATCCAGCCGATAAAGGCGGTGAAACGCTCTATCGCTCCCGAAAGTGCATCG
>QWCJ01000459.1_pt1 | contig 14398 bp, 14 predicted proteins | sample 1972501 | NCBI WGS metagenome assembly QWCJ01 (sample SAMN09866711, study PRJNA288562) | Human vaginal metagenome isolate term2_vaginal, whole genome shotgun... | isolation source: vagina | host: Homo sapiens | place: USA: California
CGGTAAGTGTAGAGTCGGTTGCCCAGGCGGCAGCCCGCCTCGACCTGCGAGTATATCGTGACGGAACGGTGCTGCGACTGCGCGATTCAGACGACTTGATGGTTTTGCGGTTATTCGGTGAAGACACCTGGCTGTCCACGTCTCTGCTGGTTGAGCTGGGGCAGCCGTTCCCTGCTGAAAACTTGTTCGATGCCATCAATGAGTTAAATACGTTCAACGCCCTGGGTGTGACTTCTGTTCTGGGGATGCGAACCCAGCCCTACCTGCGTTTTGATTACCTGGTCTCCGTGGGCGAAGGCCTGAGCGAACGCCAGTTAGACACGGAGATAGTGGCGGGAATGTCAGTAACCCAGAATCTGGCTGCGAACTTGCGCAAAAAAGCTCCGACCCTGTTCCTCTAAGCTCGGGTGATTCCAGGCGACTTCTGTTGCCCGTTTGTCGCGGCGAAACCACTTGATTTGTCGCCGGGACAGTTGTCGGGTCGCTAAAGCGGTGGCCGCGATACCGTCTTCCAACGTCATCTCCCCGCGCAGCACTGCCAGGGCTTGACTATATCCGGTGGCTTTTTGCGCCGTAATCCCCAGAGGGTGAGCCCGGTCGGCAGCAAGTCGTGCCGTTTCCTCAAGCAGTCCTTGGCTAAACATTTCGCGCGATCGCACGTTGATGCGTTCGTCCAGCTCATCAAGGTTTCGCGTCAGGTAAAAGACGTGGGTGTCGGGCTGCCAGTATTCCCCGCGCGGCAAAGTCGCAGAGAATGGGCGTCCGGTAATTTCCATCACTTCCAAGGCTCTGACCAGGCGACGCACATTGAGCGGTTCGATGGTTTCGGCTGCTTTCGGGTCTTTGCGCTGCAAGATTTCGTGCAGTTGTGGCGCTCCGAGTTGCTCCGCCTGTGCTTCCCACCGGGCGCGAACCGTGGGGTTGGTGGGTGGAAACTCCAACACATCCAACAGCGCCCGCACATACAGCCCGCTACCCCCCACTACCAGGGGCAAAGCGCCACGTGCTGCAATCGCCACCACGTCAGAGCGGGCATATTTCTGATATGCCGCCACCGAGGCTTCTGCATCGGGCCACAGCACGTCTATCTGATGGTGCGGAATCCCGTGGCGTTGCGACTCCGGGGTTTTTGCCGTACCCACGTCCATACCCCGGTATAGCTGGAAAGCGTCCGCGCTAATAATCTCTACCCCGCCCGGAAACCTGGCGTTGAGCTCCGTGTCGAGGGACACTCGCTGTGCGAAGTCCAGCCCCAGGTTGCTTTTCCCCGTAGCGGTCGGCCCCACAATCGCAACAATCACGGTTTGGTCCCTATTTCGTTGGTTCCGGCTTGCGTCCGGGCATTCCCAAGAGAGTGCCGCGAGGCTTTTCGAGGTGTGCCGCTTCCCACAGGTCGCCGGCGCGAGTAGGACGAACGGTGAATACGCCGCCCGGAGTAAGGGCGGAATCCGCCACTAGGTGGTGCGGTGCGCCGTGAGTCACGCCCACCGTCACAAAGTCTCCGGGGCGAACCTTTACACCCTGAGGAACCGCAAAGTGAACCAAACGATTGTCTCGGGCGCGTCCGCTCATTCGCGCAGTGGCTTCGTCTTTCCGGCCGCCCGCGGTGACCAGGACTTCCACTGTCCGACCCTCTTGCTTTTCATTTTCCTCCAAGGTGATTGTTTCTTGCAGTTCCAAGAGTCTTTGGTAGCGCTGCGCCACGATTTCCGGGTCCACCTGGTCGTCTCGGTCAGCGGCAGGAGTACCGGGACGGCGGGAATAAATAAACGTAAACGCAGCTTGGAACCGAGCTTCGCGCAGAACATCGAGGGTGTCTTGAAAGTCAGCTTCAGTTTCGCCGGGAAAACCGACGATGACATCGGTGGTAATAGCGGCTTCGGGTATAGCCGTCCTGACCTGCTCGAGAATTCTTAAGAATCGTTCGGATCGGTAAGACCTGCGCATTTGCCGCAAAATCCGGTCCGAACCGGACTGCAGCGGAAAATGCAGGGAAGGCATCACCGTCGGGGTCTGCGCCATGGCGGCGATGACGTCCTCGGTAAAGGCCGCGGGATGGGGCGAAGTGAAACGTAAACGTTCCAGCCCCGGCGTTTTTCCAACATCTCGCAGCAAATCAGCAAAAGCGCCGCGCCTTCCGAAGCTCATTCCGTAGCTGTTCACGTTTTGCCCCAGCAAGGTCACTTCCACGGCTCCCGCGTCCACTACCGCCTGGACCTCCGCCAAGATGTCCGCGGGATTCCGGTCCCGTTCCCGACCTCGCAGGGAAGGCACAATACAAAAAGTGCAGGTGTTGTTGCATCCCACCGAGATAGATACCCAGGCTGAAGCCGGAGATTGCCGATGCGCCGGCAGAACGGAGGGGAACACTTTCAGGCTCTCCTCGATTTCCACCGCGGCCTCTTGGTTGTGTTCGGCACGCTTCAGCAGCACCGGAAGAGCGTCAATATTATGCGTCCCGAAGACTGCGTCCACCCACGGAGCCCGGTCAAGGATTTTCGCGCCTTCCTGCTGGGCGAAGCATCCTCCCACGGCAATCATCATTCCGGGACGGTTTCGTTTCACGTCTGCCAGCTGTCCCAAATTGCCGTAGAGTTTTGTCCCTGCAGCCTCACGCACCGAACAGGTATTCAAAACCACCAGGTCAGCCCCGCCGTCTCCGGCGTTGGTAGCGCGCGCAGCTTTTTGTGGAACCTCCTCAACCGGCACCCAGCCGGCAGCGTCAAGCAAGCCAGCCATGCGTTCCGAGTCATGTTCGTTCATCTGGCAGCCAAGCGTTTTCACCAGGTAAGTTCGCGGAGTTTCCATCACCGGCTCATTTTATGTCATGCCGCTGATGCCGTCACTTTCGCCGACTGCCGCCGACTGCCGCCGACTGCCGCGACTGTGCTCCGCGTCCGGGATGTTCAACCAAGGTGAGACACCAGCAACTCCAAAGCCGCCCGCACAAACGCCGCGCGGACTTCTGGGCGAGTTCCGGGCCGGTCGACCTCCCGCACTTCCGTGCCTTGCGGAGTGGCCAGACAGACATACCCCGTCCCCGGCGCCACGCCTTCATCCGGGCCTGGACCCGCAACTCCGGTGGTAGACAGCGCATAATCCGAGTGAAACAACCGTCGTGCCGCGGTGCTCATCTGTACCGCAACCTGGGGGTCATAAGCGGTGTTTGTTTGCAGCAGCTGTGGGCTCACTCCCAGTACCGCGGTTTTCACCGCATCGGTATACGTCACGACTCCGCCGCGAAATGTTTGGGAGGCTCCGGGGATTCTGACAAAAGCATCAGCCAGCAGACCCCCGGTCAGCGACTCCGCACACGAAATCGACTGTCCCTGTTCGGTGAGTTTCCCCAGCGCCCTTGCGGCTAATTCATCAGCCGATACGGCGTCACCCATCGTTTCGTCCCTTCACGATTCATCCCCTCGCTAGCTTTGACTCTCCGATTTCAGTTCATCCATCACGGTATTGACTACGGCGGTGGCCAGAGCTGAGGAAAACCCGCGTGTCGCTACATAGCGCCACAGCTTGGCTTTCAGTTTCCGGCAATCCTCGAAATTACTCAGGTCCAAGCCCCGGCGCGCCGTCGCAAGTTTGCTCTCTAGCAGGGTCCGGGCGTTTTCCGTTTCCCAGTCTGGATTCTCAGCATCCAGAGCCGCTATGCCCGCGGATATAGACTGGGCATCCAACCCACGCTTTTCCATATCCGCGGACAACTTGGCTCGGGACATCCCGGGGCGCTGGCAGCGCTGACGCAAGAACTCCACGGTGTAGTCGCGGTCGTTCAGCCAGCCACGGGCAGCGAAAGCCGCCACCACGTCATCGATGGCCTCGTCACCGAATCCCTTTTCAGCCAGATAGTCACGCATCTGAGTCTCGGTAACTGCCCGCCGATCCAGCAGAGATAAACCAGCTTCCGCGGCGGCATCTGCCGCCGCATCCACTACCCGCAAACTCATGAGGCTTTTTGAACCTTCTTGACGGACGCACCCTCATCTGCGGAGTCGTCATCCATCACGACAGCGAGTTTCTTGCCCTCGCCAGTCTCTGGCTGCGCTACCGCGTTCGGATCCTCACGCACGCCCAGAGCGATGAGAATCTTATCTTCGATTTCGGCGCTGAGCTCAGGATTATCCACCAAGAACTTCCGCACGTTCTCTTTGCCTTGCCCCAGCTGCAGTTCGCCGTAGGTAAACCAAGAGCCCGATTTCGTCACGATGCCCGCTTCCACACCAAGGTCAATCAGGCCACCTTCTCGGGAAATGCCCTGACCATACATGATGTCGAATTCGGCCTGGCGGAAAGGCGGCGCCATCTTATTCTTAACGACCTTGGCGCGAGTCCGGTTACCGATAGCGTCCCCATTTTCTTTCAGTGTTTCAATCCGGCGCACGTCGATACGCACCGAAGCGTAGAACTTCAACGCTTTCCCGCCGGTAGTGGTTTCAGGCGAGCCAAAGAACACCCCAATCTTTTCGCGCAGCTGGTTAATAAAGATTGCGGTGGTGCCGGTGGCGGATAGCGCCCCGGTAATCTTTCGCAGCGCTTGACTCATTAACCGGGCCTGCAAACCTACGTGGGAATCCCCCATGTCCCCTTCGATTTCAGCCTTCGGCACCAGCGCCGCGACCGAGTCAATAACGATGATGTCCAGGCCGCCGGAGCGAATCAGCATGTCCGCAATCTCTAGCGCCTGTTCCCCAGTGTCGGGCTGCGAAACCAGCAAATTATCAATGTCCACACCCAACTTCTGTGCGTAAACCGGATCGAGAGCGTGCTCCGCATCGATGAAAGCCGCGTTCCCGCCCTGTTTCTGAGCGTTCGCCACCGCGTGCAAAGCCACAGTGGTCTTACCGGAAGATTCTGGACCATAAATCTCAATAATGCGACCCCGCGGGAGTCCCCCAATCCCCAAAGCCACGTCCAGGGCTACTGACCCTGTCGGAATGACCGAAACATTCGTGTTCACGGCTGAGTCACCCAGCCGCATCACGGAACCTTTGCCAAACTGCTTATCAATCTGACCAAGCGCAGTTTGCAGCGCTTTCGCGCGCTCGTCTTTTGCCATTGTGTATTCCTTTCATTTGCGCGGCTCTCCGCCGCCCCAATAGTTCGGGTGTGATTGTTGAGCTCCTCTCCGAAGCTCTCAAGATGAACTTACGCCCCACCCCTGAAGCGAAAAATCGAAAGTTTTTCTACCTGTGGAAAAGTCCCTTTTCGACTCATCTGTGGAAAACCCTATATCGAACATTAGTTCGAATCATCCGACACGCCGACTGTTCGTAAAAATTCCCCGTCCCGCGCGCTTCTGCGTACCTCCTACCCCATCCCACCAAAGCACGCAGAACTGGCAATATCCCCCACAAACCTCCACTTTTGACGATTCTTTTACTAAAGGAACCTGTGTGATAAACCTCACAAAATCCATGATTCCCTAAAATTCGTAGACCAATTGCCGATATGGAGGCTGTCGCCAGGAAGGCGGCACAAACGCTAGAGCCACGGAGGGCAAAATGAGCGTCGTACTGGGCACGTCTATGCTCGGGATGAGGAACTACCTCACTCCCGGAATGCAGCAACGCGCTGCCATCCGCTCTTTTGCCAAAGCACACGGAACCCTTACCCAAAGTGGCCAAAACCTTTTAAACGCCCTGGATCGTTTTGACCGTGAACAGCTGATTGCCAAGGAAATCCAGAAGAAGAACGACGCCGCTAAAGAGAAGGCTAATCGTGACGGCAACGCTATTAATGCTTTTAGCAAGGTGGGGTCTTCCGCTGTCAATGCCCGGCACGCTTCCACGATGGCAGGCGCCTACGAATCCCAGGCTTTGAGCTATGCCTCCCAGGCTCGTGCCGCCGCTGCAGCCGGTGATGAGGAACAGGCTCGGGCACTGCAATCTAAGGCTATACAAGCCGCTGATAACGCAAACAAGATGCACGCCAAGGAAGCCGAGCTGGAACGCAAGGAAGCCGAAGAACGCAAGGCTAAGATCAAGAAGGAAGCCAAGGATCGCATCGAACAGCGCAAGGCCGAAGAAAAGGCCCGTGAAGCGCTCGAAGCCGCCCGCAAACGTCGCGAACTCGAAGCCGAAGCAAAGGCTCGTGAAGCCAAGAACCACCTGCAGGAAGCCCACAAAGCCAAACTGGAACGCCAAAAGGCCGAAACCGAGGTGTGGGGCAAGCGCGTGCAGGAAGGCCAGTTCTGGATTCACCAAATGCAGCTGGTTCAAGAAGGCAAGCATCCCTCCCAAGCTTGGGCGCAAGCCCAGGTGCAGGCTTTTCGTGATGCCTCCGTGGCTGTCGCGACCGTTGCCCCGGATTACACTCCGGTCCTCACTGCCGCGTAATTCCTTTCAATAGGTTCTTTGATAATGTTTAGGCGCGACGCGCCGCCCAGTTGGTTTGGTTGCGCAAGGCACCAATCGCCCAGCAAATCAGGAATATCAGGAAAGAAATCGTGGTGATATAAGGGCTGATGGGAAGGCCGGGGCCCAGCGACAACAAGATGCCACCTTCCGCTGCGATAAGCGCAAAGACAACCGCCAGGACGTGTTGCTTCAAGGGGTTCGCAGAAACCCGCGCAGCCGCCGCTCCGGGAGTAATCAGTAGCGACAACACCAGCAGCGCCCCCACCATCTGCACCGCTAGCGCCACGACCAAACCGAGGATAAGCATGAACCATAGGTTCATCACTCGTGGGGAAACCCCTTTCGACAGCGCCACTACCGGATCAACCGCGGCGTAATACAGTCGGCGCCCAAACAGGGCTATAGCAACCAAAACCATCGCTCCGACCACGGCAAACACAGCCAGCTGGTTTTCATCCACGGACACAATCTGACCCGTCAACAGGCCGAATTTGTTGGCGGAACGCCCTTTGTAAAGCGCCAGGAATAGCACCCCGATACCTAATCCAAACGGCAGCAGCACACCGATGAGGGCATTTGTGCCCCAGCGTCGAGTGTAGGTTGCGGACATCAATAACGCCGCCACGATGGACCCCGCGATGGCTCCGCCGGTGACGCTGGCTCCGAGAAACAGTGCCACCGAAGCTCCGGCGAAAGACAGTTCGGACGTTCCGTGAACCGCAAAAGCCGCGTCCCGCAGCTGTACCAGCGGGCTTAAAATTCCTGAAACGACAGCCAAAATTGCCGCCGCTATTAGTGATTCCCGAACCAGCGGTACCAGTTGCCAAAAATCCTGGAAGTTGATGATGGCATCCATTAGTGGCCCGCCTCCTTGGGATTGTGCGGTGACTCGGCTGATTCAAAATGGCTGGCGTGATGGTGACCGTGCAGGGCTTCCTCCACGAAGCCGGATTCGGTCCCGCTTTGCGCTCCCACCACGAAATACGTTCCGCCCAGGTTCACGACACGGACTGCCTCGCCATAGAGAGCTGACAATGTTTCGCTGGACATGACTTCTGGCACCGAACCGACCGCGGCTCTTCCGAGGGCTATGTAGACCACGGTATCCAGCAGTTTTTCCACGGGGTTTAACTCGTGAGTCACCAGCAGGATTGCGGTGCCACGCGCCGCCAAGTTGCCAAAAATATTTACAATGTCGGTTTGGTGCTTGAGGTCGAGGGACGCCAACGGTTCATCTACCAGCAACAAATCGGGACGCTGCACAATGGCGGCCGCGATACGCAAGCGCTGCAGTTCTCCCCCGGAAAGCCCGCTAATCGGCGCGTCCGCGTAGCTCTGTGCGCCGACCAGGTCTATCGCCCGCTCGACTTTGTCCCGCGCCCCGGGCGAACTCCAGAACCCCAGTTTCGCCCCGTCAAGCCCTAGGTAGACCACATCACGTCCGCGAATCTGCACAGATTTCGGGAAACGTCCGTGTTGCGGAAGGTAAGAAATGGTTGCCGACCCTCGCCGAAAAATGGTTCCGGCAGCTGGCTTCACGTCACCGAGCACCGATTTGAGCAAGGTCGTTTTGCCGGCTCCGTTTTGTCCCAAGATTCCCACGACTTGTCCCGGTTCGACCCGCAGGTTCAAGCCGGAAAATACCTGCCGTGTCCCGTATTTCAATGCCAGATTCCGCATCTCCAACAGCGGTTCTTCGCCCATCAGACCTTTTCCTTCCTCAGTCCCCCGGTTAACTTCCTGGTTTCATCTACCTTAACGGATTATGTCCGGGCTCCAGGAGCTGCGCTCTAATCTAAAGCCCGGACTTTTTCTATCCCATAATCCTGTATTATTTCAAAGCCTTATCTATCTGGTCTAAGGCAGTGCCAATCCAGCTGACATAGTCGCTGGCCCCCGCCAAGGTCTCGGTCAGTTTCACCACCGGAATGCCTTTAGTCTCAGCGGCAGCCTGCAGTGCCTGGGACACCGGGTCTTCCGTCTGGGAGTTAACCAGCAGCACATCAACTTTTCCCTCCGTAATCAGAGCCTTGGTGTCAGCCTGCGTCTTTACGCTGGGCCCGGATTCCGTTTCGGACTGTTCCACGTATTCTTCGGGAGTCAGGTCATGGATACCGGCGTCCTCCAGCAGGTAGTTCGCCAAAGGTTCGGTCGCCAGGGAATGCTTTTCGCCCCGCGCCTTAATGTTCTCTGCCTGCGATTCCAGCTCATTCAATTTGCCTTGAAATGCCTTTGCTGCATCCTGGTAAGCCGCGGCGTGATTGCCGTCAGTCTGGCTCATCGTATTTGCAACTGCCTTGGCAACTTCGCTGACCGCGTGCAAATCGTAGAACACGTGCTCATTGACGGAGCAATGGTGATGATGGTGCTCCTCATGTCCCTGCTCGCCTTCATGCGCATCCTCGTGTTCATGCGCACCCTCATGTTCATGGCCGTCCTCGTGGTCGTGACCTTCTGCGTCTCCGCAGTCAACGCCAGCCAACTCCACCGCATTGAGCACAGTAGGTTTGCTGTCCGCTGACTTGGCCAGCTGCAGCGCCCAATCGTCGTACCCCCCGCCGTTCACGATTACCACGGAGGCTTGGTTCACCAACTTCTTATCTTTCACGCTGGCTTCATAAGAATGCGGATCTAGGTTCGGCTGATCGATAGACGTAATCACATCCGCGTTATCCCCCACCACGGCTTTTGCCACGGAAGCCCATACGTCAGTAGAGGCGTACACCGTAGGTTTGTCCGCAGCAGCGTCCCCCGCCGCGTCTTTCGTTTGGGTGTCGTTTGCGGTCGAGCAGGCAGTCATACTCACGGCTAGCGCGACGGCGCCGAACCAGGCACCAACAGTCTTCAACTTCATATTGTCCTTTCCCCACAGGGGTTATAGTTTTGTTCTTATTGCGAATCGTTCTCATTATCACTCAACTGGAAAACGCTGTCAAAACGAGACACAATGTTAGGCAAGGAGCGCGAAAACGGGAGGGAGACTACCAATGACCACAGGTAAATCGACACCCCAAAGCCCCGCTCGACAGCGCAAAACGCGACAATTAGGAGCGGTGCTTTCCGCGGTCAGAGGAATGACTGATTTTCAATCAGCAGCCGACATCTTCACAAAACTCCAGCTAAACGGCACCCCCGTAGGATTGGCGACAGTTTACCGCAATCTCGCAGCACTGGCGGAAGACGGCGTCTTGGACACGGTCAAGTCCGCCGATGGCACTACCCTGTATCGAGAGTGCGAGAGTTCCGAACATCATCACCACCTGGTGTGTCGGAGCTGCGGGAAGACCGAAGAATTCCATCTGAAAGGGCTGGAGGAAACCCTGAATGAAATGGGCCGGGAAATGGGGTTCTCCGCTTTGAGCCACACGGTGGAGCTAACAGGTCTTTGCTCTAAATGCTCTGCCAAAAAATAATACCCTTGGCTGTATATTAATCTACTGCAAAATTTGGCCTTTGAGCAGCCCGATTAACCTATCCAGCACCCGCGCGTCTTGGCGCAAACCGTTGTGTTCATATTCACTGGTGACCCACAGACGGCAATCTTTTAAGATGCCAGCGGTTTCGGTCGAGAACTTCAATGGTACGTAGGCATCTTCGTAATAGGCTGCCGCCGCAACCGGTACGTCTGCGCTGGCCAGGCGTTCAGTCGAATAGAGTTGCGTCCATTCATAATTGGCCAGTATGTCGGCAGCTTCACGCAAAGGCCGCAGTTCAGATGATTCCTCAAACAGGTCACGAGGCAGATGCTCTCCCGCGAACAGCGTCCCGTCACGTTTTACTTCCCTGGGCATAGTGCGGCTAGCCGCCCAGCGTGTTGCCACTCCGTCCGCGTAACAAGACTCGTGCAGAATGGCATAGAGCGGATTGCGCCCCTCAAATGGCAGCAACGCAGCTAAATCATGACGAAATGCCGGCGAGAACGAATCATTTTCCAGCAGTTCATGCAACTTCATGCCCCCGCCTTGTGCACCCAACACAATCCCTACGGTACGCCAACGATCCGCACCGACCTTGTCGCCGTTGGGCGTAATAATCTTCCCCTCCCGGGCCAGGTTATAAATCTGGCGTACCCGGTCCCGATCCTCGGGGAACTGGCGATAATAGGTTTCGGATTTATCCATCATGATTCGCCAAGTTTCGGCGTAAACATCTTCAATAGGATGCCCTACGGCCGTCAGTCCGCCGGTCAGGATAGCCCCGGACAACCCTTCGGGGTGGGAGCTGAGATAGCGCACGGAAGTAAAGCCCCCGAACGACTGTCCCAGCAGCGTCCAGCGTTTTCCCCCCAGGTAAGCGCGCAGGGCTTCGGAGTCTCGAACAATCTCATCTGCACGCAAGTGCGTCAGGTATTCTGCCTGCTCAGATGGGGTCAGACCCGCCAGAGGACCGAAATCCGGATCCGCCGAAACCGGGGTGGACCGCCCGGTTCCGCGCTGATCGAGCATAACGACCTGATAGTCCTCCAGGGCGCGGGGCAGCCAGGCCGGCTGCGGCGAGGGGTACAACGCGGGCCGGGCCGCCTCATGTCCGGGTCCGCCTTGTAGGAACAGCAGGTAGGGTCGCTTTTCCCCGTCCTTACCGGTGACGACTCGTGCGAATATTTCTATCATTCCCGCGGCTGGATTGAGGTGGTCCAGCGGCACTTGCAAAGTAATCTCACGTAGTTTCAGTCCCGGCAACAGTTTCACTTCATCACTCATGTGTTTCAGCTTAATGCCACCTGCTTGGCTTGGCCTTAGACTTGAAGACATGTTTTGCGAATACTTTGAGGCGCGGGTCTGCCGGTCGTGTCCCCTCATGGGGGTGTCTTACAACCAGCAGGTGCGGGATAAGGAACGGGCCTCACGCCGAGCATTGGCCTCTCTGGACCGTCCCTCCTCGCGGCGAAATCCCGCTCATCCACCCGCTGCGAAGTCACATTTCGAGTGGCTGCCAACCTACCGCAGTCCCCAGAAAGAATTTCGCAATAAGGCAAAAATGGTGGTGTCGGGGTCCAAGAAGTCGATTGTGCTGGGGCTGGCCCCCACTAAGGATCATCCCGCTGGCGTCGATTTACAGTCGTGTCCGCTGTACGTACCGGCAATTCGCGCCGCTTTCGCTCCCATTCGGGCTTGGCTGCAGCGCCTCGGTGCCCGCCCCTACAACATCGCTACCGCTAAGGGCGAAGTGAAATACGTGCTGGTCAGCGCCAATCCTGCGGGCGATTTGATGATGCGTCTGGTGTTGCGTTCGAAAGCTGCCCTACATCGGATTGAAAATACGTGGTCCGAGCTTCAGGCCGAGTTGCCCCACCTGCGGGTGTTTTCGGTAAACATTCAGCCCGATCACACCACCGTTATTGAAGGGCGGGAGGAAATCATTCTTTCGGAGGAAAAGTTTATTTCGATGCCCGGTATCGGCACGGATTTATGGCTGGCGCCGGGGGCGTTTTTCCAGACGAATACCGCCGCGTCTCAGGCTATGTATACACAAGCTGCCACTTGGGCACGCGAACTCCAGCCGGAAACCGCTTGGGATTTGTATTGCGGAGTGGGCGGCTTCGCATTTGCCCTGAGTTCCGCCGGGGTTGCGCAGGTGACGGGCGTGGAAGTCGTGGGGCCGGCTATTGATGGCGCGCAGAAGGCCGTGGCCGAGATGGCGGGTGTGACGGCGGCTGGTTCGGTGGGGCAGGGCGTTGAGAACACACTTGCGATCTCTCGCGGTGACGCTGTGGCAAGGCCGCATTTCATCACCGCCGATGCGACTAAGTGGGCTACTAATCAAAAACTTATACCCCCGGATTTGGTGGTGGTGAACCCGCCGCGGCGCGGGCTCGGGCCCGAATTATCCTCCTGGCTGGAGCACTCCGGTATCCCCCACCTCATCTATTCCTCCTGTTTCCAGGAAACCCTGGTGGAGGACCTACGCCGCATGCGTTCCTACCGAATTACCGCAGCCAAACTGGTAGACATGTTCCCACATACTTCACACGTCGAGAGCGTTGTTTTGATGTCAAAGGCTGACTAGATGGGCACGTCCACTCTACCCCCCGTGAGGTGCACGAATCCGGTCCTGACTAATTGGGATGGCGAAATCCGTTATATGCTAGTATAATTTCTAAAGCAGGAGACCGCCCACAAAGGAGGCAATAAAATGGCAAATAGCAGTAAGTTCGTAGCAGAGACAAGAGACATTAGCTTAACTGTGAAGAGAGCTGATTCATTCAATATTAGTTATGTTAACTGCGAAAAAGGCAAATTTAAACTCGAAGAAGATCAAAACACTATAAGACTTATTCAAACAGAAAAAATATCACCTTTCTACTGGTTACAGTGGTTAACTAAAGGCAGTCCCGAAGTCATCGTTACGTTGCCAGAAACTATTGATATCTGCGAGATTGAAGCTGAATCAAATCAAGTCATAATAACAGACATCAAGACTGACAAGATTTATGCAGAGGTTCAAAATGGCAAGGTAGAAGCAAGAAATGTTGAGGCTAATGATATCTTTCTAAAATGCCTTAATGGTTCTGCGGTGGCTACAAATGTCGAAGTAGCCAACGTATGCACGGTTGAGACAATCAATGGCGCGAGTGTCCTAGAAGGATTAATTACCAAAGATGCCGGTCTGGAAGTAGCCTGCGAGAATGGCATTACTGAGATTTCTGACAAGAATAAAGCCAATCTTGGCTATAAATCAGACGAATGTGCTCACTATGTCGTACATTGCCTTAATGGAAAAGCTGTTGTGAAGTAATACGCTTAAGGCGTTTTTATATCCAGCACCAACACCAGTTACAAAAACAGACCATTGGATAACTACTGCATGTTGGATGCTGAGATGACAAGCATATCCGCATTCTATGCAGAGATTAGTTAGAAACAAAAAATCGTAGATTGTTACAAGTAGCTAATTTAACACTTTTAACGATAACACATTTTTATCGTTAAAATTGCTTCCACAGTACACCCTGTTACTCAATAGAATGTAGATGTACTAGACATGCATGCAATATGTGTAGAGCGTCTGGAATTGCTCTCGCAAAATGTCATACTTAAATAAGTTTCTAACATGTCGACATCCAAACTATGACAAGGCAAAGTTAGTAATTAAAGGAAGCAATACTTATGTTGTTTACAGAAGCAGTCCTCTTATGTGCGATATTCTTTCTGCTCTGCTTTTTAGGAACCGGAACTGACGCCAAAAACTTAAAGAATTACAGTTCTTATCCTGATGAGGTACAGATCAGAATTAGCGCTATCCCGGAATACCAAAACCTGTTCAGGGTAAAGAGCCAATTCGCAACCTTTATGGCGAATTTCCTCCTCTTCCTAGTCATATTATTTGTATTCGGGATATTTATCCGCCAGAGCAACTTCACGCACAATTTCCTCTCCCTGTTGTTCCTCGGACAAACATTGAACGCTTTCGACCTCATTGTCATTGATTTGCTGTGGTGGCGACGCACCCCACGCATCAGATTCTCAAAGCTCCCCCAACCCGCTCTCTACCAGGACCCACGAAAGCACATCTCCGCTTTCATCAGGGCGTTCATCATGTACTTTGCTATCGCCCTAATCGATGGCTACCTTCTGACTCTATTTTGAAGCCATGCCCTGAACGCCCGTCTAACCGCTGGGCGTGATTACCCCTGAGCTACTAGCATTGAAGCCGTGGTGTCCTTGGATTCGGAGCAACAAAACAATCCTCGCTGGTCGAGGACTATTTCGCGCGGAGCGTTCACGTTTATTGTCCTGATGGGTATCGTATCCATGTTCTCGGATATGACTCACGAGGGCGCTCGCTCGGTTTTGGGTGAGTATCTGAATCTGACTGGGGCGTCGGCGGCAGCCATTGGTTTTGTCTCTGGTTTCGGGGAACTGTGCGGCTACTCGTTGCGCCTGCTCTCAGGCTTTTGGGCTGACAAGACCAAGCACTACTGGGGCTTGATTATTTTTGGCTACACCATCCAGGTGTTGGCCATTCCTGCTCTCGCGCTCGTTCCCGACAATGGCTGGATTTTTGCCTGCAGCCTGGTGGTTTTGGAACGCGTGGGC
>QWCJ01000697.1_pt1 | contig 14380 bp, 9 predicted proteins | sample 1972501 | NCBI WGS metagenome assembly QWCJ01 (sample SAMN09866711, study PRJNA288562) | Human vaginal metagenome isolate term2_vaginal, whole genome shotgun... | isolation source: vagina | host: Homo sapiens | place: USA: California
CCGAGGGCGTTGACAAAACCAACCATGACTGAGCGCGGGATGAAGCGCTGCAGTTTCGCCACGCCGAGTGCCGCCAGGATGATCTGGAACACGCCGGCAAGCAGCACGGTGGCGATGAAGTAGTCCATGCCGTACTCGCGCGAGACGGGTGCGATGACGAGGGCGACTGCGCCGGTTGCGGCGGAGATCATCGCCGGCCGCCCGCCGGTAAACGCGATGGTCACAGCCATGGTGGCGGAGGCGAACAGGCCGACGGCGGGGTCGACGCCGGCCAGGATCGAAAACGCGATGGCCTCGGGGATCAGGGCGAGTGCGACGGTGAGCCCGGCAAGTACTTCACGACGAAGCCGCGTCCCCGAAGAAAACGCATAACGAAACGACGCAACCACCCCGGTCGGGGCGTGCTCGAGAGATACAGACATGCCTGTGCTTTCCGTTCGCTTTCCGTTCAAAAACGTTGTGACAACCGTGGCAACCGTAGCCCACGGCGCCGACATCGGCCGACACCCCGCGAGCCACAGCGGGAGATTCGGCGCCCAGCGATTACGCTTAACTCCGACTGCCCACAATAGAAAGTGAGAGCTGTGGAAACGAGCAACAACCTCGCGGTGGACACGCTTGCGCGTGTGCTGATGCCGAAGAAGGGCGAGCCGCACGACGTGCGTATGCTGTACCTGATCGAGCAGGAGCAGAACAAGCAGCGCCTGCGCTGGTCGGACCGGACGAGTTTTGAGGTTCCGGCGGGCAACGAGGTTTCCTTCGAGACCTATTTCAATGCGTTCCCGGCGAGCTACTGGCGCCGCTGGTCGCAGCTGGACACCGTCGTCCTGGCGATGACGGTTCAAGGCCGCGCGACGATTTCGGTGTACCGCTCGAAGTACGACGGCACCCGCATCAGCGTGACCAACGTGGACGCGACCGGCTACACGGAGATCCCGTTGAAGCTGGGCAATTTCGAGGACGGCGGCTGGCTGTGGTTCGACATCACCGCCGAGGAGGACACGCGCATCAGCGATGCGGCGTGGTGCTCCCCGCAGGAGCCGCAAGAGCAAGTGCTTGACGACGGCACCGTGGTCCCACCCCAACCCAAACAGGTCGCCGTTGGCATCCCCACGTTTAACCGTCCCCGGGATGCGGTCAACGCGTTGCATGCGTTGGCTGAGGACCCGTACGTGGAGGCGTCGATTAGCAATGTGCTCATGCCCGACCAGGGCAACCAGCACCCGGCGGACGAGCCGGACTTCGCCGAAGCGGAGAAGAATCTCGGTGGCAAACTGCAAATTTTCCACCAGGGCAACCTGGGCGGCTCCGGCGGCTACTCGCGCATCATGTACGAGGCGCTCAACAGCACCGACGCTCCGTTCATCCTGTACATGGACGACGACATCGCGATCGAGCCGGACTCCATCGTGCGCTCCGTGCAGGCCGCGCGCTACGCCAAGCAGCCGATCCTGGTCGGCGGCCAGATGCTGAACCTGCAGGACCGGAGCCAGCTGCGCACCACCGGCGAGACCGTCGACCCGAACATCTTCATGTTCTCTGCAGCCAAGCACGCCGTGTACGACCACGACTTTGCCAAGTACCCACTCGGCTACGTGGGCACTGAGGAAGAGGATCTGGATCCGCGTAAGACCACCTCGCGTCCGCTGCACCGCCGCATCGACGTGGACTACAACGGCTGGTGGATGAACCTCTTCCCGCGCGTCGTCGCAGAGAAGATGGGTCTGCCGCTGCCGCTGTTTATTAAGTGGGACGACAACGAGTACGCCCTGCGCGCCAAGGAAGCGGGCTTCCCAACCGTCACCTGGCCGGGCGTTGCCATCTGGCACATGGCCTGGGCCGACAAGGACGACGCCATCGACTGGCAGGCTTACTTCCACATGCGCAACCGCCTCATCGTCGCCTCCATCTACGGGCCGGACAACCCCGAGGCGATGCTGAAGAACATGCAGAAGTCCACCGCGAAGCACTACTTCTGCATGGAGTACTCCACCATCGCCATCCAAAACGAGGCAATGCGTGACTTCCTGAAGGGCCCGGACCAACTCTTCGACATCCTCGAATCCTCGTTGCCGCGCATCCAGAAGATCCGCAGCGAGTACTCCGACGCGCAGGTCCTGCCGTCCGCGACCGAACTGCCCGCACCCACCGGCGCGCCGGGTGTGCCGACCAACAAAATGGGCGGCCGCCTGGCCAGGGTGAAGAAGATCCCGTGGGCCGTCAAGGCGCTGCTGCACCTGCGTAAGGACGAAGACCGCGCCCACTGGGATGCCCCGCAGCTGAACCTCACCGCGGAGGAAGCCCGCTGGTACACCCTGGCACGCGTGGACTCGGCAACCGTGTCCACCGCCGGCGGCACCGGCGTGGCCTTCCGCAAGCGCGACAAGGCCCTCGCCGACAAACTCGTCGAGGAACAAAAGCAGCTGCGCGCCGACATCAAGCAGCGCTGGCCGGAACTCAAGCGCATCTACCGCGACGCGCGCGAAGACCTGACCAGCCACGACAACTGGGGGAAGGTGTTCGATGCCCAGTAAGGAAACAGACCTGCTCGTCGCCATCCAGGACGCGCTGTATTCTCCCGCCACCGCCAAAGGCGCCCGTGTGCTCTCATACTTCGGTGAGCACGACCTGGGCTGGATGGGTGTTGCAACGGCGGGGGCCGGTGTCGCAAGCGCCACCGGCGATAAAGATCGACGCCGAAAGTGGCTCGCACTGGGCGTTGGCACCTTCGCCGCGCACGCCGCAACCGTGGTGCTCAAACGCATCGTGCGACGCCCACGCCCGAACGACCCGCGGGTGAAGATCGGAGTGGGAACGCCCTCCCAACTGTCGTTCCCGTCCTCGCACGCTGCGAACACGGGTGCCGCCGCCGCGCACCTGGCCAACATCACCGGAAAGAAGTGGCCGTGGCTGCTGGTGCCCGTAATGATGCTGTCGCGTAACGTGCTCGGCGTCCATTACCCGACCGACACCCTCGCCGGCGCACTGCTCGGCGCAGGGACGGCGAAGGCCGTGATTGAAGCGGAGAAGAGGATTTAAGTGGCACACACGCAAGAACCTATCGACGAGCCGCTGCTGAAGTCTGAACCCCACACCTCAGGTGTGGATCAGGTGATGAAGAAAACCCCACCGAAGAACCTCGTCGACGCGATGATCAAGGGGCTGCGCCCCAAGCAGTGGGTGAAAAACGTCCTCGTGCTGGCGGCACCGTTGGCTGCCGGCGCGGAAGCGTTCACCCGCCACACCGTGGTGGACATCCTGCTGGCGTTCATCGTGTTCTGCTTCGGTGCGTCCTCGATCTACCTGATCAACGACGCCCGCGACGTCGAATCGGACCGCCGCCACCCGACGAAGCGCTTCCGCCCGATCGCCTCCGGCATGCTGCCGATCAACCTGGCATACATCATGGCGGCGGTGCTCATCGCCGCGGCACTCGGCCTGTCGCTGCTGGCCACTGATGGTGCCGCGTTGGCGTGGGTCATCGGTATTTATATTGCGCTGCAGCTGGGCTACTGCTTCGGCTGGAAGCACATCCCGGTGATTGACATCGCCCTGGTGTCGTCTGGCTTCATGCTGCGCACCATGGCCGGCGGTGTCGCTGCCGACATCGAGCTGTCGCAGTGGTTCCTGCTGGTCGCCGCGTTCGGTTCCTTGTTCATGGCTTCCGGCAAGCGCTATGCAGAACTGCTGCTGGTCAAGGAAACCGGTGCGGAAATTCGTCGCTCGCTGCAGGGCTACACCGAAACCTACCTGCGCTTCGTCTGGACCCTGTCCGCCACCGCCGTGGTCATGTCCTACGCACTGTGGGGCTTCCAGCTTTCCAACTCCGTCGAGGGCACCGCCGCCATCTGGTACCAGGTGTCCATGGTGCCGTTCGTGATCGCGATCCTGCGCTACGCCTCCGTCGTCGACGGTGGTCAGGGTGGTGCACCCGACGAGATCGCCCTCGAGGACCGAGTGCTGCAGCTTCTCGCCGCAGCTTGGATCTTCTGCATCGTCATGGCCGTCTATGTCGTACCAAACTTAGGTTGGTAGGCAGAAACGCAGTAACATCTGCGCAATGACCAAAAACGCCCGTATCTCCGCGCTCGCCGCAGCCTTCGGGTGGCTCACGGATGCTCGTCTGGAAAGCATCGCCATGTGGCTGGCGCTGCTGTGCACCGCCGCAGCAGCCGCCACCGCCGCGTACGCCTCCGGCAAGTTCTGGGGCAGGGTCGGTCCCGTCATCCCGTTCGGCATCATCATCTATATTGCGCTGCCGCCCGCGCGCGACTTTGCCACCTCCGGACTGGAGTGGGGCATGTCGCTGCTGTGGATCGCCATCTGGTGGGCAGCACTCGTCGCCTGGGCCGAACCCATCAAGCGCCGCGCGCCCTACGCCGGCTACTTCCTCGCGTTCTGGTCCGGCCTGTCCTGGCTGGTCCGCCCCGAACTCGCGCTCTACGGCGGGGTGGCGGGCATCATGCTCATCGCGTTTAGCCCCCGCAAAACGCTGGGCATTCTCGCGGTGGCGCTGCCGGTGCCGGCCGGTTACCAACTGTTTCGCATGGGCTACTACGGCCTGATCACCCCGCACACTGCGGTGGCCAAGTCCGCCAGCGGCTCCGAATGGGCCCGCGGCTGGGAGTATTTCGCAGACTTTTTCGGCTACTACTGGCTGGCCCTGCCCATCCTCGGCGCTGCTGCGGTGGCGGTGTGGTTGTTGTGGGGTGCGAGGGGGCGTCGATTAGCAATTGTGTGTTTGACCACCGGCGTTGCACTCGCGCACATGCTGTACGTACTGCGCGTCGGCGGCGACTTCATGCACGGCCGCATGTGGCTGCTGCCCCTGTTCGCGCTGTTGCTGCCGATGATGGCGGTGCCGTACACCAAGGTCACCGCCGCCGTCGGTACCGCGCTGGTCGTGTGGGCCAGCGTGATCGTCCTGCGCGCGCATCCCATCGACTGGGAGCCGTACAACAACGGCGAAAAGGAACTCGGCATTGTCGACGAGCGCGACTTCTGGACCATGGCCGTCGGCCGCGACGCCGGCGACCCACCCCTGTACGCCGAAGACTTCCTCGGCTCGAAACTCATGTGGGACTGGAACGAAGCCATCGAGCAAGGCCTCGACGAGGACGCCGCCCAGATCAGCCTCGCTATCGTCACCGCCGAGCCGGAGCGCTACAAGTGGTTTGTGCGCGAGCGCCAGCCCGACGCAACCGACCAGCGCGATCTGGAACTGACCGCCTACATGGTCAACCTTGGCATGACCAGCATGAACTCGCCGCTGAACACGCGCATCCTGGACACGGTCGGCCTGGCCACCCCGATTGCCGCGCGCATGCCGCGGGTGCCGGACGGGCGCATCGGCCACGACAAGGAACTGGGCCTGGAGTGGCAGGTGGCGGACACGGATGCGGATTTGGACAAGTTGCCGGAGTTCGTCGATAAGCAAAAAGCGCAGGACGCGCGCGAAGCATTGCGTAGCGACGACATCGCCGACCTGCTGGCCACCTCCCGCGAACCCATGAGCTGGGACCGCTTCTGGGCCAACGTCCGCTACTCGTTGGGCCCGGGCCGCACGCTCACGCTTGACGACGACCCCACGCACTACCTCAGTCACACCAGCCCCACCCGACAAATCGCCTGGCCGAGTGAGTGAATAGCGGACTATGTTTCGGGTTGGTAACGTGAACGTGTCTTTTGCCTGAAAACACGTCTCGAGGGGAATGCATGAACACTCGAACCTCCGTGCGCCGCAAACTCACTGCGGTGCTGGTCGCGATCCTCAGCGCGATCTCCATCGTGAGCGCGCCACAGGCCGCCGCGGCCAACCGTGACTGGCTGCGCCCCGGCTGCACCTGGGACCGGGTGGGCTACTGGGTCCAGCGCTGCAACGTGTGGTCGGCCGCAATGAACCGCCACATCCCGGTACAGATCCAGCCCGCACAGCGCGGCGGCAACGCGGGCCTGTACATGCTGGATGGCCTGCGTGCGACGGAGCGCACCAACGCGTGGCTCAACGACGTCAACGCGGCACGCACCTTTGTTAACCACAACATCACCCTCGTGCTGCCGGTGGGTGGACAGTCGTCGTTCTACACCGACTGGAACGCCCCGGCGACCTACGACTTCAACAACCCGGTGACCTACAAGTGGGACACGTTCCTGACCAAGGAGCTGCCGCCGTACCTGCAGCAGCACTTCGGCGTGTCGCCGACGAACAACTCCATCCTTGGCCTGTCCATGGGTGGCACCGCCGCGGTCAACCTGGCTGCGCTGCACCCGAACCAGTTCCGTCAGGTGCTGTCCTACTCGGGCTACCTGGCCACCACCATCCCGGGTGGTCAGACCGCGCTGCGCGCCGCGCTCCTGGATGGCGGCATGTACAACGTCAACGCCATGTGGGGCTCCTCGCTGAACCCGCGCCGCTTTGAAAACGATCCGTTCCTGAACATGGGCAACCTGCGCGGCAAGGACGTGTACGTCTCCGCAGGCTCCGCCGTGCCGGGCCCGGCCGACGAGAAGTACCTGCCGCAGCACCGCGCCTCCGGCATCGCGCTCGAGGGCGTTGCCAACGCGACGACGCGCGCCTGGTCCGCCAAGGCCACGGTGACCGGCGTGAAGCACACTGCCGTGTTCACCCCGACCGGCCTGCACAACTGGGATCAGTTTGGCAGCCAGCTCGAGGCCACCAAGCCGCGCATCCTGAATGTGATGAACGCCTGGTAGTTCCCGGATTTCCAGCCAGGTGAGGGCGCGTGCGGATGTGATCCGCACGCGCCTTTTGTTGTTTGTAGAGGTGTTTGCGGAAGTGTTTGCAGTAACGCCCCGCGTGTCGCGCCCGATTAAACCCTCAAGTGAAACTTAAGATTCAGGGCGAAACTCTTGTGACACAAGTAGCCCGACGAGGTAGGAGACTCATGCGAGACAACCGGATTAACCCCACCAGGCTCACCGCAGCCCTGCTGCCTGCCGCGCTGGCTTTGACGCTGGCGCCGTCGGCTGCAGTGACCGCACAGGCGCAGTCTTCGGACTTGTCGTCGCTGTCGTCTAGCCGCGGCATCTCCGACGGCCTGCGCCCGTCCGACCCACCGAAGCGCACCCCGATCGAGGTTGAGAAGAACCCCGAGGTCCCGGGCTTGCCGGAGGGCGTGAAGGTGGACCGCATCGAGTGGATCACCAACCGCCGCGTCGCTGTGTTTATCAAGTCGGCCGCCATGCCGAAGGAACTCATCCAGGTGCAGATCCTGCTGGCACGTGACTGGCACTCCAACCCGACCGCGAAGTTCCCGGAAGTGTGGGCGCTCGACGGCCTGCGCGCGCGTGACGACGAAAACGGCTGGACCATCGAAACCAACATCGAGCAGTTCTACGCTGACAAGAACGTCAACGTCATCCTCCCGGTCGGCGGCGAGTCCTCCTTCTACTCCGACTGGCAGCGCGAGAACAACGGCAAGCACTACAAGTGGGAGACCTTCCTGACCAAGGAGCTTGTCCCGGTGCTGAACAACGAGTTCCGCTCCAACGGCAAGCGCGCCGTCGTCGGCCTGTCCATGGGTGGTACCGCCGCAGTCAACCTGGCTGAGCGCAACCCGCACCTGTTTAACTTCGTCGGTTCCTTCTCTGGCTACCTGGACACCACGACCACCGGCATGCCGACTGCCATCAAGGCTGCGCAGATGGATGCCGGCGGCTACAGCGCCGAGGCCATGTGGGGCCCGCTGGGCTCTCAGGACTGGATCGACCACGACCCGAAGCTGGGCATTGAGAACCTGAAGGACATGACGGTCTACGTCTCCTCCGGTTCGGGCCGCGACGACTACGGCAACGCCAAATCCGTGGCCAAGGGCCGCGCGAACGCTGCCGGCATGGGCTTGGAGGTCATCTCGCGCCTGTCCACTCAGACGTTCGTGGACTACGCCTCGCGCACCTCCGTCAAGCCGATCGTGCGCTTCCGCCCGTCGGGTGTGCACTCGTGGGAGTACTGGCAGTTCGAGATGGCACAGGCATGGCCGTACATCGCTAACGCCCTCGACGTGCCGGAGGCTGACCGCGGCTCCAAGTGCAACCCGATCGGTGCGATCGCAGAAGAGACCAAGTCCGGCGTCATCGGCACCTGTGTCAACGACGAGTACAACGCGGGCAAGGACGGCAAGGGCAAGGCCCAGGACTTCCGCGGCGGTACTGCGTTCTGGTCCCCGAACACCGGCGCGCACGCCCTGTACGGCGCAATCCTGGCCAAGTACAACGCGCTCGGCGGCGCCGCTGGCTGGCTCGGCTTCCCCACCACCGGCGAGCTCCAGGCACCGGACGGACAGGGCCGCTTCGTCCACTTCGAAAACGGCTCCGTCTACTGGACCGCGAACACCGGCGCCTACGCCATCCCGGGCGACATGTTCAAGGCATGGGGCGCCAACGGCTACGAGACCGGCGACCTGAAGTACCCGGTCGCCGAGGCCAACAAGGTTGGCGACGGCTACGTGCAGAAGTTCCAGGGCGGCTACCTCACCCGCAACCCGGACGGCAAGCACTACATCGTCCACGGTGCGATCGGCGAGAAGTACGGCGAGATCGGCACCGCCACCTCCGAGCTCGGCTACCCGAAGTCCAACGAGATCGCCATCAAGGGCGGCTTCTTCCAGGAGTTCGAGCACGGCAACATCTACTGGTCCGTTGCCACCGGCGCCCACACGATTCTCAAGGGCGACATCTTCAACGAGTGGGGCAAGCGTGGCTACGAGCAGGGCGAACTCGGCTGGCCGGTGAAGGACATGGCGAAGATTCCGGCTGGCGGTCTGACCATCGACTTCCAGCACGGCACGGTTGAGCAGGTCAACGGCGTGGTCAACGTAAGGAAGAAGTAATGCGCAAATTCGCCCTTTGCTTGACGACGATCACCTGCACCGCCGCCCTCACCGCCTGCGGTGGAGCCACCGTGGACTCCGAGGACGTCACCGAAACTGCGGCCACCTCAGCCACGGAAACGGCCACCTCAGCCACGGAAACGGCCACCTCGGCCACTGAGTCGGGTACCGCGTCCGCGACGGAATCCGCGACGGCGTCGTCGGCTGCGGCGCCGGGGTCGTCGTCACGCAATGGCGCCGGCGACCAACCCGCACGGGAAGTGGAAACCGTGCCCACCCAGGTGCCGTCCTATGCGCCGGAGGAGCAGGCGTTTCTGGATCACCTCAGGCAAAACGGGGTGAACGTCGACGGTCTTGAAGACCAACTCACAGCAACCGGGTTTACCGTGTGCGACGACGATACGATCACCCGCGACGCTGTCGCTGGGCAACTGGTCGAACAGCGCCGCACCGACATGGACGCAGGCACCGTAGCGACCCTGCTCAGCGACACCGCCCGCGCCAACCTGTGCGGCTAACCCCGCACGTGTAAGGAGTTTTCATGCGCCGATCGCGCAACGTTGTCGTCGTCGCTGCCGTGATTGTGGTGCTTGCGCTTATCGGCCTAGGTATCTACCAGTGGCGCACCACCACCGACAGCGACCTGCCGTCGGCGAGCAAGCCACCAGAGTCGAGCGCGCCCGAGCGTGTCGACGAGCCCGACTGGTGCCCCGCCGTCGAAGTCATCTCCGTGCCGGGCACTTGGGAATCCGCGGCAGACGACGACCCGTTCAACCCCCAGGCCAACCCGGCCAGCTTCATGCTGTCCATCACGCGCCCGCTGCAGGAGATGTACGACATCAACCACGTGCGCGTGTTCACCGTCCCGTACACCGCCCAGTTCCGCAACATCCAAACCGCCCGCGGCCGCGCCGAGATGACCTACGACGACTCCCGCGCCGAGGGCACCGCGAAACTGCGCGGCGAGTTGGACTTCGTGGCGCGCACCTGCGAGTCGACGAAGTTCATCATTGCGGGCTTTTCGCAGGGTGCGGTGATTGTGGGGGACGTGGCGTCGTCGATAGGCAATAGCGAGGGTCCGATCAACCCGGACCGTCTGCTCGGCGCGATGATGATCGCCGACGGACGCCGAGAAAACGGCGTGGGCATCAACCCCGGCGCCGAAGTGCACGGCACCGGCGCGGAGATCGTCCTGCAGCCGCTGCAGCGCGTCGCCGACGCCGTCACCCCCGGCGCCACCATGACCGGACCACGCCCCGGCGGCTTCGGTCTCGTGGAGGACCGTGCCTACGAAATCTGCGCGCCGAACGACACCGTTTGCGACGCCCCACTGGGTGTAGGCAACGCGATCGAACGCGCAAACGCACTCATTTCGGCTAACGGCAATCATGCACTATATGCCACAAATCCGGACGTGATTCCGGGCTCGACAGTGCCCGAGTGGGCTGTCAATTGGGTCCGTGACGTGGTAGAGAGTTTGTAACTCGAATACAGGTGTAAAACAAGGAGTTTTTCGATGGATCTTCAGCAACTGACCGCCCAATTCATCGGCCCCGACGGCAACATCGCCCTGCCAGAACACTTCACCCTGCCCCGCCTCACCGAAATGCTCCACCAGGCCCACCTGCAGGCCGGCGGCGGCGACGCGATCAACGTCCGCGCGTGGGACTTTTCCACCGACCCAGCTGGTGTGGAAACAACGTTCACCCGCTCCGAGGTCAACACCCGCATCAAGGCCGTCGCAGCACGCCTCGCCCAGGTCGGCGAGCCGGGCGCACGCGTCGCGCTGATGGCGCCGAACTCCGCCGAGTACGTCTTCGGCTTCATGGGCGCGCTCTACGCCGGCCAGGTGCCGGTGCCGCTGTACGACCCGACCGAGCCGGGCCACGAGGGCCACCTGCGCGCAGTGCTTGGCGACGCCGGCGTCCAGATCGTGCTCACCAACTCCGCCGCCGCCCCCGCCGTGCGCCGCTACTTCGCCGACCTGCCCGGCACCGAGCGTCCCCGCGTCATCGCCGTGGACTCCCTGCCGGACACGCTCGCCGAGTCCTACCAGCCGATCCCGCCAGTGCCGGGCGAGGACACTGCGAACCAGATCTGCTTCCTGCAGTACACCTCCGGCTCCACCCGCAACCCGGCAGGCGTGATGATCACCAACGAGGCGCTGGTCACCGACGTTCTGCAGATCAACGACGCGGTGAAGTTCGAAACGCCGATGCGCATCCCGACCTGGCTGCCGCTGCACCACGACATGGGCATGATCGTGGCCATGATCGGCGTCGTGCTGGGCCAGGAGATTGAGATCTTCGCCCCGCGCGACTTCATCCAGCAGCCGAAGCGTTGGGTGGAGCGCCTGTCGCGTCGCGACGACGACCTCGCCGACATCCACGTCTACACCGTGATCCCCAACTTCGCGCTGGACCTCGCCGCCCGCTACGCCGCGCCAGAATCTGCGGACCAGTACGACTTCTCCGCCGTGGAGTGCATCATCATTGGCTCCGAGCCGGTTACCCGCGCGGGCGTGACCGCGTTTATCGACGCGTTCAGCGCCTCCGGGCTCGACCGCTCCGTGCTGCGCCCGTCCTACGGCCTGGCCGAGACCACCCTGCTGGTATCCACCGACCGCACCGATGAGCGCCCGAAGTTCATCGAGTTCGACCGCGACGCACTCGCAGAGGGCAAGGCCGTCCCGGCCGAAGGCGGCGTTGCTACCGCGTCGAACGGCCAGCCGGTGAACTGGATGAACTTCGCCATCGTCGACCCGGAGACCCGCAACGAGGTCGAAGACGGCACCATCGGCGAAATCTGGGTCCACGGCAAAAACGTCGCCGCCGGCTACCTCGACCGCCCGGAAGAGACCGCCGCGACGTTCCACAACACCATCGGCGAAACCATCCAGGACGGCATGCCGAAGGACAACTGGTGCGCCACCGGCGACCTGGGCACCATGCTCGACGGCCACCTGTACATCACCGGCCGCGTCAAGGACCTCGTGGTCGTGGCGGGACGCAACCACTACCCGCAGGACATCGAAGCCACCGTCATGGAGTCCACCGACCACGTGCGCAAGGACTCCGTCGCCGCATTCGCAGTGCCTGGCGACGACGTCGAGCGCCTCATCATCATGGTCGAACGCGCCGACAACGCCTCCGCCGACGGCGACGCAGCCGCCATCGACGCCATCCGCTCCGCCGTCACCGCCAAGCACGGCATCGCCCCGGAGGTCGTCGAGTTCTACGGTCCGGGCGAGATCGCACGCTCCTCGGCAGGCAAGATCGCCCGCCGCGTCAACGCGAAACGATTCACCGATCGCGAACACGCTGCAACGCAGTAACAAAACCCCGCCGGTGGGCGATAGTCTGAGCTGTTATGAACGAGCATGATCTGATTCAGTGGCTCACCAGCTGGGTTGAGCGCGCCACCGGCGTAGATAACGTCGACCCGACCACGCCGCTGGAGACCTACGGCCTCGCATCCCGCGACGCCGTGATCCTCTCCGGCGAACTGGAAACGCTCCTCGGCCGCCGCGTCGACCCGACCATCGCCTACCAGTACCCGACCGTCGCCGCGATCGCCGCGGCGCTGACGGCGGTGAAGGCGGAGGGGCCGGTAAGGCGTCGTCGTCAAGCAACTGCGACCCCTGGCACCCACGACATTGCCATCATCGGCTCCGCAGGCCGCTTCCCAGGCGCCAAAAACAACGCCGAATTCTGGCAAATGCTCATCGAAGGCCGCTCCGCCACCGGCCCACTTCCCGCACCACGCTGGAATGAATACCTCGGCGACCCCGTCGTCCGCACTAAAATGTCGGAAGAAAACACCGACGGCGGCTACATGGACGGCATCGCCTCCTTCGACCACGAATTCTTCGGCGTCTCCCCACTCGAGGCCCAAAACATGGACCCGCAGCAACGCATCATGCTCGAAGTTGCGTGGGAAGCCCTCGAAGACGCAGGCCTCGCACCCAGCAAGCTGCGCGGCGAACCCGTCGGCGTGTTCGTCGGCTCGTCCAACAACGACTACGGCATGCTCATCGTCGCCGACCCAGCCGAGGCGCACCCGTACGCGCTGACCGGCGCATCCTCCGCGGTCATCCCGAACCGCATCTCTTATGCCTACGACTTCCGCGGCCCGTCCATGAACGTGGACACCGCCTGCTCCTCGTCGCTGGTGTCGGTGCACCACGCGGTGCGCGCGCTTCGCGACGGCGAAGCCGACGTCGCCCTAGCCGGCGGCGTGAACATCCTGGCCAACCCGTTCGCCTCGCTTGCGTTCTCTGAACTTGGTGTGATCTCGCCGACCGGGCGCATCCACGCGTTTTCCGACGACGCCGACGGCATCGTCCGCGCCGACGCCGCAGGCTTCATCGTGCTCAAGCGTGTCGACGACGCCATCGCCGACGGCGACAACATCATCGCCGTGATCAAGGGCTCGGCCACCAACTCCGACGGCCACTCCAACGGCCTGACCGCCCCCAACCCGGACGCCCAGGTAGACGTGCTGCGCCGCGCCTACGACGACGCCGGCGTGGACCCGCTGCAGGTCGACGTGGTCGAAGCCCACGGCACCGGCACCATCCTCGGCGACCCGATCGAGGCCACCGCACTCGGCGAAGTCCTCGGCCGCGGACGCGACGCTGGCTCGCCGCTGCTGCTGGGGTCGGCGAAGTCCAACATCGGCCACTCCGAATCCGCCGCCGGCGTCGTCGCGCTGATCAAGGTGATCGAGGCGCTCAAGCACGACACGATTCCGGAGTCCATTAACTTCACCGCCCCAAACCGCTACGTCGACTTCGACACCGAGCGCATCGAGGTCGTCCAGGACCCGCGCGAGTGGCCGCGCTACTCCGGCCGCCGCATCGCCGGCGTGTCCGGCTTCGGCTTCGGCGGCACGAACGCGCACGTGGTCGTCGCCGACTTCGACCCGGCCGACTACGACACCCAGGCACCCGAAACCGAGCCGTCCTTCGAGGGCGTGGCTGCGGCGGCGTTGCCGGTGTCGGGCCTGTTGCCCTCTCGTCGCAAGGAAGCAGCAGGCGCACTCGCTGACTTCCTCGAAGGCCGCCCCGACACCGACCTCATCCCGGTGGCGCGCTCCCTGGCCAAGCGCAACCACGGCCGCTCCGCCGCCGTCGTCCAGGCCACCACCACCGAAGACGCCGTCAAGCGCCTGCGCCAGGTCGCTGCCGGCAAGATCGGCCCCGGCATCGCATCCGCCGACGCACCGACCCCCATGGGCCCCGTCTTCGTCTACTCTGGCTTCGGCTCCCAGCACCGCAAGATGGCCAAGGAACTCATCGCCCGCTCGCCGCTGTTCGCCCGCCGCATGCGCGAACTCGACGAGATGGTCAAGTTCCAGGCCGGCTGGTCGATGCTCGAGATCATTGATAACGACGAGCTGACCTACGACACCGAAACCGGCCAGGTCACCATCACCGCCATCCAGATCGCCCAGACCGACCTGCTGGCTGCCGCCGGCATCACCCCGGCCGCAACGATGGGCATGTCCATGGGCGAGATTGCCGCGGCCTA
>QWCJ01001068.1_pt1 | contig 14343 bp, 9 predicted proteins | sample 1972501 | NCBI WGS metagenome assembly QWCJ01 (sample SAMN09866711, study PRJNA288562) | Human vaginal metagenome isolate term2_vaginal, whole genome shotgun... | isolation source: vagina | host: Homo sapiens | place: USA: California
CGACCTTCGCGCCGTTCAGCTCCACGTCGAAGCGGCGGAGCAGGTGGATCGCACCGTTGGGGGTGCAGGGCAACGGGGCGGGCTCGTTGAGCACCAGCTTGCCCAGGTTCACCGGGTGCAGGCCATCGGCATCCTTGTCCGGGTCGATGCGCTCCAGCACAGCGTTTTCATCCAGGTGCTTCGGCAGCGGCAGCTGCACGATGTAGCCGGTGCAGGCGTCATCGGCGTTCAGCTCGTCGATGACCGCGTTGAGCTCTTCCTGGGAAACGTCCGCAGGGAGGTCCTTGCGGATGGAGTTCACGCCGATCTGCTCGCAGTCCTTGTGCTTCATGCGCACATAGGAGTGGCTGGCCGGGTCGTCGCCCACCAGCACGGTGGCCAGGCCGGGAGTCACGCCCTTTTCCTTCAGCGCGGCGACGCGCTGTTCCAGGTCGGCGAAGATCTCGTCGCGGTAGAGTTTTCCATCCAATTTAGTAGCTGCCATGAGCCCCATTATTCCACGCGGGCTCGCTGGGATCGAGGTGGCGTCATGGCTAAAAGAGCAACTAGTACAAGAAACTAGTAGGGCCTGCCGGGCCAGTGCGGCGCGTAGGCGACAGTCTGCCGAACAGGGTTCATGGCGGCCACGACCACGCCGATGACGACGATGGCGATTCCGGCCAGGGCGACCAGGGTGGGAATGGTGAGAGTGTGCTGCAGGGTCGTTTCGGTATCCAGCCAGGTATCGAGGATTTCGATGTAGCGCTGCCCATCTTCCGCGGTCACTACATCCCGGCCGTCAGGTCCCCCGGTGGGCCAAGCTTTATCCCCGTACTCCTTGATTTCTTCGCGAAAATCCCAGCCCGGAACCACAGCGAACGCAGCCGCGCTGCCCCACCACACGAGCATGCCGCCCCAGAAGATAGCGAGGGAATCCTTGCACCACTTCGGGATTGCGAGTGCCACGAAGTTGAGGAGGCACTGGATGCCGAAGAAGAGCGGGCCGATCGCCCCGGCGACGAGGAGTATTCCCACCCAGTCCTTGCCATAGAACACGAAACGCAGCGCGCAGTACACGATCGGCATAAGGAAGGCGGCGAGCCAACCGATGAGCAAAGGCATGAAGCGAGAGTCTTGGCCGGTTTGAGGCGGCGGGGCATACCCGTATGCGGGCATGGGGGCAGGCGAGCCGTAGTGAGGGTACGTCATGCCACCGATCCTGTCAGACGGCGGGCGCTTTGGCTGGGCATTCTGGGCATTAAGGTGAACACGGCCAAGAGCATGAAAAACCGCGGCACGTTGAGAATATGCCGCGGGGTAGGATGAGGTTTTTCTTCCATACTTATAGAAGTTTCTGCACTGTGGGAATGTTCCCACAGTTACTTTAATTCGCCTGCGATTCAGCCAGATCACGTCGGCGGCGAAGCAAGGTAAATGCACCCAAAACAACGAGCATGGCTCCGATGAGCGCCACCCACCACAGATGCGCTCCGGTTTGTGCCAGTCGATCGATGATGCTTGAAGACTCGCCGCCTTCATGGCCACCGCCTGGGCTATTTGGCGGTGCTGGAGTATCCGGGTGCTCCGGCGGCGGGGTACCTGGAGTGCTTGGTTTATCGGGCGGCGTCCCGGGCTTATCCGGAGGCGTTCCGGGATCGTCCGGCGGCGTTCCTGGCTTATCTGGAGGCGTTCCGGGATCGTCCTCCGGCTTCGGCTTCGTATTCACCGTCACGTTGTAGTTCCAGCTGCCGGTTTCTCCGATAGGGATCGTGATGAGGAAAGGACTGGACTGGCGGTATTCCTTAGTGGGATCCGCGCCCTCGTATTCTGTGACCAAGTACAAACCGACCGGGAGACCGGTGAACACTGCCTTACCGGAACTATCTGTGTACGCCTCAAAGGTCCTATCGAATCCCCGCCGACGAGCATCAGCTACCGAGAGCCGCTTCGCCTGTTTCATCCCCTTCTCGGTAGTGAGGTCAATCCCCTGGACACGCTGCGCTGTGAAGCGAATGTTGTCGATAGGCCCAAAGGGTTTCTTGCCCCCTCGGTCGTCCCACCAATTTGGTTCGCTTTTCACCACAGTGAGAGTACCGAGACGGGTGGCATCAATAAATTTCACATCCAGGCCTTCGACCTGGCCTGTGATGGTGTGCTGCTTCGCGATAGCCTGCGGCACGACAGGAGCGGGGGCAACGAGCGGAGTGCCGACCAGAGCCACAACTGCGCCCAAACCGAACACGGAGCGGCGCAGCCCGGCACGGTGCGCCGACGCCCGCTGCACCTGTGACGCGGTATTCATGAGGTTCACGGCTTATTCCTCTTCCATTTCTTCTTCGCCTACTACTACCTGTTCGGATTGTCTGGCTTTCTGCTTCTTCCGCTCGCGAAGGAACCACCAAGTAATCAGTGCGATGATCAACACTGCGGCGGCGAGCAGTAGCCACATCCACCACTGCATCAGCTTGCCGCGATCATCGAACACATTGCCTTCGTCCTCATCCATTGGAACGCGGTGTGCATGCACCAGGAGCCGGTGGGTATTCACACCGTAGGGGGTGCAAGTGATGAGGGTCAGTAGGTCCTCTTCCGGCCGGGTTTTGAGGCTGTCGACCTCGTCCGGCAAGACAACCTCTGTGTCGTACACCTCGTACTTCATCTTCTCGCCGAAAGTCGACACGTAGACCGCATCGCCCTTCCGCACGTCCACGAGGTCATCCCACAGTGTGGCGTTGGACAGACCTGTATGGCCTGTAATAACCGCGTGAGTTCCCTTCCCACCTACAGGTAAGGAGGATCCATAGAGGTGCCCAAGACCTTTTTGCAGAACCTCGTCGGAGGTCCCGTGGTAAACGGGTAGGCGCGATTCGATGGACGGGATAACCACCTGGCTCATGGCGCTCTGCCCAGAGAGCTGGGAAAGATACTCTTCGTATGCGGGGTTATCCTCGCTGACGCGAGCCAGCCACGGATCCAGGATCGGTCCGTCCTTGTGCGTCGTGTTATACCTGCGGGCTTCCTCTACCGCTCGACTAAGGACTTGAGGATCCGTTTCCTTCAAGTCTTGTTCGTATTTTTCCGCGATCTTTTGTTGCTGGTGGTTGTTCCACTGCGTGGCGTAAACGGGATAAAGCATGACAAGCAGCCCCACCACCACTAAAAGGATGGGGAGGAAGGTGCGACGAAAGAGCGATCGCGGTGCGCTCTTTCGATGCTTACCAATTGTGCTTGTCATGTCCGTTGCTTTCCCGTTCGAACTGCCTAGCCCCTACTGCTGGGTGCTTCGGCGAGCTGCGTAGAAACCGCCACCGATAATTGCCAAACCAGCCAAAACGATGGCCCAGAAGCCTGCGCCACCGGTGTTCGGCAGGTGGTTTTCGTCGGTGTAGTTCTTGATGTTGGCGGTGTACTTGATTTCGGTGGTCGGCGCACCGTTATCATCCACATCGCCCTTCTTCAGCTCGAAGTGCTCAAGCGCATCGTTGGCCACGTAGCCTTCAGGTGCCTTGGTCTCGTGCAAGCAGTAGTTGGTCTCCGAGTCGGCCTGGTTGTTGGCGAAGTCGGTAACGTGTACGCCCTCGATGGTGACAGTGCCCTGGTCGTTGGTGGTCCACGTATTCTCACCCTGGACGTTCAGCGGCTCGGTGCCCTCCTTCTGCTTCCAGGCCCCGTTACCGTCGTCGACACACTGCACCAACTGGAACTCTGCACCCTTCAGCTTCTTGTTCGCATCGTTGCCGTCGGTCTTGTTGATGGTGACCTTGCCCCAGTAGGTGTGAACCTTATCCGACGTCTTCTCTGTGTCGTGGTCGGAAGAGCCGTTATTGGTGATCAGCGTTGCGTCGTTGGGAACGTGCTGGATGAAGCCGTTGGTCTTGGTCGTGATGGTGGTGAACACGAGGTCGGTGGACTTCAGCTTGTCGCGGCCAGGTTCGGTGAATTCGACCCTGATCTCCTGGCCTTCCTTTACCAACTGGTAGTCGTTGCCTGCCACCAATGCTTGAGCATTGTCAGCGGACTCTCCGTACTTCACCTCGACAGTGGCGTTTACAGCGTCCAGCTTCGGATCAAGTACATCCTTGACGATGTACTTATTCAGCTTGGAATTCTTAGCAACAGCCGGAACGCCCGTGGTGATCGTGTACTTGTAGTCCTGGCCTGCCTGTGCGTTCTGGTCCTCAACTTCCTTGGTGATTGTCACCTTGGAGTTCTTCGGGTACGCGTGAACGTCATAGATCCAGCTCTTGTTGTCCGAGTTGGTCATCGGCACATATACCAGGAACGGAGCACCGGGCACCAGACCCGAATCAGCCGGGACTTCGGTTTCGGTGACCTTGTAGAGACCCTTTGGCAAGTCCTCGAACTTCAGGGTGCCATCTTTGCCGGTGGTGCCTTCCTTGGAGTACGCACCGTCGCCTTCCCATGCCTTAGCCTCGGAAGGATTGGTAATCTTGCGTGCCTTTTCCCAGTCGCTGCTATTGTTCAGTGGCTGAACCAGCTCAATCTTGTACTTGACGCCCTTGGCTGGTTCACCAGAAGGGTTCGGAATCTCGGTTCCGTTGCCCTGCTCGCCCTCAGCGCCGATGCGCTTGTGCAGGGTAAGGGAAAGTTGCTTGGTGTTGTCGATGGTGCTGACGGCCTGCGCCTGTGCGGTCGGGGCCTCGTAGACTACTTCGGCGCCGACGGTGCCGGCAGCCAGTGCGATAGCGAATGCAGCGGACAGCGCGCCTACGCGCTTGCCGACAGTTGCGTTAGACATGAAAGTCCTTCTTTCTTACGAGTGAATGAGTAGTGGAAGTTGATCCGAGTGGTCGAGGGCACATGGTTGGCAATACTCGTGGCGAGCTACTTGCGGTGAACACTGCGCGCCGTCGTAACGGATCCTTGTGTGAGCAATGTGGTTTCTTGGCTTCAGGTCATCGTGCCCACCCGGGTCCATCTCGGCACCGGCCTGGGGTACTGGGTTGAAACATTGTTCTCCTCTTTAGAAATCGTGCACGTCAGGGTTAGTTCAATCGTCGGCGTATGCCCATGGCTCCTGTGGCTGCGATGAGAAGCCCCGCGAGAATGGGGAGTATCACACCGTCGCCACCGGTCTTTGGCATCACGCCCTGGTGCACATTGGCCACCTGCAGCCATGCACCATCTGGATAGTCCTGTGGCAGGTCACTCGGCTTAGACGCAGCAAACAGCGCGCTCCGCTGGTCCGACTCCACGATCGTCTTGCCACTGGCATCTCGTTTGATGCTGATTTTCACCGGGGTAGGCAAGAGCTGATAGCCGTCCGGCGACTTCGTCTCCAACAAGAAGTAGGTTCCGTAGTCCAGCTCAGTCCAGAGGTATTTTCCATCCTCTGTGACCTTGAGGTCGGCAATTTTGTTCGCCGCCGGTCCCGTGGGGTCTTGGTCGTAGATCGCGAACTGCGCCCCGTATTTGTCGCCGTCGCGCGCGGGGATAGTCGTGACGTTTCCTGCGGAGTCCGAATCGACCTTCCACAGGTAGAAGCGGGTCTTATCGGGTCCGGGATAGCAACCCTCGTCTTCGAGGTCGCCCATCTTCACGCTATTGGCGAAGCCGCCGCGCTCTGCACTGCACGCTGGTGTGCCCGCACCGTCACCGGGTGTGACGCCACCTTCTCCGCCTCCGGCCGATTCAGTTCGAGCTTTATCGTATTCTGCCTTATCAAGGGTGAACTTCAGTTTGACTCGGTACCGATGAGTGCCGTCGCCATTCTTGGTAGCCTGCCGTCCAACTGCGTCGATGGTGCGCTTTTCCCACATTTCTGGGGAGTCCTCGGAACGTACTCGGTCACAGTTGCCTAGCCGGAAGCTTCCCGTTTGCAGCACGTCGGGCTTTACCACGCACGAAGGTGTGTCTCCTGGTTGCTTGTCCTTGGACGTGTATTCGTCAGTGAAGTACACCTCCGCACCGGTGAGCTTCGCCCCCTTGGGCAGTTTCGGGGTATCGGTGGGCACCGGGTAGACGTATTCGTTAAGGTCATCAAAGCTCTTAACCGTCACGTCATAGGCAGCAGTGTATGTAACGTTGCCCTGGCCATCTGTGTCGGAAGAGATGTCGTCGAAGCCAACCTTTCCGTCACCGTTGGTGTCGATGGCAGTCTTGCTCAATGCACCGGGACAGGAATCGTAGGCAGTGTCGTTCGTCGGGTCTTCGTCTTTGTCGTGGTTAATCACAGACGCCGTATTCGGACGACATTCCGCACCGGACTTCAATGTCGCGCCAATGATGACGGTCGCCTTACCGCCGGCAGGCATGGGACCAAAGAAGTAGGTTTTTGTTATCTCGCCGGTTTGGGGGTTAGTCGTGGCAGCTTGAGTGTGGACATTCCCACCGTCGTACCCTTCGTAGATAACCTGGTCGTATTCCACAAGGCCTTCGTAGGTTGCCGGCAGAATGTCGTACAAGGTGAAACCTGACGAAGCACCCTCTCCGATGTTCTCAACCTCCAGCGCCCAATACTTCTTGTCCCTGGGCAAGCCGGCAGCATAGACCCGTTCCAGGCGGGGGTCTCCTGGCTCCAAAGTAGTTTTCCTTACCTTAAGGTCCGAAGGGATCTGCACCCCGGGGTTACTCGTTGCATCGGTGTTGTAGGAAGCAGGAAGGTTCGACAGCCGAGAGACCAGCTGGAAGCGTGGACTTTCTCCGGATGGGTCGAACACTCTGATCTGCATACCCACCTGGTCGGCAGTATTGCCACCGGTACCGAAGCCGAGGTTGCCGTTGCCGTATAGCCAGGCTTTACCCCAGACTTTCTCCGCAATCGCTATATTACCGGACGGGTCTTTAAGCTGTTTCGCCGGGATAGTCCACGTTTTCCGTTCGCCCGTATCCATGTTGATGCGCTCAAACATGACGGCTGTACTTGGGTTCGCCCCGTCTTGCTGCATGCGGGCGGGACTCACCAGACCCCAGAGGTACTGTGGGGCACTGGGGAGAACAACATGATCCTCTGCTCCAGCTTGGAAAGGTACGTTGTATCGATCGCGGGCAATCTCGCCACGTGGATCCTTCGCACCTACCGCTGGCAGGGGAATCTTATACAGCTGTCGGGTACCGGATGTTGCGGTGTTGCCCACCCACATCACTTCGTTCGATCCACGTAGGTCAAAGGTGCCGGTGTTGATTAGATCCAGGTCGTTTGGCCTTCCGCTGGTCGCCTTGTGGAAAAGGGTCGCCCCCTGAGCATTCTTGACCAGCCCGAGGTCGTACACCTCACCCGTGGTCGGATCGATCTGCAGAAGATGACCTGCGGGGTGGCATTCCTGGAGGCTCGAATTGTTGTTCGCCTGGCTTATGGCGTAGATCCAGCGATCCTTCGTGTTGTAGGACAGCGCGTTGTACACCCAGTTGGAGGGCTTACCGATGGGGGTAAAAGTACTGCTACCCTCGATCTGCAGGTTGAGCTGTGTGCTCGTGTTTCCCGCCTGACCACCCTTGACCGAGTAATCGTTACCTTGTGTCGACGGCGCATTCGTCAACACCTGTAGGGTATTTCCTGGCCAAGTATTGAATCCCGTCCCTGTACCTTCAAGGTCAAAAGAGACGGAATTTACCTTCCCTGCGCTATTACGACTTTGCACCGTAATACCGGTGGTTTGCACAGCCTTACCGTTCGTGCCGATCCGACCGCCTCCGGGTGGTGGCGTCGTGGTAGACGAGTTGTATTCAACCCCGTTGCTGGTCTCCTTCTTAGTGACAAAAAACCCGCCTAGATCCACATTAAAGGACCTTGTAGTGCTAATTTCTACCCGGGTCAGCGGCAGATCCACACCCCGCGTACCACTCTTGATGTTAATGCGGAACCTCTTGGCGTTGCTCTTTGTAGGACCTGCAACTTCCTTTAAATCTGCGTCATTCCTCGCATCCGAAAGAGGTGAGTAGAGCTGCGTATCCAGCAGTTTCTCTTCTTTACAGTTTCCCGTTGGAGTCTGCGCCTGCGCCGAAGGAACATTAATTCCTCCAATAGCTCCCACGATGGTCACGAGTGCACCCAGAAGGGCAGCAACGGTTAGAAGACAAATACATGCCCGACCAAGCGCCGCCCCTTGGCGATCTTCGGCCAACTTAAGGTTTTCACCGGTTAATACGCGAGCCATTATCCTTTTCCAGCCTTAGATCCGTTCTTCGACCCACCTGTTAAGGTTTACCTAAAAACGGATACCCACTCCTTCTTGGCGAGATGAAGGTTAAGCCTTCAAGCTTGCACCCTATGCGAACAAGAATACAATCTTCACAGGTGCCGCTCAACTTGCCGAAAGGTGATTTAGGCTACTCTTATTCGAACCTTCACCTTGAGTTCACCGGACAGCACTGGCGCCCTTCCGGTACCGCTCTAAACCCCGCCGGCGAACCCCAACTGACGCCACGCCTCGTAGGCCGCCACCGCCGCCGCGTTCGATAGGTTCATGGATCGCCTCCCCGGCAGCATCGGGATGCGCACCTTCGCCGTCACCCGCGGATCGGCCAACACGTCGTCAGCCAAGCCCGTCGGCTCCGGGCCGAAGAGCAGAGCGTCACCCGGCCGATAGTCCACCTCCGTAAACCAGGTTCCCGTCTGCGCTGTAAAGGCGAATACCCGACCCGATCCACGTACCGGATCAGTCACGTGATCCAGGGCTTCATCGATCCCCTCATGGACCTGCACGTCTGCCAGCTCGTGATAATCCAGCCCCGCCCGGCGCACATGCTTGTCGTCGAATTTGAAGGCCAGCGGCCCAGCCAGGTGCAGCGAAGCTCCCGAACCTGCGCACATGCGGATCGCGTTACCCGTGTTCGGGGGGATCTCCGGGCGGTCGAACACTACGTGCAATGGAGGATTCACACCCGCAAACTGGTTTTCAGACGTCATTCCCCCAATCTAACCGGTACAAATGTAGCCATGAGCAACTCCCCCTCCCGCAGCTTCGACATCACCCTGATGGGTGCCACCGGTTTCGTCGGCGCGCTGACCGCCGATTACCTGGCCGCCAAATTCCAGCGATAATCGCTCCCTGGAGAAGCTAGTCCGCAACACCCGCGTGGTCATCTCCACCGTCGGCCCCTACTACCGCCACGGCTTCCCCCTGGTCCGCGAATGCGCCACCCACGGAACGCACTACGTCGACCTCGCCGGAGAGGCACTCTTCATGCGCGAATCCGCTGATTCCTACCACGACCGCGCCACCGCCAGCGGGGCGCGCATCGTCCACGCCTGCGGCTTCGATTCCGTTCCGAGTGACCTGGGAATGCTGCTGCTGGGGCAGAGGGCGTCCGAAAATAAAGACAGCCTCAAGTCCGCCACCATGATCGTGAAGATGAAGGGTGGGCTCTCCGGCGGCACGGTCGACTCGATGCGCGAGCAATTCGCCGCCGCCAAGGGCAGCCAGGAGAAGAAGCGGCTGCTGGCCGACCCGTACACCCTCTCCCCCGACCGCGCCAAAGAGCCGGACCTGGGCAAGCAGCCGGACTTCGGGGTGGTGCGCGAAAGCGACATCGGGGGTGCAAGCGCCAGCAATAGCGGCGAGGACGTCTGGGCCGGGCCGTTCATCATGGCGGGCTCCAACACGCGCGTGGTGCGCCGCTCGAACGCGCTGCTCGGCTACGAATACGGCGACAAGCTGCGCTACAGCGAATACCAGTACACCGGCAAGGGGCTGAAGGGCCGCATGCGCGCCTTCACCATGGGCGCGGTGCTCGGCACTGCGGTGGCGGCGCTGAACCAGGACAAGCTGCGCACGTTCCTCTCCCGTTGGGTGCCGGAGCCCGGCGAGGGCCCATCCGAGGCCGAACGCGATGCCGGCTTCTTCCACACCACGCATTTCGGCGTGGGCACCGGCGGGGCCAGCTACCAACAGACCATCAGCCTGGACGCCGACCCGGGGTATAAGGGCACGTCCCTGATGCTTAGCGAGGCTGCGCTCACTCTTGTTCTTTGTGACGCCGAACTGCCGACAGGCTCCACCTACCAAGGGAAAACCGGCGGCGGAGTGCTCACTCCGGCCACCGGCCTGGGGATGCCCTACGTGCGCCGCCTGAGCGACGCGGGCATGAAGTTCAGCGACTAGCTGAACATGCCTAGCTGAACAGGTTCTGCTCGTCCTCGGGCACGCCGTTTACCTGGTTTAGGTTCAGGGTATTGAGCTGGGTGACGTGCTCTGGGGTCAGCTCATCCAGGGAGGAAACCTGCAGCAGGCGCATGGTGCGGCGAACCTCGCTGGCCAAGATCTCGATGGCGCGGTTCACGCCGGCCTCGCCACCGGCCATCAGACCATAGAGGTATGCGCGACCGATCAGGGTGAACTTCGCGCCCTTGGCGATCGCGGCGACGATGTCCGCGCCATTCATGATGCCGGTATCCATGGCCACGTCCACGTCGTTACCGACCTCTCGGGCGACCTCTGGCAGCAGCTGGAAGGGCACCGGTGCGCGGTCCAGCTGGCGACCGCCGTGGTTGGACAGGATGATGCCATCGACGCCCAGGTCGGCCAGCTTCTTGGAATCCGGCAGATTCTGCACGCCCTTGACGACCAGCTTGCCGGGCCACATCTCGCGGATGGTCTTTAGGTCCTCGAACTTGATGGAGGGATCCATCGCGGAGTCCAGCAGCTCGCCGACCGTACCGTCGGTGCTGGTCAGGGAGGCGAACTCCAGCGGCGGAGTGGTCAGGAAGTCCCACCACCACCAGGGGCGCGGGATGGCGTTGAGCACGGTACCCAGGGAGATCTCCGGGGGGATGGAAAAGCCGTTGCGAGCATCGCGCAGACGGTTACCGGCGACGGGGGTATCCACGGTGAACAGCAGGGTATCGAAGCCGGCCTTGGCCGCGCGCTCCACCAGGCCGTAGGAGATCTCGCGCTCCTTCATCACGTACAGCTGGAACCAGTTGCGGCCGTTCGGGTTGGCCTTCTGCACGTCCTCAATACTGGTGGTGCCCAGGGTGGAAAGGCAGAACGGGATGCCCGCGGAACCCGCGGCGCTCGCGCCCGCTAGCTCGCCTTCGGTCTGCATCAGGCGGGTAAAGCCAGTAGGGGCGATGCCGAACGGAAGGGAGGACTTGCCGCCGAAAATCTCTGCGGTGGTGTCCACATTGGATACATCGTTCAGGATCGACGGGTGGAACTCTACGTCCCGGAAAGCCTGGCGGGCGCGGTTCATCGAGATTTCTTCGTCGGCGGCGCCATCGGTGTAGTCGAATGCTGCGGCCGGGGTGCGGCGCTTAGCGATGGCGCGCAGATCCCAGATGGTCTGTGCATCGTTAAGGCGGCGAGCCTTGAAATCCAGGGTGGGCTTTTTAAACTTCAGCAGATCGAAAATCTCAACGGGGTTCGGGATCTGACGTTTCTGGTGTGCCATGGGAAAATCGCTCTCCTCACAGAGTTTCTTCGCGGCTTCCTTTTCCGCGAAATAGCGTGGTTTTGTGTAGGTCGCCGTTTGGAGGCCAACAATTCCACGATAGGACGCTTCCCCGAACCTCGCCGTGCGGGTGTGCTGCGCCCCCTCCCCACTAGCTCAGCTCCGTAAAGAACTCCAAGATCCGCTCGCCGATCAGCTGCCGGGACTTTGGCTTCACGAACTGGTGGCCTTCCCCCGGCACCTCCATGAACTGCGGGGTGCGCCCCAGCTCCACTAGCGCGTCGTATAGCTGCTGGGACTCCTGCAGCGGCACGTTCGAGTCGTTAGCCCCGTGGATAAATAGCACCGGGGTGGTGATCAGCTCCGCCTTGTGCAGTGGGGAAATCTCCCACAGCAGCTCGGCATCGTGCATCGGGTACCCGTACTTCGGGGAGGCCGCGCTCGCCAGCCACGGCTCGGTCGACTCATAGTAGGTCTCGAAGCTCGTCATGCCGCAGGCATCCACCACGCCTAGGAACATGTCCGGGTAGCGGGCGGCCGCCAGCACGGCTAGGAACCCGCCGTAACTGCGGCCTCCCAGGAATACCCGCCCTGCGGTGCACAAGTCGGCGTCACAAAGAAAAGAAACAGTATCCGCAACGTCGTCGATCGCGGCGAAGCGACCATAACGGTCGTCGGCGTGGATGAAGGCGCGGCCGTTGCCCTTACTACCGCGAATATTGGGGGTAAACACGGTGTAACCAGCGGCGACGATGTCCGCCAGCACATCGTGGTGGGCGGGGCGGGATTGGCCTTCGGGGCCGCCGTGCAGGTGTACGTACACCGGGCGGCCCGGCGCGGGGTTCTCCGGCAGGTACAGCCAGCCGGAAAGCTCCAGGCCGTCGCGGGCCGTGTAGAAAACCAGCTCCGGGACGTCGCCCTGCCGGGCGCGCTCGTCCAGGCGGTCGGTGCGGTCTGAGTCCAGCGGCTCCACGCGTCCGGCCTCCAGGCGCAGTACCTCCACCGTCGGCGGCAGGTTTGGCCCTTCGACTGTCAGCGCCAACAGTTGGCCATCGTCAGTGATGGACAGGCCCGCGGCGACCATGCCCGGCAGTTCGACGGTGCGGCGGACCTGCACGCGCTGATCTTCGCCGAGGCTTAGCAGCTCCAGGTTGGAAATGCCCGCCTGGTTCCACAGCACCGCGGCGGTCGACAGATCCTCGCTGATGGCGAACTCGTCGACGTCCGCCTCAGGGTTGCTGATCAGTTCCTCCCGCTCGATACACACCGGGCGCTCGCCCTCAATATCCACAACCAGCCGCATGAGCCGACGGCGTTCCGCACCGTGGTCGGTGACCACGAGGATCACCAGGCGGCTGTCCGTGATCGGCAGGATCCGCCCGTCCTCCGTGGTGGCTCCCGGCTCCGGCGGCAGCAGCGGCATCCAGCGGCCTTGAGGGTTGACCAGCAGCAGTTCACGGTTGCCACGCGGGCCGACGCGCATGAGACTATATCCGGCCTCCGAGGCGACGAGCAGCGCATCGAGGCGCCGGTCCATCACCTGGTAGCGCGACGTATTCGGGTCGACCAGGCGCGCCTCTGTCATGCCGTCGGCCGCCACGGCATCCATCGCCAGCTTGTCGCGGTCCCATTCGACCAGATGCGTGCGGGCGTCGAAGGTGTTTCTTAGTGGTGACGCCCCTGCGACCTCAGGATCCGTAGATACCGTGAAGGTCTCGAGCTTTTCCGAGCCCTTAGGGGAAACCTCACAGGCGATCCACTGTGCGTCCGGGGAGTGCAGTACGCGCGTGACGGGGCCTTCGATGGGCAGCTGCACGGGGCGTTCCTTGCCCACGCCGTCCGCGGTGAGTGCTGCCTGGACGGCGTAAGGGTAGCCACCATCGCGGACGATGTAGGCGATGGCAGTGCCGTTGGGGGCTAGCGAAGGGGCGGTCGTATGGCGCATGAGTCCAGTATTCTAGCGAAGCCCTTTCGGCTGACCTAACAGTTTCGCCTTTAGGTACAGACTGGTGCGGGTGGGGCGGAGAAACTCTATGCTGTGAAGACATGAGCATTTACGTGAACGCCTACTCCACCGTCCGTGCGGACGTGCCCTTCCGCGGACCGGGCGAGCCCGCCATCGCCTCCCGCGAGTTGTGCTTCGACTCGCCGGATCGGCCGTTTCTCAAAACGGAAGCCAACGGCGCTAGCGAAGACGAGGAGCAGCAAACTCGTGACCTGCTGGAACACCTAACGGGTTTCGAGGGTTACGTCGCCACGCAGGGGGAGGAGCGCTTCGGTAGTTTTAACTCCTATATCCACTCGGTGATGCAGCACATCCACAGCGTGCGGCGCCACTATGTGTTCGAGCGCGACGATGACTTTGACTTCTCCCACCTGGGAGAATTCGCCGACTGGGCGCGCGAGGCCAACGCGGTCTTCTTCCTGACCGACGGCACCGTGCGCAATGCAGGCGGCGCAGATCTACTGGATCCCGCACTGGTCGGCAGTTCCCAGGCCAGTGGAGCGCAGGCGAACTCTGTACCGCAGCACCCGGGCTCCGTAGAGCGGATGCGCCGCGTACGTGGAGGCCTGTGGCGGCAGGGTTTCCAGGTGGCGACGACGCTGCCGCCAGTGCGCAGCGAAGCCGAGGTGCTGCTGCGCCCCGCCGAGGAGGTCTTCAACCGAGCCGTGACCTTGTCCGTGGTGGCGACCGTTGCCGTAGCAGTGTTGAACGGCGAGCCCGTAGACTTCGACTCGCTGCGCGCGGGATCGCGGCGGACCTTCGACAACCTCACCCCGATTGAGCGGTCCTTCCTCGACGCCGCAGAGACTGCGCAAGAAGCGCAGGAGGCACAGGGAGCTCAGGCCTATAACCAGGAGCTGCAGGACGATGCGTACCAGCTGGCCTGGGCCTACACCGCTGCTGAGTTCCTCGCCTGGGCCGTCGGCCTGATCGACATTGACGTCTTCGGTTTTACTCCCGTGGATCTTCCCGCCCTGCGGAGTGCACTACGCGCCGTGGATAAGGAA
>QWCJ01000501.1_pt1 | contig 14297 bp, 11 predicted proteins | sample 1972501 | NCBI WGS metagenome assembly QWCJ01 (sample SAMN09866711, study PRJNA288562) | Human vaginal metagenome isolate term2_vaginal, whole genome shotgun... | isolation source: vagina | host: Homo sapiens | place: USA: California
GATAGCGCACGGAAGCACAGCTTTGGACTATATTTTCAGGGAAGGCAAACTCGGTAGTCGGCTTGCATTCCACAATCTTTGCAGCAGAGATCCAAAGACCATCTACAAGGAAATGAAAGTAGTCAGCGATTACAACAGCCGTTGCAGGAACAAGTTTCTTCGTATCGAAATCGGCATCGCACCGCAGGACGAGAAAAAACTGCCCGTGTCCGAACTGATGCGGATAGCCCATTTGTTTGCCAAGCGAATGGGACTTGACAACCATCAATGGGTGGCGGTAACGCACAAGGACACCGACAACACACACATTCACATCATCGCCAACCGCATCAGTCTGTATGGAGAAGTCTATGATACCACTTTTGTGAGCAACAGGGCAGCAAGGATGGCGGAGGAAATCAGTCGGGAGAAAGACTTGACCATCGCAAAGGAGGTCAAGGCGAAAAAGCAGCATCAGGAGCCAAAAGCCAGTCCAATAAGAGAGCAGACAAAACAGCAAGTACAACAAATCTGCTATGCCCTGCTTGACAAGTACAAAGGTATAGGTATCACCGGGCATTCCATGTTCCTTTACGAGTTGGACAAGAACGGCATTACCATAGAGCGTATGAAGAACAAGCAGGGCAAGGTCTATGGTTTGAAGTTCTCATACGGAGGACATACATTCAAGGCATCCGAAATCGGCAGAGAGTTCGGCTACCGTTCTTTACAAAAGAATTTTGAACCAACTAACAAGGAAGAGTCAAGGAAACCACATCAAACAGTACAAGAGCCTACAGAAAAGAAAGAACAATCTGATACAGGCTACCAACTTGTACCTCCAAGCCGCTCCTCTATCTCACGAGACAATGACACACCACAAGTGCAGAATCCTATTGGTACAGTGGCAGACACCATTGTTAGTGCAGCCGATGAGGTTGTAGAAGGGTTAGGCGATTTGATTACACCAAGTACACAAGGCAATGACTTAACCGAAGCTGCATGGCAGCGCAAACTCAGATACCAAGCTAACAGAAAGAAGCTAAATCGTTACCTATTTAGTTTTACCAGCATGGTAACTTCTTTATTTTCAATGAGTTGTATTTTATGAATTATCTTAGGGTGCAAAGTAGTGCATATTGGCGGGTAATATCATCGTTTTTGGGACGAAAAACACAATTTTGATGAAAAACAGTTCCTTGTTTTCGTCCGCTCGGCCTATTGTTTTTCTCCAGAATGAGAATGTTGATGGGCCGTTTTTGAGGCGTTTTTTGGTAAAAAAGTTGGATATTTTCAGTCTGTATGCGCCAGGCGAAGCGTATCTTTTTTGCGCTGGTGCCAATCGTTGTATGAACCTCTGTTTTACAATGGAGCATGGAGATATCGCTGCGTGTTTGAAAGAAAGGATGACGAATCTAAAACAACGTTAACCTGCGTCAATCATTCCCAAATGACAAGACGTGTGATGCGTTGCTTTGAAATATTTTTATTATATTTGCAATGACAATTATTAAATAGCTAACCAAGGAGTTTGCACGACTCCTAAACATAACAAATATGGCAAAGATATATGAATTTTTGGCCAATGGTTTCGAAGAAGTTGAAGCCTTGGCACCTGTAGACATTTTCCGCAGAGCCGGCGTTGAAATCCAGACAGTGAGCGTTACAGGCTCCGAGTGGGTGGAGTCTTCCCATGGCGTAACCATCAAGGCCGACGTGAAATTTGAAGACATGCACAATTTTGACGATGCCGACATGCTGATGCTTCCCGGCGGTATGCCCGGCGCAACCAACCTGAATGAGCATGCGGGCGTGAGAGAAACGCTGCTGTCTCACAATGCCAAAGGCAAGCATATCGGTGCCATCTGTGCCGCACCGATGGTATTAGGCAGCTTAGGACTGCTGAAAGGACGCAAGGCTACATGCTATCCAGGATTTGAGAAGTACCTTGAGGGTGCTGAATACACAGCCGAATTGTTCACCATCGACGGCAACATCATCACGGGAGAGGGTCCTGCTGCGACGTTCCCATACGCATACGAGATTTTGAAGATGTTCGTGGGTGAGGCCAAGACGAAGGAGTTGCAGCACCAGATGCTATACGACCGTTTGATAGGACGGTGAGGAAAAACTCACCAACTCATAAACTCATGAACTACATCATCATTGTAGCCGGAGGAAAAGGCCTTCGTATGGGGAGCGACACGCCGAAACAGTTTCTTCCCATTGGTGGGAAACCTGTTCTGATGCGCACCATCGAGCGTTTTTACCAGTACAGCAAAGAACTGAACGTCATTGTGGTGTTGCCTCGCGAACAACAAGCTCAATGGAGAGCACTGTGTGAGCGTCACCACTTTGACCTTGCGCACACCATCGCAGATGGAGGAAGCACGCGCTATGAATCGTGTCAGAACGGTTTGGCGGCCATTCCCGATGATGCCGATGGTGTGGTAGGCTTCCATGATGGCGTTCGTCCGTTTGTGTCGGTCGAAGTTATCGAGCGTTGTTTTGAAACTGCCCGAGCCGAAAAGGCCGTCATCCCCACACTACCCGTGACCGACACGCTGCGCCACATCGATGGACAAAGAGGCGGAAAGAACGTGCTGCGCAGCGAGTATCGTATCGTACAGACGCCACAAGTCTTTGATATCGCATTGGCCAAGCAGGCTTTCGGACAACCTGTTCGGGAGTCGTTCACCGATGATGCCTCGGTGATTGAGGCACTCGGGCACAGCGTCAGCATGGTAGACGGCAACCGGGAGAACATCAAAATCACCACTCCTTTTGATCTCGTTCTTGCCGAAACCATGCTTCAGCACGGCCAAACGCTCCGTGCAAACGCTGGAGAAATAGGGAAATGTGGTGGCAAGCAATCTGCGCAAGAGCCAACAGAAGCTGACCAAAGAGGGTAAATACTTATTTCATTGAAACCATGTCATCCATACTTGAGCAAGACATCAAATACCTACCTGGGGTTGGACCCAAGCGTAAGGCGATATTGGAGAAAGAGGCCAACATCGCTACATGGGGCGATTTGCTCGAGTATTATCCTTACAAATATGTTGACAGAAGCCGCATCTACCGCATCATAGACTTGCAAGGCGACCTGCCTTTCGTACAACTCAAAGGCAAGATTCTGAGCTTTGAAGAGTTTACCATGAGCCCGAGGAAGAAGCGGGTGGTGGCTCATTTTAGTGATGGGACTGGCATTGTCGACCTTGTTTGGTTTCAAGGCACGCAATATGTTTACAAGAATTATAAGGTAAACGAAGAATACATCGTTTTTGGTAGGCCAACCATCTATGGCGGGAGATACCAGTTTGCGCATCCTGACATCGACAAAGTTGCCGACATCCAGCTGTCGGAAATGGGCATGCAACCCTATTACATGACGACAGAGCGCATGAAAAAGTCGGGATTGCAGTCGCATGCCATTGAGAAACTCACCAAGACGCTGGTAGATAAGCTCGGCGAGAACGACCTACCTGAAACGCTTCCGCCGTTCATCACGGGGCCTCTGCATCTTATTTCACGCGCCGAAGCCATGACAAAGATTCATTATCCAAAGAGTCTTGATGACGTGCAGCGCGCCCAACTACGCCTCAAGTTTGAAGAATTGTTTTACGTTCAGCTCAACATACTACGTTATGCCAACGACCGCAAACGCAAATATCAGGGCTACGTTTTCAACCATGTGGGACCGCAGTTTCATCACTTTTACAAGAATAACCTGCCTTTTGAGTTGACAAACGCACAGAAACGGGTGATGCACGAGATACGTAAGGACATGACAACCGGCCGGCAAATGAACCGGTTGGTGCAGGGTGACGTGGGTTCAGGCAAGACACTGGTGGCCCTGATGTCCATGCTCATAGCCATTGACAATGGCTATCAGGCGTGCATGATGGCCCCAACGGAGATTCTGGCCGAACAACATTTTGCCACCATCAAGAAGTTTCTGGGAGGAATGGATGTGCGCGTGGAACTGCTCACAGGTATGGTGAAAGGCAAAAAACGCAACGAAGTGTTCCACGGATTGCTCACCGGAGAGGTTCATATCTTGGTAGGAACGCATGCAGTTATCGAAGATAACGTGCGATTTTCACACCTAGGAATGGCCGTTGTCGATGAGCAGCACAGATTTGGCGTGGCACAAAGAGCCAAATTGTGGGGCAAGAGCGAACGGCCACCCCATATCCTTGTCATGACGGCGACACCCATTCCACGCACTTTGGCCATGACCATTTATGGCGATTTGGACGTAAGTGTCATCGATGAATTGCCTCCCGGGCGTAAACCCATACAGACTATTCATCAATATGACAACCAGATGACGAGTCTGTACCAAGGCATACGGAAGCAAATCCAACAGGGCAGACAGGTATATATCGTCTTTCCACTGATTACTGAGAGCGAGAAAATTGACCTGAAAAACCTGGAAGCAGGGTTCGAATCGCTATGTACGATCTTCCCAGACTTTAAACTCAGCAAGGTACATGGCAAGATGAAGCCGAAAGAAAAGGATGCTGAAATGCAGAAGTTCAGCCGTGGAGAAACCCAAATTCTGGTGGCCACGACGGTGATAGAGGTGGGTGTTGACGTGCCAAACGCCTCGGTCATGGTGATTCTCGATGCCCAACGATTTGGGCTGTCGCAGCTACACCAGCTCAGAGGACGTGTGGGACGAGGCGCCGAACAGAGTTATTGCATCTTGGCAACTAGTCACAAGTTGTCGAAAGAAACCCGCAGACGCATTGACATCATGTGTGAAACCTGCAATGGTTTTCAGATTGCAGAGGCCGATTTGAAGCTCCGTGGACCGGGAGATTTGGAGGGTACGCAGCAAAGCGGCATCGCCTTCGACCTCAAAATAGCTGACATTGCACGCGATGGACAAATCATACAACTCGCTCGCGATGAAGCACAGAAGATTATAGAGGCCGACCCGCTTTGCGAAAAGACAGAATATAGCATGCTTTGGAACAGGCTAAACGAGCTGAGAAAGACCAATATCAACTGGGCATCAATATCTTAGCAGCTGTTTGTATTTATTACAAGTTAGTTAAAGTCATTATAAATTCTGTTAATAACGTAACAACTTTGCAATATAATCGTTATATTTGCACAACCATTTTTTAAAGTTGAAGGATTTCTTACAGCATTTGGTAAATCTTTAAAAAACATTTTTGATTAGCTCTTTTGGGAGACCTAAAACTAACAAAATTTGTATGGCATTTATAAACAAGATAAAAACATTTGCTTTTATTGCAGTCTTTGGGGCAATCGCACAATCAGCAACAGCGCAAGATTTACTTGCCAAACAGGCTCCCGTAGACCGGAAGATGAAAGCCGTAGATACGCTTTTGCTGCATAGCATCATCGAAAAAGAAAACACAGAGTCACCAGCAGCCCAACTGTATGATGAATGGGAAAACCGTTATGCACACCGTGCAACAGCACTTCCCGACTCATTCAAGATAGATCTTCGCCACTTTCACATGCCCACACCTAGCCGGGTTGTGACGAGTAATTTCGGTTCTCGTTGGGGACGTCAGCACAAAGGTTTGGACATTAAGGTATACATTGGAGACACTATCCGTGCTGCCTTCAGTGGCAAAGTTCGCATTGTTCGTTATGAGGCACGCGGATATGGTAACTATATCGTCATCCGCCACAACAACGGATTGGAGACTATCTACGGTCACTTGTCAAAACAATTAGTGCAAGAGAATCAAGAGGTACGAGCTGGCGACGTGATAGGACTGGGAGGGAACACGGGTAGAAGTACCGGATCTCACCTTCATTTCGAAACGAGATTATGCGGTGTGGCTCTGAATCCCGCACTCCTGTTTGACTTCCGAGCGCAAGATGTCACAGGCGATTTCTATACATTCAGAAACTCTTCCTATCAACGAGAGTCATCAGAAGCTACCCGTTTGCGTGGCGTAGTAAGAAACGGAAGATATACACCTGAAGAGGTTCGTGGCGAATTAGCCTACAAGAAGGATGATAATGACATGGTCAATCCTACTCAGGTACAATACCATAAGGTGATGGCAGGCGAAACACTATCCTCGATTGCGCGCAAACGTGGTGTAACGGTTGAGCAGATTTGCCGACTAAGCCATATCAGTAAATCTGCGAAGCTTAAGCCAGGAAGCATCTTGAGATATTCTTAACATCGGAATGCGATACGAACAAACAACAATTTAACGCTCACTTGTGCGAAAAAGGCCATATCATCTGACCGACACAAAAGCACAAGAAAACGTCATTATAACAGTTCTTTCTAACAAGAAGGAGCTGTTTTTTTTATTTCAACGCAGGAAACGTTGCCCTCTATTGCTTAACAGATTCATCGAAAAAATAGTGAACCATTCGGGTTAAATTAATATAATTTGTACGAGAACATTCCTGTATTATGTATATCTTTGTATGGTACAATCCACAAGACGACGACATTATGACGGCTTTTCAATCCACATGAAGGGTTTTTTTTTGTGCATCTTTTTAAATAGGATGCCAACCAAATAACCCATTCGAGTGAATGAAAACGTTTAAAACCCCATCAGTTGCAACAGGCCAAATCAACATCGCGCCCGTTCAAACAACGGCTTTTTCCAACCCACACGTCATTTTAAATAAACGCTTTACATAAAGAGATAAAGGTATGAATCAAACTATTTTGCAAGGTTTCCACTGGTACACAGAAGGAAACGGCGTGTTTTACAAACACATGAAAGAGATTTCTGCTCAGCTTCAAGAGTTGGGTATCACCATGGTGTGGTTCCCCCCAGCATACAAGGCAGCTGGTGGTGACAACTCTGTTGGCTACGATCCTTATGACTTGTTTGACCTAGGAGAATTCGATCAGAAAGGATGTGTTGCCACGAAATATGGTACCAAGGAAGAATACATCGATGCTTGCAAGACCCTACAGAGCAAGGATGTCTCGGTGATGGTCGATGTGGTGCTCAATCACAAGGCTGGTGGTGATGAAACCGAACACTTTCATGTGGTGAAAGTAGATCCCAACAACCGTCAAAAAAACATATCAGCTCCTTTCGAAATTGAAAGCTATACCAAGTTTACTTTCCCGGGTCGTGGCGACAAATATTCTAACTTTAAGTGGGATTTCACTTGCTTCTCCGGCGTAGATTATGCGGTAGGGCAGGACAAAGGCATCTTCCAAATCATCAACGACCACGGCGATGGGTGGGAAACTGTTGTTGGTTCAGAGAAAGGCAATTACGATTATTTGATGTACAACGATATTGAACACCGAAATCCCTATGTGCGTAAAGAACTGAACGACTGGGGAAAATGGTATCACGACCAAGTGTTTTTCGACGGTGTGCGACTGGATGCCGTGAAACATCAATCGCCTGAATTCTATAAAGAATGGCTGAATCTATTGCGCTCGAATACCGGAAAGGACATTTTTGCCGTGGGTGAGTACTGGACACCAGGCTTGCTTCCGTTGATGCTCGATTATCTCGAAGCTACGGATGGATGCATGAGCCTGTTCGATGCATCGCTGCAGCAAAACTTCCATATAGCCTCCAACAGTGGCGGTGATTACGATTTGCGCCGCATCTTTGATGAAACCCTGTTGTCAGCCCGCCCCGACAAGGCAGTTACTGTGGTCGACAATCACGACACCCAACCTCTTCAGGCGTTGGAAGCACCAGTAGAAGCGTGGTTCAAGCCTTTGGCTTATGCCCTCATTTTATTGCGACAAGACGGTTATCCCTGCGTGTTTTATCCCGATTTGTTTGGCGCACATTATACGGATAAGGGGCAGGATGGCAACGATTATGAGATTTTCTTGGATAAGGTTGATGGCATTGACGGTCTGTTGAAAGCCCGAAAAGAAAATGCTTATGGCACGCAGCGCGATTATTTTGAAGACGCCAACTGCCTTGGTTGGACACGCGAGGGTGATGGATATAACCGGGGATGTGCCGTGGTGATGAGCAACAAGGACCAATACGAGAAACCCATGGAAGTAGGCAAGGCTTATGCTGGGCAGAAATTCTACGATTTGTTGGGCAGATTCGAGCACAAGATTCAGATTGATGAGAATGGTTGGGGCAACTTTACCTGTCCGGCCGGAAATGTCTCAGTGTGGGTTCCTGAATAGTTTTTGTAGGTCATTTACCAGCTATCTAATACATAGCGTCCATCTATAATCATGGGAAATGGGAAATTTTGGGGGTGTGATGCCCATTTTTCCATTTCCCATTTTCATTTCCTGTATCCGAGGATAGCGGCGGAACGTGATAAATCACACCCCACCAACTGCCGATATGGAAAATCTGATTGAGCAACTAAGAAATAATTTTACATGCCCTCGAAATACGAGCTTATTTGCAACCAACCGCAAGGTTGATGACAAATACGCAAAATATGAGCGATTTTTACAACTTATTGATCAATAAAAAGTTATAAGTTTTAGTGCGTTTTATCCGTTAAATTTGTTACAGGTTTCGCTCCAAAAGCATGCTTATTGAACCTCAATATACATGCTATTGCCCATTTAGAACCATGCAATTGAACGCCAAAAGCATAGCAATTGCACCGCAAAAGACATGCTATTGGCTTGCTGGAACATGAAAACAAGCCGTAAATAGACAGCTCGCATCTACAAAATCCTGATTATCAACATGCTATAAAAATCTTCTCATTTTCGGCTTATTTGCAACCCGAGGCGGGGGTGGTTGTAAATACGTCAAATATGGAGAGGTGCTTTGTCAAGATTATTCACACAATTTGTTCACTTTGCCTTCATGCAGCCGGCAAAACATAAATGGTCAAAAGAGGCATCACTGTATGTAAAACAGATAGACACCAGTAGGGTTGCGCATCAAAAGTGGAAGTTTTCGTCAACCAAGATGGATAAAAATACATACAACGGTTAGCGCAGCAAAAAATTCAACAAGAGCCGCTTTCATTTCGTTGTGACACAAGAAAAATCCGTAACATGGGCAGCCGCATGAGTAGGAATATCATCTACACTTTTAACAAACAAACCTAAAAGCGCGTCATCACCTCAATAACGAACTTGTCTTTCTCCGATACTTTGGCCAGGTTATCGTGCTCATAGAAATATTTTTCGTAGTTCACACGGAGGTCAGAGATGAAGGGCTTGTCGATACTCAGCGTCACACCGCCGGTCAAGCGGGAGCGTTTGTAGTCGTTGACGATCAACACGCCCGTCTCATCCCTCACGCCATTGGCATACCGGAAACCATCACTGTGGTCGGTCATGTAATCGAAGCGCACCAGCGGGGATATCTTAGAAAAGAAACACCGCTTCAACGGAATGTCATAGTTGACAAAAGCATCAACCGAATGTACGGCATCGAAAGCCTCTTTGGCATAGTGCTTGTAGAGGTACTCCACCTCGGCGTGCCAGCCTTTTGCGTGATAGTACATACCAGCGTCGTACATCATGACGGTAAGATGGTCGGGGTTGATTTTCTGAGTGCTGAGCGTGATGTTCCATCCGCCAGGGATAAAAGCCTGCAACTTGGTGGAGAAATTGACTTGATGGGTCCAGAAATCTTTCTGGTCGGTTAGTCCTGAACCATTAAAGACACCACCCTCGATACGCATGGGGATGCCCAACTTGAAATTATAGCCCACCGTCAGGCCCACGTCGCGCACGTTGCCTACTTGCTTAGCGATGAACGAACGGTTGGCAAAATACTGCTCGTGAGGCGAGCGATGCGCGTCAATGGTGAAGGGAACACGCATCTGTCCGATGGTGAACTGCACGCTATCAAGGGGAATCAGTCGCGTGTAGGCATCAAGCATCTTAATCTTTCCCTCGTCAGAAAGGTCAATCTCGGCCTTATAAGACACTCGGGGAGCCACCTTTCCCGTCAGACTGAAGCGCGCTGTACGCACCTCGAAGCGGCCCTTTTGGTCATCGGGCTGGTATTCAAATTTACCACGAATGGTTCCTTCTATTTTGGGTTTGTAGTCCACATTGTCACTTTGCTGAGCCTGAACAACGACTGACTGTACCAGCAAGACAAAGACGGCAAGGAGCGTTTGGATATGTTTCATGTTTTGTCTAACATGTGATTTTGGGTGCAAAATTAACGTTCGGATGTTTCATTTTTAATACATATTTATTACAATTGCATGATGCAACGCTACAGATTTGTAACCTAACGGATTTGATTACAACCTGAATGACTACTAATTCATGCGTAAATGTAACAGAATTGTAAAAAAACAATACAACCATATTTCGCTTTTATATGGTATTTTTGCACAAAACTAATTGACAACTTGTATGAAGGAGAACAAAAAACTCATCAAAGACGTTCTGAAAAAACATGTGAATCGGGAGGACAAATTTGAGAATCTCGTTTTGAACCTTGCCCTCAAGAGGATGGCTGGAGCCAAGAAAGATGAAGAAGGCGTATACTATTCGAAGAAGCAAAAACGTGTCATCATGGCCACAAAAACGCTCGAAGGCACGTACGATATTCCCGAAGGGACTGAGGTAATCGACGATGACGCTTTCTGGGGATGTGCCTTCCTGGAGCAAGTGAACATCCCGGAAACCGTCACACACATTGGCAACGAAGCTTTTTCGCGATGCATGTCCTTGAAAGAACTGGTGATTCCTGCCTCCGTTGAAAGCCTCGGCCATAATCCGTTCGTAGGCTTGAACAGCGAACACATCGTGTGCAAGTCAGAACATTTCGTGATTGAGAACAAACTGATGTTCACCGCCGACCGCAAGAAGCTCGTCGCCTGTCTGACCGATGCGGCGATGGTCATCATTCCGAAGGGCGTGGTGGAGATACAAGACTTTGCCTTTTCTCGCCGCCGCAGGTTGAAAAAAGTCATCATACCCGACACGGTAGAGGTCATTGGCAGTGACGCCTTCTCTGATTGCGACGCCTTGGAGAAGGTCACTCTTCCTGCTTCTGTCAAAATCGTTGAGCCACATGCCTTCGCTGAATGTGACCAACTGAAGAAGCTCACCTTCTTGGGTGTTGTAGAACACATCGCGCGCACATCCGTTTCCAATTGTGACGCTCTGAAGAAAATCGTCGTCCCAGAAGGTTCCTCGGCTCAATACATCAAGCAATTGCATATCCCCTTGGAACTGGAAGACATTGTGATAGAAAACACAGAGCGAAAAGACCAGGAGAAACAAGCGCCGCAATCCTAACGAACGCTCACCTTCATCAAATTCGACACAATAACAGTTACTACCTCCGAAAAATGGCACAAAGCACAAAAATGAAGCATCGTTACATCGAGAGAGACATCAGTTGGATGTATTTCAATCATCGCATCTTGCAAGAAGCACAAAAGGAAACCGTGCCTCTGTTGGAGCGTTTGTCGTTCCTTGGTATCTATTCCAACAACCTGGACGAATTCTTCCGAGTAAGGATGGCTTCGCTCAATAAGATTTTGGAAAGCACGAAAGTCTCGGCAGCGACAGCGAAAATGATAAAAAAAACCATCAAGCACATCAACAAACTCAATGAAGAATACAACATTGAGTACGGCAACGCCATCAAGGATGTGTTCGCCGGACTGGAAAAGCACAACATCCGAATGCTTGACGAAACGCAGCTTAACGAGGAACAGAAGGCTTTCTTGAAAGCATTTTATTACGATAAGCTCAACGGTTCGACCAATTCCATTTGGCTCTCAGAAATTGATGACATCAGTATTTTGGAAGACAATCGCATCTATCTCGCCGTGAAAAGGACTGAAGAGATGAGTCGCAAAACAAAATTTGCCATCATTAAAATACCCGACAGGATATACGGACGCTTCCTGAAAATTCCCTCTTCTGACAATTGTGAGAACTTCATGTACCTGGATGATGTCGTTAGATACTGCCTGCCCCTCATCTTCATCGGTTTGAAAAAATGTACCTACGAGGCTTATTCTTTCAAGTTTACCAAGGATGCGGAAATGGAGGTTGACAACGAAGCCGATTACGGTGCTATGGAACGCATCGCCATAGGGGTGAACAGTAGGAAACGAGGTGAGGCCATACGCATGGTATATGACAAGGACATGCCTGCCGACTTGAAAAAGAAGGTGATGAAACGTCTGCATGTGAAAGAGCTTGACACCTTGCTAGCTGCTGGCAGATACCAGAATCATAAAGACTTGATGGGCTTTCCGGCACTGGGTCATGAGAAGTTGAGTTATCCAAAATGGCCGCAAATACTCAAGCCAGAATTCCTTTCAGAAGAAAGTATCTTCGACCTCATCAGGCAGAAAGACCGTTTCATCCATGTTCCCTACCACTCTTTCAACGGCTACATTCGCATATTGAGAGAAACAGCCTTGCGCCCGGAAGTTAAGGAAATCAAGACCACACTTTATCGCTTGGCCAAAGATTCCAAGGTGGTGAAGGCTTTAATCTGCGCAGCACAGAACGGCAAGAAGGTGACGGCCGTCGTCGAGTTGCTGGCTCGGTTCGACGAAGAAAGCAACATCAAGTGGAGCAAGCGCATGCAGGAAGAAGGCGTCAACGTTATCTTTGGCGTGGAAGGTCTGAAAATTCATTCCAAACTCTTGCACATCACGACCACCAAGGGTAATCTGGCTTGTGTTGGAACTGGCAACTTTCACGAGGGAAACGCCAAGACTTATACCGACTATCTCATGATGACGGCGCGACCACGCATTGTCAACGAGGTGGAAAAGGTGTTCTACTTCATCGACAGACCCTTCTCACAAGTTCGCTTCAGAGAACTCATGGTGTCGCCCAACTCGATGAAATCACGCATCATCCGCATGCTCGACAACGAAATCAAGAATGCCTTGGCTGGGGAAGAGGCATGGGTGAAGATTAAAATCAACCACATCACCGACCCTGATATCGTTAACAAACTCTACGCTGCCTCGCAAGCCGGCGTGAAAATAGACTTGCTCTTACGCGGCAACTGCTCATTGGTGCCTGGCATCAGGGGCATGAGCGAAAACATTAAGGCCGTGGGCATCATTGACAGATACCTGGAGCATTCGCGCATTTTGATATTCTGCAACGGCGGAAAACCAAAATATTATCTGGGTTCGGCCGACTGGATGCCACGCAATCTCATCAACCGCATCGAAGTGATGACACCTGTTTACGACCAAGACCTGCAACAAGACCTGCTGCGCACCGTTGAGTATGGCATGCGTGACACAACCAATGGGCGAATCATCGACGGATTGGGGACCAACGAAATACAACCCATCGCCGAAGGAGAGCAGCCTTTCCGTTCACAGCAAGCCTTGTTCGAGGCGTATCAAACCGAACAACAAGCATGACGAAAGACAAAGAAACAACAACAAAACCCATCCAACAAAAAGAAAAAATGGAAGCAAAAACATTCGCAGCAATTGATATTGGATCGAACGGAGCGCGCCTGCTGATCAAGCGTTTTGATGACAGTGCGCCCCAATTTGAGCGCTTTAAGCGGGTGATGTTCATCCGCATTCCCCTGCGATTAGGCAAAGACGTGTTTACATTAGGCAAGATTTCGAAAGACCGCGCCACAATGATGATGCGCATGATGAAAGGCTTCAAACAGTTTATGCTGCTCTACCAGGTGGATCAATACAGGGCCTGTGCCACCGCAGCCATGCGCGATGCAGACAATGGGAAGAAGGTGATGAAAGAGATTGAGCGTGAGACAGGCATCAAACTTGAGATTATTCGGGGCGAGGAAGAAGCACGACTGCTTTGCAACAACATCATTGAACAAACCAATAGTCAAACGGGTAATTTCGCATACGTCGACGTGGGAGGCGGCAGTACGGAGATATCATTGCTGCATGATGGCGCACTGGCCGAGAGTCACTCATTCGACATGGGTACCCTGCGCATGCTCAGTGGCAAGGTAACCAACGCCACCAAGCATCAGATGCGAGGCATGTTGGACGAGTATGCCGAGCATTTTCCTGACACACAAATTATTGGTTCGGGCGGCAACATCAACAAACTCTTCAGACTGACGCACGGCAAGAACGACGAAAAACAAATGAAAGTGGAGGAATTGAAGGAAATATACGAGACTCTCTCGAAGCTCAGCGAAGAAGAAAGGAAAGAAAAGTACGGTTTGAAAGACGATCGCGCCGATGTTATCATACCAGCCGCGGAAATCTTCCTGATGGTGGCCAAGGCCTTGAAGTGTGACACCATCTATGTACCAAACATCAGTTTGGCCGATAGTATTGTTGACGGTTTATACCGTGAGTACTGCCAAACAAAGTAGAAAATCATGCGATGCAGACTATAACGGGGCTTGGTACCAGTGGGGTATCAGGCCCCGTTCGTT
>QWCJ01000465.1_pt1 | contig 14221 bp, 9 predicted proteins | sample 1972501 | NCBI WGS metagenome assembly QWCJ01 (sample SAMN09866711, study PRJNA288562) | Human vaginal metagenome isolate term2_vaginal, whole genome shotgun... | isolation source: vagina | host: Homo sapiens | place: USA: California
CGAACTGCCGGGGCTGGTGGACATTGTGGTGCCCGAGGGCAAACGCACCGCTGCGCAGGCCTCCGTGGCTGCAGCTCGGGCGCGCCACGCGGCGGCCCTGCTCTGGCGCAACTGATTTCGCGCTAAAACTCCTCGTAGACCGCCGGATCCTGGTTCTTCCGGCGCCCGTCCGGCCGGCCCAGCGCGGTGATCGCCTCGATCTCCGCCTCGCTCAGCGTGACGTTCAGCGAGTCCAGGTTTTCGCGCTGCCGCTCCTCAGAGGCAGCCTTCGGGATCGCCAGCACCCCGCGGCCGCGGTGCCACGCTAGGACGACCTGCCCGGGGGATGCGGAGTGGGCGTCAGCAATCTCGGCAATGACCGGCTCCTCCAGAACCGCGCCGCGCAACAGCGGCGACCACGCCTGCGTCACGATGCCGAGCTCCCGGTGTGCCGCGACGGCCTCGGCCTGTGGAAAGTGCGGGTGCAGCTCGATCTGGTTGACCACCGGGTACTCGCCGGTGGCGGCGTGGACGGCCTCCAAGTGCTCGGGCAGGAAGTTGCACACGCCCACGTGGCGGATCAGCCCGCGTTCGCGCAGCTCCAGTAGAGTTTCGAAGGCTTCGACGTAGTGGCCCTGTTTGGGGTTCGGCCAGTGGATGAGGTGCAGGTCGATGCGGTCCACGCCTAAGCGGAAGAGGGATTCCTCGACGGAGGCGACAGCGTCGTCGTGCCGCTGGTAGCGGCCGGGCAGCTTGGAGGTGACGATCACCTCGTCGCGGGGGATCTCGCCGGCGCCGGTCGCAGCGCGGACGCCCGCGCCCACCGCGCCCTCGTTTTCGTAGTTGTAGGCCGTGTCGATCAGACGGTAACCCGCACGGATGCCCGCGGACACGGAGTCCGCGCCAGCCTGGCCCTGCAGCTTGTATGTGCCGAGCCCGATCTCCGGGAGGGAAAGAGCTGTAGTTTCAGTCATTCGTTCCTGCCTCTCTACTCAGTTCAGTCTTGCGCCGTTCGGTTTGCGCCGTTTGCCAGCAGCTCCTTAAAGCCTGCCTCGTCCAGCACCGGCACACCCAGGTCCTCGGCCTTCTTCAGCTTGGAACCAGCCTTTTCGCCTGCCACCAGGAAGTCCGTCTTCTTCGACACGCTGCCCGCCGCCTTGCCGCCGCGAGCCTCGATAGCCTCCTTCGCAGCCGTGCGGTCGAAGTCCTCCAGCGATCCGGTAACCACGATCGTCAGGCCTTCCAGCAGCGCGGAATCCACGCTATCCGCCTCGCCGGAAGCTTCCCCGGCCTTCTGACGCATCCGCACGCCAGCCGCCGCCCAGCGGTCCACGATCCGGCGGTGCCAATCCACCGTGAACCAATCCGAGATCGACTCCGCGATCGTCTCTGCTACACCGTCGATGCCGGCCATCTCCTCGACTGAGGCCGAGGCGATGTCCTCCACGGACTCGAAATGCTTCGCCAAAGCCTTCGCCGCAGTCGGCCCCACGTGCCGGATGGACAGAGCCACCAGCACCCGCCACAGGTCCGCCTCCTTCGCAGTCTGCAGCTTCTCCAGCAATGTCTCACCGGACTTATTCAGTTTCCCGGCCTTCGTCGCATAGGAACTGGTCTTTTCCAGATCCTCGGCGCTCAAGTCGAATAGCTCCGACTCGTCGGCCAACACACCGGAATGGATCAGATCATAAGCGCCCTTTTCCCCCAAAGCGTCGATATCAAACGCCTTGCGGGAAGCCAGATACGTCAACCGGGTATGCAACTGACCAGGGCAGTATTGAGTGTTGGGGCAACGCCAGTCGGCGTCACCAACCTTCGAAGGAGCCAAACGGGTGCCGCACTCGGGACAGAACGTCGAGAACAGGAAAGGCCGCTCCGCACCCGTACGCTTGTCCTCGACCGGGCCCAGCACCTCCGGGATGACCTCGCCGGCCTTGCGGATGGTGATCGTATCGCCCAGCATCACGCCCTTGCGGTGGGCCTCCGTCGGGTTGTGCAGCGTGGCCATCGAGACCGTGGAGCCCGCTACGTACTTCGGCTCCATGACCGCATAAGGCGTGGCCCGCCCCGTGCGGCCGATGCCGACGCGGATGTTGTGCAGCGTGGTCATCGCCTCTTCCGGCGGGTACTTATACGCGATCGCCCAGCGCGGGGCGCGGCTGGTGTGGCCCAGCTCCAGCTGCTCTTCCAAGGAATCGACCTTGACGACCAGCCCGTCCATCTCGTGCGCCGCGTCGTGCCGGTGGTTTCCCCAGTACTCGACCTGCTGCTGGACCTCCTTAGCAGAGTGAACCTGCTTGGTGTACGGGCTAACCGGCAGCCCCCACGCGGCAATCGCGCGGTACGCATCGTGCTGGGAAGCTGGGGAGAAGCCCTCGCGCGCGCCGATACCGTGGCAAATCAACTTCAGTGGGCGCTTGGCCGTGTCCGCGGAATTCTTCTGCCGCATCGCGCCCGCGGCGGCGTTGCGAGGGTTGGCGAACATCTTCAGCCCCTCGGCTTGGCGCTGGGCGTTCATGGCGGCGAAATCCTCGACGTCGATGAACACCTCGCCGCGGATTTCTACCAGAGCCGGGACGGGGAATTCGTCCGTGCCGTGGAGGGTATCCGGGATGTCGTCGAGGGTCCGCGCGTTGTGGGTGATGTCCTCGCCCGTCGTACCGTCGCCGCGGGTCAGCGCGAGTTCCAGCTGGCCGTCGATGTAAAGGAGGTTTATTGACGCCCCGTCGATCTTCAACTCCGTCAGGTATGTCTTCGCGGGGGTGCGGTCCAGCCAGCCGACGAGTTGCTCGGTATCAAAGACGTTGTCCAGGCTGAGCATCTGCTCGCGGTGGTCGACGTTGCGGAACGGACTGCTGGTGGGCGGAGCGGGGGCGACCTCCTCGGTGGGGGACGCGCCGGTGACGACCTCCGGGTGGGCCCGCTCTAGGTCTTTGAGTTCCTGCAGCAGGGCGTCGAAGTCCGCGTCCGAGATCTCCGGTTCGCCGTAGTAGTAGAGCTGCCGGTGGTGGCGCACCTGGTCAGCGAGTTCTTGCCAGCGGGATTGAGTACTCACCCCCGCTAGTCTACTTGCGGGGGATCTACTTGCGGCGGACGGTGGTGAAGTAGACGGCGCCGCCTGCGATCAGGACGATGGCCAGCAATCCCAGGCCGGCGTACATGATCGTTTGGCTCTGGGGGGCGTTGTCGATGTCCTTTGCCTGCGGGGCGGATCCGTCCGCGCCGGTGCTGCTTGGGGGTTCGGGGGAAGGAGCCGGACCAGGCTCGAGGGGTTGGCGCCACGCCGGCCCGTCAGCTCGCTCGCCTTCTACAGCGGCGGACAGGCGGAACTCGACTTCTTTGTTCGGCTTGCCGTTGTCGTTGTATCCCTCGAGGGAGACGACGAAGTACCACTGGCCGGCATCCGCTGTTTTCCAGTTCTGCTCGGCTCCTTCGCGGTTGAGGTAGTACACGTATGGCGTGTTGACAGCTTGAACGGTAACGGGAGCATTCTCTTCTCGCTCGTCCGACAAAGGTCTCGACGTAATCGCCCGGCGTGGGGATGCAATGTACAGATTCCCCCTGCGGGTACGGCTTCCCGGTTCCTCGTTCTTGTCGAACTCGACTTCCGCGACGGGGCGCTGACCCCAGTCGACGTTCATGCGGTAGAACTTCATCTCGCCCGGAACGAGGGTGTCAGAAACCGTGCTTTTAGTGATTTCAGGTGCAGTGGCGTAGGACGTGCCACCGGGGGTTGGCTGCGGAGAAGTGTCGGGGATTTCGATTTTGTCCCCGTCTTCAGGGACCCCGCTGCCGTACTTTGGCCCGGCTTCGGACTCGCTAGCTATGGGTTCAAAGCCGACGAGGATTTCGACCGGGAGTTCAGTGTCGTGTAAATCGCCAATGCCGGAAATCTTGATTCGATATTTCGTCGAGTCACATGACTGTTCGGGGGTGATGGTGATGTTCTCTGCTGAAGGTGGGGCCGGCCAAATGTAATAGTCTTCGTAGGTCTCCCTATATTCACAAGAGTCGTTCCTGACCTCTGCTTCAGTGCCGTATTTGATCCAGTTGCCGCCCTCGAAGCCCAATGGGATCGGGGTGATCGCGATCCGGCCTTGGGTGTTGTCCGGGACGCTGATGCTGAACCACTTCTCGTCGCCTTTTTCTTTTCCCTTGGGTGGAGAAGGCAGGCTGCTTTGGTAGAGGCCTTCGCCGAGGTAGAACCCGTTGTCGGGGTTGTCGGCTAATTGGACGGGCGTGCCCGAGGGCGTGCCGTAGTTCGGCACGCGCCCTTTCACGTCGATGAGTTCCACCAGGAGGTCTTGAATGTTATCGGCGTCGGAGTATGTGCCGCCGGAGGCTTGGGCGATGCACTCGAGTACCTTTTTCCCCTTGTCATCAGCGTCCACACCGATGGTGTGAATGGTCTCCATTGGATCATTGTATGAAGTCTCGGCGTGTTCGCACGCAGGTGGATGCGGGCACGTGTCGATGCCAGAGGAAATGAGAACAATGCTGCGCTTTTTGCTGAAATCCATTTCCCTTTGGGCCTGCTTAAGGGCATTAGTGATCGGTGCATAGCCCTTGGGCTGCAGCTTGTTGATGTCACCTTCGAGGTCGGAAGCTTTGTTGTCCCCCAGAGGCGAAAGGGAAGTGATATCGAGGCAGCCACTGTTTTCGTTTTCGGGAGCGATTGCTACCTCGGAGCCATATCCCAAGACCATGGTCTCTGACCTGTCGGCCACCGCTTTGGCTGTTTCGTTCGCGGCCTTCTTCGCCACGTCCATCCGGGTTTCGCTACCGCTTCCGCTGCTTTTCTCGGTCATGTGGCGTGAGGCGTCAACAATAATGGCGACCTGGCTATCGGTGCCGTCACCGCGGCGCTGGCCGGAACCGCCATGCTGGCCGACACTGTCCTTATCCTGCGCTTGTGCGTCGACTGCCAAGGTCGGCACAAGAGCGAGGACAGTGAGGAAAGCCAGCAGCGCCATAGCGGCTCGCCGAGTTCGTGGCGGTTGAGTGGCGTGAGCCTTGGGCACCGAATGGGCGGGGAGCAAGGGGAATCAGCCCTTTCTAGTTCCGGACTTCGCGGAGGCTGAGCCGCTACTTGCGGCGGACGGCAGTGAAGTAGACCGCCACTGCTGCGATCAGAATGAGGACCAAGACTCCCAGGCCGATGTACAGGATCGTGTTGCTTTGGGAGGCGTTGTCGATGTCCTTGGCTTGGGCGTTGGACTCTTCGTCGTTGGAGTTGCCGTTGTTTTCCTGGCCGCCGTTGCCGTCGTCACTGGTTCCTGGTGCCTCGGGGGTGGGGGCCGGTCCGGGCTCTAGGATTTGACGCCACTCCGGTCCATCGACCTTGTTACCTTCCACCGCAGTGGACAGGCGGAACTCGATGTCCTTTGCTTGCTTTCCGTTGTCCTTGTAGCCATCGAGGGTGACCATGACATACCACTGACCGGCGTCCGAAGCTTCCTTATGCGCCACATTTTCTTCACGGTTGCGGTAGAAAACGTACGGCGTACCTACGGCACGTGCGGTGGTGGGGACATCCTTGTCGAGGGTCTGAATTGTCTGCTCAGACGTGACTTCGCGGCGCGGCGACGCGACGTAAATGTCACCGTTACGGGAACCATCCGTGTTCTTCTTGTCGAACTCAACTTCCGCGATGGGGCGCTGGCCCCAGTCGACATTCATGCGGTAGAACTTCGTCTCGCCGGGAACCAGGGTGTCGGACACAGTACCCGGGGAGATCTCGGTTGCCTGATTGTAGGACGTGCCGCCGGGGGTCGGCTTCGGAGTGGTGCTCGGCACCTTGACCTTATCCTTGTCCTTGCCCTTCGGAGTCTCCCGATCGTTTTCCGGGCCGGCATCGGCGCCGTCGACCTGAGGTGCGAACCCAACCATGATCTCAACCGGCAGGTCACGATCCAATTCGGTGCCGGAGTGGTTCAGCTTCACGCGATACTTCGTCGGATCGCAGTCCTCTTCAGGGTCGATAGTGACGGACTCCGCTTCCGGCGGGCCGGGCCAATTGGAGCTTCCGAAGTAGCCGGAGCCCTTGTCGCTGCAGCTATCGTTCTTGTATTCAACGTTGATGTTGTAGTAAATGTGGTCGCCACCCTCGAAGCCTACGGGAACCAGGTTTGCAGTTACCTGCGCCTTCTTGCCTTCGGGGACGCTGATGCTGAACCATCTATCGTCGCCGTCCTTGTTGGATCCCTTAGGGGAAGGCAGGGTGCTTTGGTAGAGGCCTTCGCCGAGGTAGAACCCATCGGTGGCGTTGTCTGCTAGTTGGACTGGGGTGCCTGCGGATTCGTAGTTGCCGGCGACGCGTTGGGCGGCGTCGGTGAGTGCTTCGGTGAGTGCTTCGGTGTCGTCTGCGGAGGTGTAGGTGCCGCCGGAGACGTCGGAGATGCATTCGAGTTCTTTTTGGGCTTTGTCGTCGACTTTGAATCCGACGGTGTGGATGGCTAGGTCGATGCCGTCGCCGGCGATGTCTTCGGCGACGTCGCAGACTGGTGGTGGGGCGCAGGTGTCGATGCCGTCGGAGACGAGGATGATGTTGCGCTTGCCGGAACTGCCGAGTTCCTCGGCGGCCTTTTTGATGGCATTGCCGATGGGGGTGTAGCCCTTGGGCTCTAGACCGTTGATCTTGTCCTCGAGGTCTTCGGGCTTGTTGTTGCCGAGGGAGGCGAGGGTGGTGATGTCTTGGCAGCCTTTGTCGCGGTTGTCGGGGGCGTTGGATTCTTCGGAGCCGTAGGCGATGACTGCGGTTTGGGCTGAATCGGCGAGGGTGTCGATGGTGTCGTTGGCTGCTTTTTTGGCGGCGTCCATGCGAGTGCCGCCGTCGCCGGTGTCTTTTTCGGCCATGGAGTCGGAGGCGTCGAGGACGACGGCTACTTTGCTGTCGTCGTTATTCCCGCTGCCTTGTTCGTCTCCGTTGTTGTTGTCTTCGGCGTTGGCGTTGACGGCGAGGATGGGCAGGAGGGTGATGATGGTGAGGAAGGCGAGTAGCGCGAGGGTGAGGCGCCAGGGTTTGGGTTGTTTCGCTGTGGCCTTGGGGGCGTGGCTAGCGGGGTGCAAGGGGGATCAGCGCCTTTCTAAGTACTGCGAGGTTTTGTTTTACAAGGGTGGGACGCAACGTGGGCGCGTAATGTTCCCAGCGCGGAAAAAGTTCCCGATAAAAGAATTTTGTTGTGTAGAAAATACTAGGAAACAAAGCTCTGACCCGCATGAAGAACGTACTGTTTTGAACGATAACGAGGGGTGTCCGGGGGCGCCTATAAAGTAGTCAGCATGACTGCACCGCATTTTGACCCGGCACACATGCTGAGCTTCGACCTGGAAACCACTGGAGTAGACCCGAAGACCGCCCGCATCGTCACCAGCGCACTCGTGACCATCAAGGGGCGCGAGCGGAACGACATCGAGATGCTCGCCGATCCCGGCGTGGAGATTCCCCAGCAGGCCTCCGACGTCCACGGCATCACTACTGAATACGCCCGCGAGCACGGCCAGGATCATGGAGAAGTGCTCGCCAAAACCATCGAGGGCATCCGGGAGGCATGGCGCTCCGGCGCCACGCTGATCGTCTACAACGCCGCCTATGACCTCAGCGTTCTGCGCGCCTTGGAGCCTAGCTTCACTGTCGACGGCCCCGTATTCGATCCCTACGTGGTTGATAGGGCAAAGGATCAGTACCGCAAGGGCAAGCGCACCTTGGAAAGTGTGTGCCAGCACTACGGCGTGAATTTGGACAACGCCCACGAGGCGACGGCAGATGCGGTGGCTGCCGCCCGTGTGGCGTGGATGCTGGCGCGCAAGTATCCCGAGGTGACACAGATGTCAGCAGATGAACTGATGCTTTCGCAGGCCACGTGGTTCTACGAGTCCCAGAAGGGACTGCAAGAGTGGTTTCAGAAAAAAGGCAAGAACGTGCAGGTCAACACCGCGTGGCCGCTCGCCGAATAGTTTTAAGAAAACCTATCGCAGCGCCCATTTGTTTCTTATCTCCCCCTAGGAGCAGAATAAAGGTGTAGAGGTTCTTCCCCTCTGCTGCTCACTGACGTTTTTATTGACGCCCACTGGGTCTCCAGCCGAGCTCGAAGGGAATTCACTGGCGCAGCAGGGGATGGGAGCCAACGCTTCCAGAAAGTAGATGCTTCAACAAGGCCGACCCCTGAAGAAGGCAGACGCCTGAAGAAGACAGCTGAATACAGAAAACATCTGAATACACCGAAATGGGGCACTAGGGATCATGGACGATAAAAGCAATCCCCAGGGCGCAGGGCACAATGGCGCTGAACTCAGCGGAGCTGGGCAACACTCAGCTGACGAGCGCTCAGCTGCACAACACACAAGTGGGCAGCACGGCTCTGAACAGCATTCGGCAGGACAAGCTCCAGCCGGACAGAGCTCCCAGGAGAAGCAGGCCGCTCCTGGTTACGCCGTCGCTTCTGCTCCGCAGATCGCGGAGTCTAAAAGGGAGAAGAAAGACAACACCCACTGGCTATACATCGGCGTGATCATCGCCGTGATCGCCGGCATCATCTTTGGCCTCGTGGCGCCAGATACAGCCAAGGGGTTTAAAGAGCTGGGCACCACCTATGTCAGCCTGATCAAGATGATCATCGCACCGGTGATCTTCTGCACGATCGTGCTGGGAATTGGCTCGGTGAGGTCTGCGGCGTCAGTAGGTAAAGCAGGCGGCCTGGCACTGACATACTTCGTTACGATGTCCACCTTCGCCCTCGCAGTGGGCCTGGTGGTTGGCAACATTCTCCAGCCGGGCGATGGCCTGAACCTGAGCACCGGCGGAAGCAACACCTTCGGCAACGGCGAAGAGCAGGAGGCCGAAGGCCTGGTGGGCTTCGTCCAGGGGATCGTCCCGGACACCTTCTTCGGCGCCTTTACCAGTGGCCAAATTCTGCAGGTGCTTTTCATCGCCCTGCTGGTGGGCTTCGCCACGCAGTCTATGGGCAAGGCCGGTGAGCCGATCCTCAGCTTCGTCGCCACCCTGCAGAAGCTGGTATTCAAGATCCTGTCCTGGATCCTGTGGCTCGCCCCGATCGGTGCCTTCGGCGCCATGGCGGGCGTAGTCGGCGGCACGGGCATCAAGGCAGTTCTGCAGCTGGGCGTGCTGATCCTCGGCTTCTACATCACCTGTGTGATCTTCGTGTTCGGCATCCTGGGTCTGATCCTGCGGGTATTCACGGGGTTCAACATCTTCAAGCTGGTGAAGTACTTGGGCCGCGAGTACCTGCTGATCTTCGCCACCAGCTCCTCGGAGTCTGCACTGCCGAACCTGATGCGCAAGATGGAGCACATCGGTGTGGACAAGTCCACGGTCGGCATCGTCGTGCCGACGGGTTACTCCTTCAACCTGGACGGTACTGCCATCTACCTGACTATGGCCGCCATCTTCATCTCGGACGCCATGAACGTCCACATGGGACTCGGCGACCAGATCAGCCTGCTGGTGTTCATGATCATCGCCTCTAAGGGAGCGGCGGGCGTGTCCGGCGCGGGCATCGCCACGCTGGCAGCCGGCCTGCAGTCCCACCGCCCGGAGCTGTTGGGCGGCGTGGACATCATCGTCGGCATCGACCGCTTCATGTCCGAAGCTCGCGCGCTGACCAACTTCTCCGGCAACGCCGTGGCCACCCTGCTGGTCGGCAAGTGGACACACACCGTCGACAAGGAGCAGGTCAAGCGCGTGCTGAACGGTGAAGATCCGTACGTGGATGCCGGGGACGACCACAACGTCGACCTCAAATACCCGTCGGTGAAGAACCCCGCCACGGCACACCTGCAGCCCACCCCGCAGGTAAACCTGGACGACTACCGTCAGCAATAGCCCGGCGGGCGGTAGCCTGCCGGGTGCGGGTGCGGGTGCGCGGCGGGCGCGGTTCCGACACGGCGCAGTAGGCGCTGGGCATGTCCGACCGCTGGCCGTGCCTGGCTAGCGGCGGAGACCGCGGCCCGGTCAAGCGCGCAGTGGGCGCGGCGCGGCAGCGGGGGACTGCCGCGTAAGGGGGATCACCGGCAGGACTATACTGAAGCGCATGTCACACGAAGCTTCACGTCCCGTAAGCGAGGAGAACGCCCCGGCAGGGCAAGTCCCAAACACGGAAGAAAACGCCGGCACGGAGACCACCGCAGCTGCAACCACCGCCGGTGCTGGAACCACGTTTGGTGCAGGAGCCACCGCCGGTGCTGATTCCACCGCAGGCACGGAGGCCATCTCCGGCGCGGAATATCTGAAGAAGATCGTCTCCGCCCCCGTCTACCGCGTGGCCACGAACACGCCACTCGAAAACATGGAAACGCTGTCCAAGCGCATCGGCAACGAAGTGTTGGTCAAGCGCGAAGACCTGCAGCCCGTGCACAGCTTCAAGATCCGCGGCGCGTTCAACCGCATGTCCCAGCTCACGGACGACGAGCGCGCCCGCGGAGTCGTCGCCGCCTCCGCTGGCAATCACGCACAGGGCGTAGCGCTCTCCGGCACGGAACTCGGCGTCCGTACCGTCATCGTCATGCCGGAAGTGACACCCAGCATCAAAATCGACGCCGTCCGCAGCTTCGGCGGGGAAGTGCTGCTGCACGGCGCGAACTTCGACGAAGCCAAGGCCAAGGCCATGGAACTCTCCGAGGTTGAGGGAATGGTGTGGGTCGCCCCCTTCGACGACGAAGCCGTCATCGCCGGCCAAGGCACCGCCGGGCTGGAAATCTTCCAATCCCGCCCCGACGTCGACCGCGTCTTCGTGCAGGTCGGCGGCGGCGGACTAGCCGCCGGAATCTCCGTGCTTCTCAAAGAACTAGACCCCAACATCCAGGTCATCGGCGTGGAGCCCGAAGAATCCGCCTGCCTCACCCACGCACTCGCCGCCGGACACCCCGTGGCCCTCGACCACGTCAGCCTCTTCGCCGAAGGCGTGGCCGTCAAGCAGATCGGCAGTGAGACCTTCCGAGTCTGCCGCGAATACCTCGACGACGTCATCACCGTCAGCTCCGACGAGATCAGTGCCGCCATCAAGGACATCTTCGACGACACACGCGCCATCGCCGAGCCAGCCGGCGCCGTCGCCCTGGCAGGCCTGAAGCGCTACGCCGCCGACCACCAAGTCGAAGGAGAGACCCTGGCACACGTCCTGTCCGGCGCGAACGTGAACTTCCACTCCCTGCGCTATGTCTCCGAACGCGCGGAAATCGGCGAGGGCGGCGAAGGCATCTTCGGCGTGAGCATCCCCGAGCGCGAGGGAGCCTTCCTCGAATTCTGCAAAATCCTCGGCCACCGCGCCGTCACAGAATTCAGCTACCGAGTCGGCCAGCGCGACGGGGAGAAGCCCGCCCGCATTTTCGTGGGCGTCAAGCTCAAAAACGGCGAAGACGAGCGCAAGGCCATCGCCGAAGACCTCCGCGAGGCAGGCTACGGCGTGGTCGACCTGTCCGACGACGACGTGGCGAAGGAACACGTCCGCTACATGATCGGCGGCACCCCCGGCCAGCACGTCGATGAAACCGCCTACAGCTTCGAGTTCCCCGAAAACCCGGGAGCCCTGCTGCACTTCCTGGAGGTCCTGGGAACCCGCTGGAACATCACCGGTTTCCACTACCGCAGTTTCGGCATGGACCACGGCCGCGTGCTGGCGGCGTTCGAGGACGTCTCCGGCGACGCAGAATTCCAGGAGCACCTGCAGCAGCTCGGCTATCACGCCACGGACGTGACGGACAGCCCGGCCTACGACTTCTTCATCAGCGCCGAATAGTAAACGCCGAATAGCGGACGGGCGCCGAGCGCGCGGCGTAACGCGGTGCTAGCGCTAGCTGAAGAACGCGCCGAAGATCGAGCCGAGCTGGCGCAAATGCTCAACCTCGCTGAGTAGAAAGTCCGGCCCACCCGGACGGCCAATGATCAGCAGCAGGCTCGTACCCTCGATCGGCGTGCCCGCCAGTGCAGAATCCATGACCGCCCAGTTCTCGGGAATCCAATCCTCGCGCTCTGGGTTCAGCACGCGCGCCTCGTCCAACGGCGGATGATCCAGCTCCTTCCCGTTGTCCTCCGGCGCGGCAGGGGAGGCCGCCACCCGGTGAGTCCGCGGCAACGTATCAAGCACGACCGCCCAGCCTGCCGTCATAGAGCGCGGCAGGTCCTGCATCATGATCTCTAGCGCCTTTTCTTTGTGACGCCGCTTCTCCGCCACCCCGGACAGCATCTGAATCTGGCCGCGTCGGTCGATAGAACCTGTAAAGGGGCGAATCGAGTCGACGTAGAAACCCTCGAGCTCCTGTGTGGCCGTGATCAGGCTGTCGGGCAGATGCCCAGACGGCAAGGAGACGACAATGTCGTCCATGACGAAGTCGGGCTCATCCTGTTCTGGGCGTCCGACAATATCCACACCGCGAATGTCACCGCCGACAGTTCCCAGCGCCATGGCCAGCAGACCAAGGGAGCCGGGGGTATCGGGCATACGCACACGCATAAGGAAAGACATGGCACCGATACTAGCGCCACCTGAAGTCCACGGGGGCTACTTGCCTTGGCTAGAGTAGAACCCATGTCTGAGATTTCGCGCGAAGATGTTGCCCACCTGGCCCGCCTGGCTCGCCTGGACCTGGGGGAGCAGGAATTGGATGAATACGCAGCTCAGATCGACGGAATCGTCGATCACGTGGCCGCGATCAGGAAGGTAGACACCGAAGGTGTTGAGCCGCTGAGCCACCCCACTCAGAACGTTGACGGCGATGTCGCCGTGATGCGTGAGGATGTGGTCGTTCCGAGCCTCACCGCAGAGCAGGCCCTGGATCAGGCGCCGAAGCAGAGCGAGCAGCGCTTTGAGGTGCCGCAGATCCTCGCGGACTAGTACAGCCGCTGAGGAACGCTAGCGTCACTGGGGCTGCGGCACAGCTGTCGCGGGTGGCGTCACAAAGCTAAAAGACCGCTAGAGCAACGAACGTTTAGAACTCCAAGCTTTAAAGAACTAAAGAACTTAAAGAACCAAAGGAACTGTAGGAACACTCATGGCTGAGAACAAGTACATCGTCGGTTCCCGGGACGACTCGGACTTCACCACCTGGACCGCCGCGGAACTGGCGGAGAAGATCCACGCGCGCGAGATCAGCTCCCAGGAAGTTACGCAGGCCCACCTGGACCGCATCGGCGAGATCGACGGCGACATCCACGCATTCCTGCACGTTGGCGCCGACGAGGCGCTGGCGGCGGCCTCCAACGTTGACGACGCACTGGCCGCCGGGGACCAGCCGACCAGCAAGCTGGCAGGCGTGCCGCTGGCACTGAAGGACGTCTTCACTACCACCGACGCGCCAACCACGTGTGCCTCCAAGATGCTGGAGGGTTACATGAGCCCCTACGACGCGACCGTCACCATGCGTCTGCGCGCCGCTGGCATCCCGATCCTGGGCAAGACGAACATGGACGAGTTCGCCATGGGCTCCTCCACCGAGAACTCCGCCTACGGCCCGACGAAGAACCCCTACGACCTGGAGCGCACGCCAGGCGGCTCCGGCGGTGGCTCCTCTGCAGCGCTGGCCGCCGGCATGGCTCCGCTGGCCATCGGCACGGACACGGGTGGCTCCATCCGCCAGCCCGCCGCACTGACCAACACCGTTGGCGTGAAGCCGACCTACGGCACCGTTTCCCGCTACGGCCTGGTGGCTTGCGCCTCCTCGCTGGACCAGGGTGGCCCGACGGCGCGCACGGTTCTGGATACCGCGCTGCTGCACGAGGTTATTGCGGGGCATGACGCCAACGACTCGACCTCCTCCTCCCACGCCGTCGCGCCGGTTGTCGAGGCGGCGAAGCAGGGCGCCTCTGGAGACTTGAGCGGCGTGAAGCTGGGTGTGGTTAAGCAGTTCGAGCGGGCCGAGGCTTTCCAGCCGGGCGTGCTGGAGACCTACCACGCCAACCTGGAGCAGCTGAAGTCCCAGGGCGCTGAGCTGGTGGAGGTCGACTGCCCGAACTTCGACCACGCGCTGAACGCCTACTACTTGCAGGCTCAGCGCGTGCGCAACCTGATCTCTCAGGACTTCGCCAAGGCCTACGAGCAGGTCGACGCGATCGTCGCGCCAGTGACGCCGTCCACCGCCTTCAAGCTGGGCGAGAAGGTCGACGACCCGCTGGCAATGTACATGTTTGACCTGTTCACCCTGCCGCTGAACCTGGCTGGCGTGTGCGGCATGTCCGTGCCGGGTGGCTTCGCTAGCGACTCCGGCCTGCCGACCGGCCTGCAGATCATGG
>QWCJ01000468.1_pt1 | contig 14056 bp, 11 predicted proteins | sample 1972501 | NCBI WGS metagenome assembly QWCJ01 (sample SAMN09866711, study PRJNA288562) | Human vaginal metagenome isolate term2_vaginal, whole genome shotgun... | isolation source: vagina | host: Homo sapiens | place: USA: California
AGTGCGAAGTGTCGGATGAAGCGAGAGGTGGTTCATCAAATGAGTAGTGACATCCTGGGGTACATGAACCGCCACAGAAGTAGATACTCATGAGAGAACTGATGATTTCGCTGTACTGATAACCGAACGATCTACACCTTAGACCGAGGGTTGAGTCGATTACAGATGATAATGTGTGCGAATTAAGGATAAAGAATGTTATTTTTTTTGGAGGATATTATTTTTTGTATTAAATTTGAAATTAATTAATTCATCTTACATGATACACTTTGTTGAAAATCTTATTTCACCATTACAGAATTGTGAAGCTACAGCTCTAACCTTATGTCAAACCCTACAAATACCTGTCACTAAAACAACTCTCGTAGAGGACATAACCAAACATCCTGATTATCCAAGCCTACTTTCTATTAGCGATGTGATGAAGAATTTTAGAGTTGATAACATTTCAATGAAAGTAAACAATACAGATAGTCTTATTGATTTATACACACCTTTTGTAGTTCAAGTAAAGTTAAAAGACGAATCTTATCCTTTTTTTGCTCTAATTTTGAAATTAACTAAAGATACAGTTACTTGGGAAAATCCTATCACGCGAAAACAAGAAGTTATTTCTTTGTACTATTTCAAATCAATATTTACGGGATATGTCCAAGCTTATGAGAAAGATAATGAGTCTGGAGAAAAAGATTATTCCAAAAATAAAAGAGCGGAGAAAATGAAAAATTATATCAACAATATTTTACTCTTAGCTATACCTATTCTAACACTTATTCTATGTACCACGGCAATTTTTAGAAATGGCTATAATGCAATCGCCTCAGTTATCTATACATTATTAATATTAGCTGGAGTAATTACAAGTGCATTGTTACTAATGTTTGAAATAGATCAATACAATCCAGGATTGCAAAAAGTATGTAGAGGAGGAGAAAGAACGAATTGTGTTGCCATATTACAATCAAAAGGATCAAAGATATTCGGGGTACATTGGTCAGTTATTGGCTTCAGTTACTTTATGGGGGTACTCGCTGTATTGCTTGCTGGAGGCATATTCTGTTCAAAATTGTTATCCGCTGCTGCATGGCTAAACATTTGTGTTCTCCCATATACTATATATTCCATATATTACCAAGGGAAAATTGTGAAACAATGGTGTCCAATGTGTCTTACTGTCCAGATATTATTAATATTGCTATTTTGGAATTCGATTAGTGGGGATTTAATCTCTATTTCAAAATTTTCTTTTTACTCTTTTTTACCTTTTTTTCTCAGTCTATGTTTGGTTTTTTTAGCGGTTTATTTGTTACTTCCTGCACTTAAAAAAACAAAGCTATTAAAATCTACTCAAAAAAAATTACAACGTTTAAAACTAAATCCACAAATTTTTGAAACATTACTTTATAAACAAAAGAAAATAACAGAGTCTACAGAAGGACTAGGTATAACCTTAGGTAATCCGAATGGCAAAATAAAGCTTATTAAAGTTTGTAATCCCTATTGTGGTCCTTGTGCTAAAGCCCATCCTATTTTAGATCAACTATTAGAAAATAATGTAGAGATAAAGTTGCAAATTATATTTACAACTAGTGCTAAGACTGAGATGGATGAGAGATTACTACCTGTTAAACATTTTATGGCTATTGCTAAAAAGTATGATTTGAATTTTACTCAAAAAATACTAGATGAATGGTATCTAAATAGAGAACAGACATACGAAGAATTCTCAAAAAAATATCCAGTTTCAAAAGAAGAACTTAATGCACAGATGGGCCATATAAAACAAATGCAAAAATGGTCCGAGAAGATGGAAATTAGATTTACTCCTACTATTTTTATAAATAATTATCAGTTACCGGAACTTTATTCCGTGACTGATTTAAGATATTTCCTTTCAGTATAAGTTCGCGATACATACCGAGAGGCAAATCGGTTTTTCAAGGCGGAAAACTGTAATTTATTTATTTCTATATTTATAATATGACAAAATTAAAATTAAACCAAGTTCAACAAACAGGAGAAATTCTTACGAGAGAGGAGTTAAAAGGGGTTCTAGGAGGAATCGGTAGTGATGTTGACAGCGGCAGTGGCAGCCGTTGCTACAATGGCTACACTCACTGTAATGTAGATGGAGAGAATGATGGTAACTGCGAAACAAATAGTAAAAATAAATGTGTTTGCAATAATGGTTCTCATAGTATCATATCTTCAAAGTGCGTGAAGTAAGTACTAAAAATTAGAGCATGCAATACGTCTAATGCATGCTCTAATTTAGAATTAATATCATTAAATGGGAAAAAGATTTTTGACATTAGTCCTCCTATTATCTTTATTTACTACTATATGGGCTTATTCTATTAGTGGGAAGATAGTATTATCGCCAGGGAAAGAAACTCTGACAGTAAAAGCCTCTTATAGGGATGCGAATGAAAAATTGCATTGGATTAATGACACTACTACCATCGTAGGTGATACGTTTTCAATAGTCGGAAAGACGTTCCCTTACGAATTTATTAAAGCTTCTTTCTATGTAGGTAAAGAACTTGCAGGCCGTTTCCTACTTAGTAACAAGCATAATGATCTTAGTATTATAATGGATAGAGGAAAGATATATCTTAGGACGCTATCATATAATACCGAAAATCAGTTATTTCAGCAAGTTGATAGTATTTATAATTTATATATAGATAATTATGGTATTAACGTCCAAGATCTTAATTCTGGAGAAATAATAGGAAAACAAATAGAGGATGAAAATATTCAACAAGAAATATACCGATATAAAATAAAACAGCTTCAACAAAATCCCGATAATTATTATAGCCTGATGATGCTATATGATTTGGCACATAGCATGCTGGTCAATAATAATGATAGTGTGTTATTTTATTTCAATAATTTGTCGCTAAATTTACAAAACACCTCACTCGGTAAATTACTTTATACAACAACATTAGAAAGACAGAAAATGTCTGTTCAATCATCCGCAGGAAAACAAATTCCTTATTTTGAGGTTAGAGATGTCAATAACAATCTGTTTCAGAGTTCCTTACTACAAAATCACGTCTCGTTAATTATATTTTCAGCAGTTTGGTGCGGTCCGTGTCAAAAAATAATTCCTGCATTAAAAGAAATATACAACAAGTATAAAAAAAATGGTTTGAAAATTGTTTATTTCAATCTTGACAATAACACTAAAGCATGGAAAAGACACATCCGAAAGCATGAGATGACATGGATAAATGTATCTGAATTATATCCTGCAATAGGATTTGGTAATAAAGGAATTGCAAAGAAGTTTTATATCAATAGTATTCCTACTATCTTTTTAATCAATAAAGAAGGCATTATTGTTAGAAGATTTGATAATTGTATAAATGAAATGGAAATCCTCGAAAAAGAAGTAAAAGAAATATTAAAATAGAAAAAAATGAATGTTAATGCAGTAAATCTTTCCAAACGTGCAGATCGCCGCTTTCACATTGTGAATCAATTTTCTAATAGACCTGAATTCTCTTTTTGTCTTGTTAACGCAATTGTACATGAACATGGAGCATATGGATTATGGCAGACTCTACAGCAAGTGGTACAGAAAGAATTATTAAAAAAAAGTGATTTTTTTATCTTTTGCGAAGATGATCACAAGTTCACAGAATATTATTGTAAAGAATTCTTGCATAAATGCATTGTACAAGCAAAGGCGTTAGATGCAGATATTTTATCAGGAGGGTATAGCTGGTTTGGAAATGCAATTCAAGTTTCAGAAGACCTGTTTTGGGTCGATAAATTTACTGGAATGCAGTTCACTATTATCTTTAGTAAGTTTTATAAATCAATTTTGGATGCCAATTTTGGAGAGGACGTCATTACAGATGTAGATCTTTCGAAAATTACAGACAATAAATTTGTAATCTATCCCTACATTTCTGTACAAAAGGAATTTGGTTATTCCGACGTTACAAAGTCGAATGAAAAAAAAGGACATGTCAGTGAGATATTTAAGCGCTCAATGAAACAGCTCGATATCTTAGACAAAGTAAGAAAGTATTATTTAAAATAATAACCAACATGTATTCTGATATTACAATAACTACATATATAATCAACCTAAAAGAACGAACTGATAGGTTAGACTATGTATTAAAGCAGTTTGAAGGTAAAAGTGAATTTGATATTCACGTTGTAGAAGCGTGTGTACACCCAATTGGTGCGATAGGGCTGTGGAACAGTATCGTAAAATTGGTAAAAGAAGCAAATAATAGTAACGAAGACGTTATTATTATTGTAGAAGATGACCATAAATTCACAGAATATTATAATAGAGACATTTTAATACGAAATATAATAGAAGCAGGGAGGCAAGGTGTACAATTGCTTTCTGGAGGTATCTGCGGCTTTGGAAATGCTGTACCAATAACATCTGAAAGATACTGGATAGACTGGATGTGGAGCACTCAATTTATAGTATTATACCGTCCCATTTTCAAGAAAATTTTAGATTATAACTTTAAAGAAAATGATACTGCAGATGGAGTCTTGTCAGTACTTACAAGTCATAAAATGGTTCTATATCCGTTTATTTCTCTACAGAAAGATTTTGGATATTCGGATGTTACCCAAAATAACAATGATATAAAAGGAAATATTACTAGGTTATTTCAAAAATCCAGTGAAAGGATGAAAATTTACCAGCGAGGCTATTTTAAGTACCTATATAAAATATTAGACAGCAAAAAAGAATATGACTAACAAAGTTTCTGTTACTGTGCTATTGCCTGCATATAATGCGGAAATGTATATTTCCGAAAGTATCGACAGCGTTTTATCTCAAACATTCCGATTTTTTGATTTTCTGATTATTAATGATGGTTCTACAGATCATACAAAAGAAATCATACTTGGAAATCAAGATAAAAGAATTGGATATATTGAGAATGAGAAAAATCAGGGGCTTGTTAAGACTTTGAATAAAGGCTTGTTTTTAGGAAATGGAATATACAGCCTTTATACTTACTTGGATTAAACGGAAATAAGAGAGAGAGAGCAAAGACAATGCATTTCTTTAATTTCAGAAAAAAAATGATAGGTACAATAAAAAAAATCCAACTTTGTCAAACTTATGTTCGAAATAATTATAGAGCAACGTCTCTCAACTTTCGACATTCAGATTTAATAATGTACTAATGTTTTTTATTATATAAACTACTCTTATGGGTAAGAATAGACAGATATTCATAGAAAGAAAACTATATAGAGATTATCATTAGCTTTCCCGTATAATCTATCTTTTAGAATTTTCCTTCGAGCCACAGCATAATAGGACAAACAATAACGTAACAAAAAAAAGGAAACAATGTTAGTTAAGTTTTTAATCGGAAATTATTATATTTACAAAAACTATCTCATACTTTTAATGAATTATCTATAACTTAAAATCTGTTGAAAGTGAACTCTTTTCCCCATTATCTCCAGTTGGATTCTATGGACTGCGGTCCATCTTGTCTCCGTATGATAGCCAAGTACTATGGTAGATCGTATTCCCTACAAACACTCCGTGAACGTAGCTTTATCACTCGTGAAGGCGTTTCAATGTTAGGAATCAGTGATGCCGCGGAATCTATCGGTTTCAAAACACTGGGCGTGAAGATTACTTTTGACCAACTTGTTTCTGATGTTCAATTACCCTGTATACTTCATTGGAACCAAAACCATTTTGTTGTTTGTTATAAGATTAAACGGCTATGTAATGAAGAATTTAAGGTATATATTGCAGATCCCGCATCCAGAAATTTGGCATATGAAAAGGATGAGTTTATAAAGTGCTGGTTAGCAAAGAAAGAAAACTCTAAGGATATGGGACTTGCTTTACTTCTCCAGCCAGGAGTAGAGTTTAACGAAATTGATGACGAGAAATCATCTAATAAACATGATTTGTGGTTCTTTGCTAAATATCTGCTGCCATATAAAAGCCAAATTATACAACTTTTTATTGGTATGGTTTTAGGCGGCGGACTGCAAATGGTCTTCCCTTTTCTCACCCAATCTCTAGTGGATGTCGGAATAAGGGACGGCAATTTAAGTTTCATTACTCTTATTCTCATTGCCCAACTCGTCATTTTTATTTCTCAGCTTGCCGTCAACTTTATCCGTAGCTGGATTATGCTACATATTAATGCAAGAGTTGATATTTCGCTCATATCTGACTTTTTGATGAAGCTGATGAAATTACCTCTTCACTATTTTGATACAAAGAAAACAGGTGACATTATGCAGCGAATAGGAGACCATGGGAGAATCAAATCGTTTTTGATGGGCTCATCAATAAATATCATCTTTTCGGCTTTTAACTTTATTGTTTTTGCTGCGATATTAGGCTATTATCATTGGATGATTTTAGCGATTTTCCTGTTCGGAAATACCTTGTATGTTATTTGGATACTTTTGTTTATGAAATATCGCAGGGCACTTGATATAAAGCGGTTTAATCAGAGTGCTAACGAGCAGAGTAAAATCATCCAGCTGATACAAGGAATGCAGGAAATCAAACTCAACAATTGTGAAAAACAGAAACGTTGGGAATGGGAACACATTCAAGTGAAATTGTTTAAAATTAGCATAAAAGGGCTTGCTGTAGGGCAGGTTCAGCAGGTAGGTTCTGTTTTTTTTACACATTCTACAAACATTGTAATTTCATTTCTAGCTGCAAAGGCTGTCGTTGACGGACAAATGACTTTAGGGATGATGATGTCACTAACTTATATTATTGGACAGATATCCGCTCCTATTGGTGAGTTTATCGGTTTTGCTCAGGCTTATCAGGATGCCAAAATCAGTTTGGAGCGTCTGAATGAGATACATCGCAGAAGAGATGAAGAATTTCACATTACATCAAAATTAAATTGTCTTCCAGATGTGAAATATATTTGTCTGGAAAATGTTTATTTTAGTTACAGTGGTGCCAATCGAGATTATGCTCTTGAAGATATATCACTCAAAATTCCTGCCAATAAGGTTACTGCTATAGTTGGCGCAAGTGGTAGTGGTAAGACCACACTGGTTAAACTTATTCAAGGATTTTATGCGCCCAATAGTGGAAATATTAAAATAGGAGAAACTCCTTTAAATATGCTCAATCCTCATCTCTGGCGAAGTAAAACAGGATCAGTTATGCAGGAAAGTTTTATTTTTTCAGATACAATTGCCAAGAATATTGCAATAAGTACCGATGACATTGATATAGAAAGGCTTAGACATGCAGTTCAGATGGCAAATATCCAGGACTTTATTAATTCTCTTCCCATGGGTTATGATACGAAAATTGGAATGGAAGGGAGTGGTATAAGTCAGGGACAGAGACAGCGTATTTTGATAGCTCGTGCGATATACAAGAATCCAGAATTTATTTTTCTTGATGAAGCAACTAATTCTTTAGATGCTAACAACGAGAAAATAATAATGGAGAATTTACATAAATTTTATAGAGGAAAAACCGTGCTTATTGTCGCTCATAGACTTAGCACAGTAAGAGATGCTGACAATATTATCGTTTTAGATAAGAGCAAAATTGCTGAACAAGGAACACACGACGAACTAACGAAAAAGCATGGAATCTATTATACATTAGTGAAGAATCAACTTGAATTAGGGAATTAGCATGGCTGAAAAGGATAATGATAGAAGCAATAATATTGAACTGCGGAGTGAAGAAGTACAAGAAATCATGGGGCAGATTCCTTCATGGATTCTTAGATGGGGAATTACAACAATAGCTTTAGTCTTGTTTGCCATTTTTGTAGGCTGTTTTTTCTTTCGTTATCCAGATACACTTAGCGCTCCTGTTACTGTAACGTCCTCAACTCCACCAGTAGAAATATATGCCAAAGTATCAGGTAAATTGGATACGATTATGCTATATAATCATCAAAGCGTACAAAAAAATGATATTATTGCAGTCATTGAAAGCACTGCCAAATATGAAGATGTTGAAGATTTACAGAAACATTTTATTGATTGGAAACAAGGAAAGCTAAGAATGGCCGAATTGTATGATTATCTCCAAAAGCGGGAATGGGTATTTGGAGATATACAGCCTGCATTTGTCATGTTCAATAATGCATTGCATGACTATACGATTTTATATACTGATGATTATTATTCTAATAAAATGTATATGAAAGCTACTCAACGGCAGATAAGACGACAGATTCAAAATAACAGACAACAGTCAGAATATCTACATAGTCGACAAACCTCGGTTGCGCATAATATTTACACCAGGGATTCAATACTATATGCCAAGAAAGTAAAAACAGGTGAGGAATATGACCGATCTCGTTTGAATTATCTTCAAAGCAGACAATCGAAAATAAGCGATATAGACACCCGTGCGCAAGAGAAGATGCAAGAACTTCAGGACAATGAAAATATCCTGGATTTAAGCCATCAGGTCAAGACAGATAAAGATAAAATACTCATGTCTCTAAGAAATGCGGCCGATCAACTTGCAACATCCATTATAAATTGGAAAAAGCAATATGTCATTCTTTCACCTGTAGACGGTTTTATAAATACGATGGGCAGCTGGAACAGTAATATGAGTGTCTCAAATGGTGATTTACTCTTGATAGTCTTACCTCAATCGGCGTCATTGCCTATAGGAAAAGCTAAGTTACCTGCTGCAGGCGCAGGAAAAGTACAAATAGGACAGTCTGTAATAGTCAGACTCAACAACTATCCATATAATGAATTCGGACACGTAGTGGGAAATATACATAGCATATCCGCAATACCAGATAAGGATGGGAATTATTATGTAGAAATAAGCTTTCCATCTGGACTGAAGACAAATTACGGAAAACAGCTTCCTCTAAGCAAGCAAATGCTGGGAGAAGCTAAAATTATAGTCAAGAATAAGCGACTGATTGAAAATTTCATAGAACCGTTAGAACAAATAATGCATCATTGATTTATAAAATAGTATGAAGAGACTTATCATCGTATATATTTTTATATCACTCACATTCCCAGTGTATGTCGAGGCACAAAAAGTATTAAAGCTTGAGGATGCTATCATATTGGCACAAGACAGTTCTGCAGAAGGGATAAAGGCTCGTAAATCCTTTGATGTCTCTTATTGTAAATTCTTAAATTATAAGGCGAACAGACTTCCTTCATTGACACTTTTTCTTACTCCCTTGGAATACAATCGTAATGTAGTAAAGCGCTATATATCAGAAACAGACAGGGATGAATATCGGTCTCAAAAATTTATGTCTTCTTATGGAAGTCTTAAACTGCTCCAAAATGTAGATTTTTTAGGTGGTCAGTTTTATGCCATTTCTGAATTAGGTTTTTTACGTACTTTCAGTACCAATACGTATAATCAATTTTCGTCTACGCCTATTAGAATAGGGTACAGTCAGAATCTACTTGGCTATAATGATTTTAAATGGGAACGTCAGATTGAACCGATAAAATACAATATTTCAAAAAGGGCATATCATTATGCTTTAGGAGAAATAGCAGAACTGACTACAACTTATTTCTTTGATGTCCTGGAAGCGAAGGAAAAACTTTCTTTAGCTGAGTTAAACAAGCAGAGGACTGACACATTAGTAAAACTTACCCAAATAAAATATGCTAGTAATGCTTTGTTACGTTCTGATTTGCTCACATTGCAGATTACCAATACTGAAATGGGTAATAATCTTGCTTTAGCTCATAGCGTTTACAATCAGGCATTGAGCCGTCTATTGTCTTTTTTATGTATTGATAATGTAAGAGAGCAAATTTCGGTATTAATACCTAAAACTTTACCAAATCAACGCTTAAATCCTGACACGGTCTTGCACAAATGCAAAGAGAATAATCCACTCTACTTAGAAATGCAACAGAAAATTCTTAGTGCGCATCGTGAACTGGATAAGGTGAAAAAGCAACGATATGTGGACTCTCGTTTTGATATTAGTGTAGGTTTTAATCAGTATTCTGATCGATTTCAACAAGCATATAAGGAGCTTATGCGACAAGATTTTATCTCTATTGGCATTACGATACCTTTGATAGATTGGGGTAAACGAAAAGGAAACTATAACATTGCAAAAAGCAATTTAGAATTGGCTGAAGTAGAAGAAAAGCAGCGTCTTTTAGATTTAGAACAAGAAATATTGGCTAAAGTTAGTGATTACAATATTCGTGTAGATATGCTAAAGACGGCTGAAGAAACGACTCTACTTGCAAAGAAAGTTGTAGAGGAAACTATTTTGAAATTCAAATATGGTGCCAACAACGTAGAATCTTTAAAGAACGCACTCATTCAAGAACAACAGGCTAACACACAATACATCTCAATGCTGAAAACTTGCTGGCTTGATTATATGAATATATGCAAAGAAACTCTCCATAGCCAGTTCCTAAGAACTAATTCTCATTGAAGTCTGTTCCACAAACAAGCGTTTATTGATTTTATAGATGATAAAAACAGTATAGCTATCCACAGTTTTTAACAATATGAATATATGATGACACTATTAGTGTGTGGCTCATAACAGCATATAGTAATCTTGCGACAAAAACGACAGTTTTTTGGCAAAGATATCGTCTGTATAATACAAAACCAAGGAAAAAAGTGCTATATTATTATTGAGTACCGTGGGGATGCAAAGACCAAATTCTTTAAGTTCATACAGTTATCCACAGATTATTCCTTTATCAGATATTTCAACGCTGGGTCACTTTCAATTCGTTCAATTTCTAAGTCAACCAGCAAGAGTATTTCTTGCTTTACCTTACGATAATTGGCCTCGATAGTCTCTTTGAGATTATCGGAGCCATCTTCGTTTTGAAACGCATTGATTTCAGGAATGGACTGGTATTGCTTCATTTCGGTAGAGACTTTAGCACTATCCACCACTATTTCAGCATGGAAAATCTTTTGGTCAATACGCTCGTCGAAGTTGTCGGATACTGCACCCACAAACATACCTTGTGTGAGATTGCTGATTTTCGATGCAGGGATTAGGCTATCCATCTGTGTGGAGATAGAAGTGGACTTATCGTTGCGATTGATGGTCATAGACTGCCGTTGCTGAAGTACCTTGCCGAAACGCTCGGAAAGTGTCTTGGCTGTTTCTCCCACTACCTGCCCGGAAAAGACATTACCCACCGTGTTCTGTATCACCTTGCTCTCCTTATCCCCATAGTCCCTTGTTAATTGACTAAAATCTTGAAACCCCAAGCATACCGCTACCTTGTTGCTTCGTGCAGTGGCAATCAAGTTATCCAACCCACGGAAATAAATCGTCGGCAACTCGTCGATAATCACCGAGGATTTGAGTTGCTTCTTCTTGTTAATGAGTTTCACAATACGGCTGTTATAAAGTCCGAGTGCAGCCGAATAGATATTCTGACGGTCGGGATTATTTCCTACGACCAACACCTTCGGCTCATTGGGATTGTTGATGTCGAGCGAGAAATCATCACCCGTCATTACCCAATAGAGGGCAGGGCTTATCATACGAGACAGTGGTATTTTGGCACTGGCTATCTGTCCCTGCAACTGGTCCTGCGCTCCGCCCTCCCAAGCATCCATAAAGGGAGAAAGGTAGTTGGCAAGCTCATCGTAGGAAGTAAGTATCGGAAATATCTGTGCGTAGGGCCGATTCAGAAACTCAATGGCGTGCGGGAAGGTACAATACTTGCCATTCTCATATATCTTCAGAAACCAAATGATGGCAGCCAGCAAGATGATAGGCGACTCTACAAAGAAGTCCCCCTGCTTCTGTATCCACGAGCGGTTAAGGTTGAGCATGATGGTATAGGCACTCTCATAAGCGTCCGATATATCCGTCATAAAGGCAGGATTGATAGGATTGCAGCGATGTGATTTGTGAGGGTCGTCGAAGTTAATCACAAAGAACTGCGGCTTTACTTGGTAAGCATCAAGGTGATTGAGTAAATGGTTGTAGGCAATTTCCGAAAGGTCGGGAAACTTGTAGTCGTAGATATACATCGCAAAGCCCTTTTCAATCTGCTGTTTGATGTAATTGTTCACGATAGCATACGACTTACCCGAACCCGGTGTGCCGAGTACCATTGAGGCACGAAACGGATTGACCACATTGATCCAGCCGTTGTTCCACCTTTTCTTATAATAGAAGCGTGTAGGTAAATTGACGGAGTATTCGTTCTCCATCAATCGCGTTTCCTGCATAAAACTCTCATTTTCGGTATTGAACACGTCGTCCATCAAGTTATTTTTGAGCAGTCGGCTCATCCACACACCTGCCATCAGCAGACAGATATAGCCCACAGACAAGGTGAAGATATAGAGCGAAGCAGCACCCACCTTACCAATGGGCAATGCCAACAGCCACCAATTCAGAAAAAAGAACACAAAACCTGTGAAAAGCACCGTCCAAATTTTTGGCCATGTGATTTTCTCCTCCTTCACGCCTTTTGTCCCCAAGCAGGATAAGGCGAGAAATATCACACAAAACAGCTTCGTCCAAAGGATTGATGAAAACAATCCCGTGGAGCGTTGAAAGTTCATCAGTATCTTGTTGATGATGCCGAGTGTGAAGTGCCACGACTGAAACGCCTCGTAGCAGAACCAATAACAGTTAATCAGGAGGAAAATCACCGATATATCCCTCATAAAGTCCATGACTTTACCTAATGCCCTTAAATCGTCTTCTTGTGCCATAATGCTATTTTATTGTTGTTAGAAAATCGTTTGAATGTTATTTGAACGGTGTACTTAACGCTTCCTGCGTTTAAGTTTTACCTTACTTTGTCTGCGGAGTTTACGCTGCCATGCCGCTTCTTTCCAATCATCATTGCCCGATGAAGAGAAGGATTCTCCCACCATATCGTCAATAAGTTCATCGACAAGATTGTCGCTTTCCTGCTCATCAGACTGTATTGTCTGCATCTGTTGCTGTAAGGTGGTATCAATTTTACCATAAAGCGATTCATCCAAGAATGGATTGTGTGCTGGATTAGATAGATATGCGTTGAATACATTGGCAGCATATCCTTTACCCAATCGGGAACCATTGAGCGCAATGCCTTCTTTGTCATCAATGAATGTAATTCCATAGATGCGTCCGTTCTCATTCTTTCGGATAACTACACGCAAGCCTTGCTCCTCCAATCTTTGTCGGAGTTTTTCCTCTGTCTCAGGAGAAGTGCGCATCGCTTCTAATACCTTTCTTCTGACAGTTGGTATCAATGGCTTAATCTCCAGCTTCGATTTTAGCATCTTGTTTTGAACGGCAGCATAGCCCACACCTCTACCTATGTCCGAGGCGTGAATGGGTGTACTCACCTTATTACCTTTGTCATCGGTAGGCACATAGACCAGCCCATCATATCGCTTGCCCCGATACTCCGTCTTTACCTCCTCTACCGCAAGGTTGTATTTACGCAGAACGGCATTTAGTTCACCTAAGGAGCAGAATGTGTAATGCTTCATAGCAGAACGGACGGTGTTTGCCACCTGTTCCTTGATATTCCCTTGCATAACATCGACTTTTGGCGTTTCTGTTGTCGGCTTCTCACTGACCTTTGAACTTGGAATGAGGTTATATTTCTTTTCCAAAGCATCAGTAATCTTTTTGCTTCGCCTGCCCTCATACCTGTCATTGATTTTTCTGCCTTGGCTATCCACCCGAAGCGAAACGATGTGAATATGCTCACGGGCAATGTCATTATGCTTAAAGACGATATAGGGTTGGTTGCCATAGCCGAGTGCCTCCATGTACTCCTTCGCTATCTGCGTGAGCCTTTCATCAGATAGTTTCTCGTCCGGATGCGGATTGAGGGAGCAGTGAAAAACCGTTTTCTTTGTCCTGCATTGCTCTGGTATCGCCTTTTGCATATCGGCAAGTACCTTATCCATTTGAAAAGTGCCATCGAAGCCTTTCCGAAGTTCGTTCACGCAGAGGACTGCCGCTTCGTTGTGCTGCACCTTTTTGAAGTTATATCCCAATGCTCCCCCAAGGTTCTCGGTAGAAGAAATCTTTGCAATCATATTCCTTTATCGACTATCAAATTG
>QWCJ01000470.1_pt1 | contig 13981 bp, 10 predicted proteins | sample 1972501 | NCBI WGS metagenome assembly QWCJ01 (sample SAMN09866711, study PRJNA288562) | Human vaginal metagenome isolate term2_vaginal, whole genome shotgun... | isolation source: vagina | host: Homo sapiens | place: USA: California
CACGATGGCGCGGCCCATCGCCACGCGCTGGCGCTGACCACCGGACAGTGCCTTCGGCTTGCGGTCGAGGTACTGGGTCAGGTCAAGGGTCTTCGCGGCCTCTTCCACTCGCTTGTCGATCTCGGCCTTGTCCATGCCGGCGATCTTCAGCGCGAAGCCCATGTTCTCGCGCACGGTCATGTGCGGGTACAGGGCGTAGTTCTGGAAGACCATCGCGATGTCGCGGTCCTTCGGGCTGACGTGGGTGACGTCGCGGTCGCCGATGCGGATGTGGCCTTCGTTGGTGTCCTCGAGACCGGCGAGCATGCGCAGCGCGGTCGACTTACCGGAGCCGGACGGGCCGACGAGGACGAGGAACTCCCCGTCCGCGATTTCAAGGTTGAGTTTGTCGACACTCGGCGTGGTCGCACCCGGGTAGATGCGCGTTGCGTTGTCGTAAGTTACTGATGCCATGTGGTCCTCCATCGGCAGGTACGTGCCGAACGTTCCGTAGTGGGGATAAGGTACTCCCTTAACCTACCATCTGGAATCACAAGCCCATACTCGCTATGTCGCGAGTCACACTCCCGCTACCCCCGTTACATCCTCCCCCCGTACGGGGCTGAACTGCGTGACGTGTCCCCGTTTTTCAAACTTTTTTCTATTTGGAATACCCCAAGGTCAGCGCGAAATTAAGAGAAAGTTAAGAAACCTTCGTTGTCCCCTGTCTTTAAAGTTTAGGCCGATTTTCTCACGGGTATTCCCCTTTTCGCAGCTGGTTCCGTATAGTCCCAAGGAGAGAAATTCGAAGCAGAGACCCGGCACCTAGAACACGAGGTGCCGGGTTTTTCTTTGCCTTCTTAGAATTTTTTTAAGCCGCCGGTCCCTCGCCGTCCAGGATCCGCTGCGCGTCCTCGGTGCTCAGCTCGTAGTCGTAGAACGTCTTGTAGAACTGCTGCGTCTCAGCAACCAGGTCGACGTCCTCAAACTTCTCAGTGTGGAACAGCTTCGCGGCCCACAGCAGCTGCAGCGCCTCCTCCGCCGAGTAGCGGCCCCAGTTCGACGTCCCCACCGGGTTCTTCACCACGTTGCCCTGCTTCACCGCAGGCACGTTCGCCAGTGCAGGATCATTCACCAGCTTATCGACGCCCAGCTGCGCCTCCGTACCGCCCACGATGATGAAGTCCGGAGCGGCGTCGACAATGTCTTGCGGGGTGACGGTCGTGACGTCCACAACCTCCTCGATCACATTGCGAGCCCCCGTCGCTGCAATCCACTCCCCTACCAGCGAGTCCGGCCCGTCCGCCTGCGTGACGTCCTCCCCGCCAACGATGTGCAGCACCTTCGGCTTCTTCTCCCCCGGCATGCCGCCCAGGCGGTCCGCGACCATCTTCAGGTTGCGCTCCATGTAGGTCACGTACTCGGTCGCCTTCTGGTCGGCCTCCTCGGTGCCCAGCGCGTTCGCCGTAATGCGCACGGACTTCATCAGCTGCTCAAAGTCATCAAAGTCGACCCTCGCCGCCGGGATCCCCTGCGCACGTGCCGCCTCGACCTGTTCCTTCGAGGAGGTCAGGAGCATTTCTGGGTTGATTTCCTTCAGCTCTTCGACGTTGAGGCGCGTCCCGGAGGCCGGCGTCGGCAACTCAGTCACGTGCGGGTAGATCTTCGTCAGCCACGGCAGCTGCTTCGCTTCCTCAGTGGTGGCCACCAGGGTGTCCCCGCCACCAAGCATCAGCACGAACTGGTTATTCACGTCCCACGTGTCCGCCAACCGGGTCACCTGCTTCGGCACCCGCACGTCTGTGCCGTCGATGTCCGTGAGCAGGCGGGTCGTGTCCTCCTGGGTTGTTTGGGTCGTCTGCTCGGCTGTGTTTTCGGCTGTGTTTTCTGCTGAGTTTTCGGCGGTGCACCCGGTGACCAGCAGTGTTGCGGTCAACAACGTTGCGGCTACGGCGTGGTGACGCATAGGAAAAGACTCCTTCTTAGGGGTTGCGATTACGCCAGCAGTGTACCCACCGACACCCCGATGCCCGAACCCGCCCCTCCCCGCGCACCAAATTCCCTCACGCAGGTTCAACGACCTAAGCTTTTATCGACGCCACTTCCCAAAATCCCGGGATTTGGTGTCGTATCTCGGCGTGCCAGTGCCAGAAGACGCAACCTATAACATCTAGCACATTTATGAACTGCGGAAATGTGGAGGCCGGAATTCAAACATGCGTCTCTTGGCACTGAGGCCTCTGTGTACGCACCACATTCCCACCTGGCCGACCCCCGACCTGGGCTTTTATCGACGCCGTTTCCCAAAAATCAGGGATTTGGTGTCAGTCCCCTCGTGCCAGTGCCAAACAACGCAACCGATAACCTCTAGCACATTTATGACCTGCGGAAATGCGGAGGCCGGAATTCAAACATGCGCCTCTTGGCACTGAGGCCTCTGTGTACGCACCACATTCCCACCTGGCCGACCCCCGACCTGGGCTTTTGCCAACGCCACTTCCCAAAATCCAGGAATTTGGTGCGGGAACCTCGAAAAGAAAAAGAGTGAACCCCCTGCGCTCTCGCACTCGAAAATGGGGGGGTGTTGAGTGCTCAACCGGACTCGGGGGGAATCCGTGGGCAGGAGGCTCGACATTTATTATAGCCAAATTTTCTCCCTTGTAAAGCCCGCGGGAAAAGAAGCAAATATTCCAAGGTAAACGCCATAATTAGGATATCCTCATTTTTTAGCAGTACGTGCGTACTGCAGTTCTTGAGTGAAAGTAGGACAACTATGCATGTAGGCAAAGAGCTGGTGCCGGTTGATGATCAGACGCAGGGGTGGGCGTCGAAACTTCTCACGGCGAGTTGGGTGCTATTGACGATCTTTGTGGTCGTCGGCGGGCTGTTTTTCTGGGTCATGGGCGGCGTGAAGGGTGAGGACCTTGGGGCGCTGACGTGGACGATTGCCTTTTGCTCGATGATTGCGTTGATGACGATTCGTCAGTACTTGTTGGCGGAGAGGAGCTAGGGCCATGTTGATGCAAGGTATTACGTACAACACGACGATGGGGCTGGTCGTCGGTGTAATTATGTTGATGGTGCCGCTGTTCATGCGTGCGTTGCAGAAAGTCGGAAACCGCTCAGTGTCTGGGTTTGGCTGGGCGTTCGTGTTCCTCGGTGCGTTTCTCGGGATGACGGGTGTGCATATGATGCTCACGTGGCCGCTGGAACAGATCGAGGGTGTGTTCTGTTGTGCGGTCGATAATGTGACGTTTGGTGAACCAGCCGCATTTTACGGTGTGATGACACTTATCGTTGGTGTTGCCGTGCTTCGCGCAGAGGATCGTGCTGACCGCGGTATTCGTGATTTGGACTGGGTGGCTACGCTCCGCCCGATTCTGTATGTGGCTGCGGTCGGTGGGTTTGGCCTGATCATGTTTGGTATCGCCGGGATGCATTTTGGTCAGTGGCGTCCACCAGAGGTTGAGCCGATTGCGCGTTTGTTGGCGGGCTCGATGCTTGAGCCGTTTATGGTGTTTACCTTGTATGTGGGTACGGGGCTTTCGGCGTTGCTTTCCCCGTTCGTGCTGACCAGCCCGGTTGCCCGGAAGGTGTTTGTGCCGGTGACGTTCATCATCGGCATGATGTGGGTGTTCCTCGGCCTGACCCTGTTTTACGGCCACGTTGGGTTCTTCCCGTGGCCGTTGCAGGGTGGCGGTGAGATGCACCCGGTGGGTGAACCGCTGTTTTAGAACGGCAGCTTCGCGGGTAGGTCGAACGGCAGTAGGTCCTTCAGTGGCCCTGCTACGACGGCCACGATGGCACCGAGAGCCGCCAGGACGCCGAGGGCGATGCCTGCGGCTTTGAGCTTGTCCTCGGTGTCGATGTCGAGGCGGGAGCTCAGGTCGGCCTTGCCGAAGGTCAGGTTGAGGTCGGCCTTGGCGTCGGATGGAGTCTCGCCGGCTTTGAGGCCGAGTGGCGTGATGCCGATGCCGTAGGTGACAGGGCGGGCCTTGGCGGCAAAGTTGGGCTGCGATGGGTCGATGGCGTTGTCGAGTTGGAAGGTGCCCAGGACCACGTCGTTGTGTTCGCGTTCGATGACCGTTCCGGATTCGATGTCGCCGGTGATGGTGGCGTTGGTGCCGGTGATAGTGATTTTGATGTCGTCGATGTCGACCTTGGGGGCGACGGTGCCGTGCAGTTTCAGTTCGCCGTCGAAGTGGAGGACGCCGTTGCCGTTGGCGTCGAGGCGGGTGTCGGCGACGTCGAGGGGGAAGGTGACCAGGTTGGCGTTCGGGTCGAAGACGGCTTGGTCCTTGGCGTAGACGCCGGCATCGGTCACCAGGTTGGCGTTCTTGTTCAGTTCCTGCAGGAGGGACTGCTTGATTGGTCTGTTCTGTTACACGGCGTCCGCTACCGCCTTGGCGACGGCCGGTGCCACGCGGGGGTCGAGTGCTTGGGGGACGATGTTGTGGGCGGTGGGGGCGTCGATAAGTGAGGCGATGGCCTCGGAGGCGGCGAGCAGCATGGGGCGGGTGATGCGGGTGGCGCCGGCGTCGATGGCGCCGCGGAAGATGCCGGGGAACGCGAGGACGTTGTTGATTTGATTGGGCATGTCTGAGCGCCCCGTTGCGACGACCCCTCCGTGCTTCCGCGCAACCTCCGGCTCGATCTCCGGGGTGGGGTTGGCCAGCGAGAACAGGATGGGTGCCTCGGCCATGAGGAGGACTTGCTCTTCGGTGATGTGGCCGCGCGAGAGGCCGATGAAGGTGTCCGCGCCGCGGAGGGCGTCGTCGACGGTGGTGTGGATGTTGCGGGGGTTGGTGCGCGCGGCGAGGGACTGTTTGATGGGGGTGAGGCCGACGCGGTCGGCGTGGATGGGGCCTTGGGAGTCGAGGACGATGATGTCGCGGATGCCGGCGTCGAGAAGCATGTCGACGCATGCGATGCCCGCGGCTCCGGCGCCGGAGATGACAACGCGCAGGTCAGCGAGGGTGCGGCCGAGGACGCGCGCGGCGTTGCGTAGTGCCGCATAGATAACGACGGCGGTGCCGTGCTGGTCGTCGTGCATGACGGGGATGTTGAGGCGTTCGTCGAGGCGGCGTTCGATGTCGAAGCAGCGTGGCGCGGCGATGTCTTCGAGGTTGATGGCCGCGAAGGAGGGCGCGATTCGCACGACGGTGTCGACGATTTCGTCGACGTCCTGGGTGTCGAGGACGATCGGGAAGGAGTTCAGCCCGGCGAACTGCTGGAAGAGCTGGGCTTTGCCTTCCATGACGGGCAGTGATGCCAGCGGTCCGATGTCGCCGAGCCCGAGGACCGCGGTGCCGTCGGTGACGACGGCGACGGTGTTCCCTGCCCCCGTGTAGTGGCGTGCCTTGGCGGGCTCTTGTGCGATCGCCTCGCACACTTCCGCTACCCCCGGCGTGTAGCAGATGGCGAGGTCCCGCATGGTGTTCACCTCCATCCGTGATTGGATGGAGAGCTTTCCACCCTCGTGAGCTGCGAATATCTCGTCTGTCGTTGGCTGTTCCTGCATGATTTCCCTTTCATCATCCTAAAGATTGACCCCATAGTACAGCGGTGGTGTGCCCGGGTCTATGGGTTAACCCCGGTGTGTTTCACGTGAAACATGAGAAACGTAGCGGTGGACTAGACTAAGATGTCTTTAACTATGTTGCTTCTCACCCAAAAGGAGCGCAGGTGCAACGCGCAACTAAACTCGGAGCTGTAGCGCTAGCCGCAACGCTGGCGCTAGCGGGCGCCGCCGCTCCCAACGCTGCTGCGGACCTCAGTTCCGTGCGCTACACCGCCGGCGTCGTGGTGAACCAGGGTGATGTTGTTGAGGTGGGCATCACGAAGTGCCAGGTCGGCTATGTCGACGCGGCGTCGAAAACTGCGTACGTCGCGCGCCACTGCTTCTCACAGGACGCGGGAGAGATCCTGTACAAGAAGAGTCAAGCGGTGGGCTACAGCACTCGCGCCGGGCTTATCGACGCCCGCTTCAAAAACGACGACGTCATGGCCGTGCGACTGTACGAGGATATCATCGCAGGCCAGAACCTGTTTTCGGGCGATGCAATTGCCGATTACGACTCCCTCGAAGCCGACATGGAAGTGTGCGCGAACTCAGTGAAGCAACGCAAGGTTGTGTGCGGGCATATCCAGGGCGCGGGCGACGGCGTGATCAAAGTCGAGGCCGACGAGACCTTCATCCAGGGCGACTCGGGCGGGCCCGCCTGGCTCGTCGATGACTCCGGCAACCCCCTCTCATTCGTTGGCGTGATCTCGCAGACCAGCACTACCGAAACTCCGCAGGGTATGCCCTGGTACGAGTGGAAACTCACCTCCGTAACCGCGAAGTCCTGCCGTGCCAGCACGGAAGTTCCCTCCTACACGCGCACGCAGCCCGAGTCGTGCGGGATTCACGACGACGCCCCTGGCCTCCTCGCCCCGGAAACCAGGACGCGCCCACCCGGCCAGCCCTGGATGAAGCGAGTGGCCAACGAGTTTGAGGTGTTGTCCTCGAAGATCAAGGCCGGGGAACCCCTGAGTCGGCAGCAGGAGGACATGGTCCTTGGGCTCACGCTGTCGATCGTGATCGGCATCGCAGGGCTGAGTCTCTACGCCGCGTACCTGCTGGGCGAGCCCATGATCGCGCGGTTCGTGGATGGGCTCAAGCGCTAACCCCACTCAACCGTTCGGTTGACGCAATGTTCAACCTGCTGCGCGATTACTTTCTGCGGCCACTCCAGCACCATTGATGGTGTCAATGGATTTCCCGCCGGTGTCGGCGGTTGTAGAAGGAGTGTGTACCGTGCAGAAGTTGTACAGGGCAGCAGTGTTGTACTTGGTGCTTGGGTTGGGTTCGGGGTTGTTCTACCGCGAGTTCACCCGCGCGAATGATTTCCCGGAGGGCCAGTTCACGCAGCTTGGCGTGACGCACACGCACCTGCTGGTGCTCGGTTTCATCATGTCGTTGATCTTCTTGGCGCTGGAGAAGCTGTTCCAGGTTTCGCGGTCAGGCAAGCTGTTCACGTGGTTCTTCTGGGTGTACAACGTCGGCGTGCTCATGACCTCGGGCATGATGGTCTGGCACGGCATTCTCACGGTGCAGGGCAAGGAGTCCACGGCGATGATCGCAGGCATCGCGGGCCTGGGCCACATCGCGATCACGGTTGCGCTTGGCCTGTTTATGGCGGCGCTCGGTCGCGCGCTGAAGTCTGTTGAGCCAGAATCAGTAAGGCGTTAGTGATGAGTGAAGTAGAGGTCACCACGCCAACGCGTCGCGACTGGATCAGCCTCGCCGTCCTTTCGGTGGGGCTCGGGGTCATCGTTCTCGACGGCACGATCGTTGGCGTGGCGTTGCCGTCGATAATTACTGACCTCGGCCTGGACCTCACCCAGGCACAGTGGGTGAACAGCCTGTACGCGGTGCTGCTCGCCGCGTTGTTGCTGTCCACGGGCAAGATTGCGGACTCGTGGGGCCGCAAGCGCGCCTTCCTCGCGGGCCTCGGGGTGTTCGTCGCGGGCAGCGTCCTCGCCGGCTTTTCGACGTCCGCCTCGACCCTCATTTCCGCCCGTGCAGTGCAAGCCGTGGGCGCGGCCCTCATCATGCCGTCAACTCTGTCGACGGTGAACGCGGTGTTCCGCGGGAAGTACCGCGCGGCCGCCTTCGGCGTATGGGGCGCCGTGATCTCTGGAGCCGCGGCCGTCGGCCCCCTGGCCGGTGGCGCGCTCACACAGTGGGTGTCGTGGCACTGGATCTTCCTGGTCAACGTGCCAATCGGCGTGCTCGTCGCCATCGGAGCGGTGCTCACCGTCCGCGAGACCCGCAGCCCCGACAAGCTGCCCGGCATCGACGTCGACGGCGCCCAACTCAGCGCCATCGCGTTCGGCACCCTCGTCTTCGCCATCATCGAGGCACCCGACCTCGGCTGGTGGACCCCCAAGGAACCTCTGAGCGTGTTCGGCTGGACCTGGCCCACCACGGCCCCGGTCTCCCCCGTCCCCGTGGCACTTGCGATCTCCGCCGTGGCCTTCGCCCTCTTCATCCGCTGGGAGCAGCACCGCAAGCGCGTGGAACGCTCCGCGCTCCTGGACTTGGGCCTGTTCTCCTACTCCACCTTCTCCTGGGGCAACATCACCGCCGGCGCCGTCGCCATCGGCGAGTTCGCCATCATCTTCATCTTGCCGCTCTACCTTATTAATGCGCTGGGCCTGTCCGTCATGTCCGCCGGCCTGGTCCTGGCCGCGATGGCCGTCGGCGCATTCCTCTCCGGCGCGGCAGCCCGCCACGTCGCCGCCCGCTTCGGCGCGCCGGGCACCGTCCTGATCGGCCTCGCCCTCGAGGTTGTGGGCGTCATCATCCTCGCCTCCGTGATGGGCGCGAACACTAGCGGCTGGCTCATCGCCGCCCCACTCACCCTCTACGGTCTGGGCCTCGGCCTGGCATCGGCGCAGCTCACCGGCACCGTCCTGCGAGACATCCCCGTGCAGCGCTCCGGCCAAGGCTCCGCCACCCAAAGCACCGTCCGCCAAGTCGGTTCCGCCCTGGGCACCGCGGTCTCCGGCTCCGTCTTCTCCATGGCCCTCGCCATCACCCTCCCCAAGACCCTCACGGACGCCGGTATCACCGGCCCACTTGCCGACGCCACCTCCACCGCCACCCGCCAATCCGCCGGCTCCGCCATCACCCAACTCCGCATGGAAGGCGCAGCCAGCGCATTCGGGGACCAAACCGCCGTCGTCGTGCAGGCGCTCAGCGAGGGCATGGCCGACGCCGCCCGCTGGTCCCTCCTCGCCGCCACCGCCTTCCTCGCCCTCGGGTTCGTCGGCGCGTTGCAGGTGCGTAGGGCGGCTAGGGTTCAGGCGTAGGGCCCTGCCACGTCCCCTGTCCTCACAAAGTTCTCGCGCAATCGATAGTTTTCGCAAGCTTACCCTTATTATGAGGTTCGTCTCTTTTTGAAAGTTTAGTTCAATTCATCGCAATAGTCTGCTATCTTGAAAGGGAACTGAACCTCAGTAAAATACCGACTCGCTTTCGGTATTGAATGCTCCAGCCGGTCGTCCAACAGGACGCCGGCTTTTTCTTTCAAAGGAAAATATTGTGAAGAAATACAATATCGGTATCGACGTTGGTACTCACTCTGTTGGCTTTGCCGCAATTGAACTCGACGAGCAAGGCATTCCCTGCAACATCCTGAGCGCGATGTCACTCATTCATGATTCCGGAGTCGATCCGGATTCCAATAAATCAGGTATTACGCGACTTGCCGTTTCCGGTGTAGCCCGGCGCACCCGTCGCCTCTACCATCGCCGAAAGAAGCGTTCCATTCGTCTGGAAAAGTTTCTTGCATCACTCGGCTGGCCGGTCGTCCCATTTGAGGAGTACACAGACCCTTTCTTGCCTTGGACAGCTCGAGCCCAACTCGCAACGCGCTACATTGAGACCAAAGAAGTGCGGGAGGAAAAGCTTTCTATTGCTATTCGGCATATTGCGAATCATCGTGGATGGCGAAACCCGTACTCGAAAGTGTCGTCGCTCTATGCGCCAAAAGGACCAAGCGACAACTTTGAAGAGATTCGCGCACAGCTTTCCCAGAAGTTGCACGTTGATATCCCAAGCGACCTCACCGTCGGCCAGTTGATCTCCTTTGCCAAAGTCGGTGAAGATCGTTTGCGTGGCGGAGGAAAGGTCAAAGACAAAAAGAAGGCTCCTGAGGATGTCAAACAAGCAGTGATCTCTGCACGTCTCCACCAAAGTGATCTTGCTCGTGAGATCAATAAGATCTGCGAAGTGCAGCGTATCGACGACTCCCTTCGGAAACAACTGATCGATTATGTTTTCGCTGCAGAATCTCCGAAAGGCGCACAAGCAGGAAGAGCAGGTAAAGATCCTCTTCAGCCACACCTTGTCAGGGCACTGAAAGCATCCGACGCATTCCAGCGTTACCGGATTGCTGCGCTCATCGGAAATCTCAGAATTCGGACGGGAGGAGAAAAACACCCGCTTGACGTGACACAGCGACAGCTCGTGTTTGACTATCTTCTCAATCTTCCGCCGTCGACGGTGCCTTCCTGGGTGTCTGTCGCAGAGGTACTTAATATTGACCGCGGGAGACTCGTTGGCACTGCGACAATGACTGATGATGGTGAACGTGCTGGAGCACGGCCACCGGTTAATGACACGGATCGACTCTTGTCCTCCACCTCTGTGAAGCCCCTCAAACTTTGGTGGAAATCGGCTTCTCAGGATCAACGTGCTGCTATGATCAAAGCCCTTTCAAACGCTGAAGTTGATGACTGGGATTCTGAGGCAGGCGCCTCCGTGCAAGCGTTTTTCACCACACTGTCCGAAGAGGACCAGGAAAAGCTTGACAGCGTTCACCTGCCAATTGGTCGCGCAGCCTACAGCGAGGATACGCTGTGCCGCCTTACAGAGCGCATGCTGCAAGACGGAGTGGACCTTTACGAAGCACGGCGACTTGAATTCAACGTTCCTGCTGACTGGACTCCACCAGCACCAGAAGTCGGTGAACCCGTTGGCAATCCGGCGGTAGACCGAGTACTTAAAGCTGTGGCGCGGTGGACTGCAGCTGCCGAACGCGAGTGGGGCGCCCCTCAACGGATTGTGATCGAACATGTCCGAAGCGGCTTCATGAGCGCGGCTAAGGCCCGAGAGTTAGAGCGCGAGAATGAAAAGCGTCACAAGCAGAATCAGGAAATTGTCCAGGCAATGCATAAGAAGCTTGGCATTGAGAACGCTGTACGCCGTGAAGATATCTGGCGTTTCCAGTCCGTACAGCGGCAAAACTGCTGCTGCGCCTATTGCGGTAAAACAATCACATACTTCACCGCAGAGATGGACCACATCGTTCCACAAGCCGGGCCTGGTTCGTCGAATGTACGAGAGAATCTCGTGGCAGTCTGCCACCAATGCAATCTGGCAAAGGGGAATATTCCTTTTGCAACGTGGGCAAGCAAGTGCGGTATCCCTGGAGTGAGCCTAGAAGAGGCACTAGAACGAACCCGTCACTGGAATGAGGACTCAGGTCTTTCCAGAGCTCAGTTCAAAAAGTTCGTATCAGCTGTTCAAACGCGTCTTCGCCGAACAAGCTTTGACGAACCTTTGGATAACCGATCGCTGGAGTCAGTTGCATGGATGGTAAACGAATTACGAGCTCGACTCGCACAGGCAACGAGACAGCATGGCACGCGTGTTCATGTTTACCGGGGTGAGTTGACGCATGAAGCACGTTTTGCATCTGGCATTTCTGGCAAGCTGCGGTTTATCGACGGCCCTGGCAAATCCCGTCTCGATCGCCGCCACCATGCGATTGATGCTGCCGTGGTCAGTATGACAACCCCGTACGTCGCAGAGGTGTTGGCATTGCGCAGAAACAAGAAACGTGCTCAGTACTTGGCTAAGCAGCCTCCTCAGTGGAAAGAGTATGAGGGTGATGATATTGCGCATCAGATTGAGTGGCGGAAGTGGAAAACTCGCATGTATAAGCTTTCCGAACTTCTGGAGTCGGCGCTTATCAAGGACCAAATTCCGGTTACTTCTAACCTTCGTCTCCGCCCAGGAAACGGTCGAGCTCACAAGGACACCATTGGTGCACTCGACAAGTTACGGGTGGGTGACGCGCTCACACCAGAACAGATTGACCGAGCCGCGACGGAAGCACTTTGGTGCGCACTGACGTATCACCCAGATTTCGATGAGAAAGAAGGACTTCCAGCTGATCAGAACAGAAGGATTCGCGTTCACGGAACACATCTCGACGCAAGTGACACCATCGAGTTCTTCCCTGGTAAGCCTGGTAAGGACGGCGCGGGTGCGGTCAAGGTTCGTGGCGGTTTTGCCGAACTGACTCGTTTCCACCATGCCCGTATTTACCGAATTACGACAGGTAAGAAACCGGTGTACGCAATGTTGCGTGTGTATGACCACGATCTGGTCCGTCATCGGAACACCGATGTTTTTTCGGTAGAACTACCGCCACAGAGCATCTCGATGAGGCAGGCATATTCAAAGCTTCGTAGAGCTTTGCAGGAAGGCACCGCAGATTACCTAGGATGGATAGCGGACAATGACGAACTTGTGATTGATATGTCAAAGTTTGAAACAGGACAGGTCACGGCACTAAGGGAAGTTTACGGTGACATTTCTCGTTGGCGCGTATATGGGTTCTGTGGAGAGTCTCAGCTGCGTCTTCGGCCGCTAATTATGTCAGCAGAAGGCCTGCCTGCGGATGCTGCACCTGAATTGAAAAAAGTCATCGATAGTATCGGTTGGAAGATATATGTCAATGTTCTCTTTTCCTCCACGCCTGTTTCTGTCATTCGCAGAAACAGCCTTGGGCAAGAGCGCTGGTTCTCCAAATCTCATCTACCGGTTTGCTGGAAAGTCGAGAATGTGTAATGAATCCCGGCTGGAGGGTGATTGACTGCACACAGTTGGTCGGTTCTCTGCGGTATGAGCGCGGTCAACTGGTTGTAATAAGCAGTCAAACCGATACAACCACGAAGCTGCCGATAGCTCAGCTAGCGGTAGTTCTCGTGGGCGTGCAGGTGTCAGTCTCCGGAGCAGTCTTAGCAAAACTTGGCGAATACGATGTTGCCTTGCTGGTTTGCGACTGGCGGAACGTGCCGGTCGCAGGCGCCTATCCTTGGTCAGCGCATACCCGCATTGGGGCTAGGACCAATGCACAAGCGAGTATGTCGAAACCCGCAAGGAAGCGAGCATGGGCGGCAGTTATTAAGGCAAAAATTTTCGGTCAGATAGCCACTGCACGTGCATTGACTGGGCAGGATGATCCCAAACTTTTTGGTTATCCGACGCTGGTTCTTTCTGGCGATAGCTCAAACATAGAAGCGCAAGCTGCACGTCATTACTGGGCCGTCATCTCGGAACATGATTTTTCCCGACGCCCGAGTACCGGAATGGACTTCTCGAATTCCGCATTGGATTATGGTTACACGGTGCTACGTGGAATCGGGATCCGCGCTGTCTGTTCTGCTGGCCTTAACGGGGCTTTAGGCATCTTTCACCATGGGAGAAGTAATAATTTCGCTCTAGTCGATGATCTCATGGAACCATTCCGCCCATTTGTGGACTACGCGGTGTTCGGCGAACTAGATACTGCAAAGGATTTTGGCTCTTTGCACAAGCAACACCTCGTCGAGTACATCAAGGCAGCGCCATTTATTACCAACGGTGAGACCGTTTCCACTGTATTTGAGTCGTTCGCGCAGTCATTTGGCCTTTACGCGGAGGGAAACATCACTGATCTTGTTGTCCCACAGTGGAAAGGACCAGCTGATGCCGGCAACGGGAAGTGAACCCATGTGGTGCGTAGTGATGTTTGACCTTCCAGTAAAGACTGCCAATCAGCGACGTGAGGCGACCAGGTTTCGAAATGACTTGCTTGACTTAGGTTTCTGCAGAGCACAATACAGCGTCTACGTGCAGTATTTTCCATTAGCTTCCAGGATTGCGTCTACTGTCAAAGCTCTAAAGCTGGGTCTTCCTGTTGGTGGCGACATTAGGATCATGTCAGTGACGGATCACCAGTGGTCGAAAACTATTCGTTTTTCTAATGCTAAGGAGAGCACCTCCGAGGAACAGCCGTCTCAACTGACGATTTTTTAACGCAGGCACGCGAAAAACACCCTGTTTGGACGCCCTTTTTGGAGGGACCTGAAGTCTATCAGGGTGTTTGGGAACTGAACCCCAGCAGCAGGCGATTGCTGACGGGCGCAAGTAGAAGTCTATCAGGGTGTTTGGGAACTGAACCCCAGCAAGCTAAGGCTGCTGCGCTTGAGCTGAGGAAGTCTATCAGGGTGTTTGGGAACTGAACCCCAGCAACAGCACACTCACGCGCCAGAGGCGTTGAAGTCTATCAGGGTGTTTGGGAACTGAACCCCAGCATAGCGCGAAGTGGGCTGAGCTGCATGAGAAGTCTATCAGGGTGTTTGGGAACTGAACCCCAGCAGCGGCGACATTGACGAAATC
>QWCJ01000494.1_pt1 | contig 13943 bp, 12 predicted proteins | sample 1972501 | NCBI WGS metagenome assembly QWCJ01 (sample SAMN09866711, study PRJNA288562) | Human vaginal metagenome isolate term2_vaginal, whole genome shotgun... | isolation source: vagina | host: Homo sapiens | place: USA: California
TATTTTGTATGGAATGGGTATCAAGCCTCAACGTGTTACCACACCCGTCTCGGTAGACCGCATTGCGCCTACTATCGCAAAGTCTATCCAAATCAGAGCGCCCAACGCTTGCAAGGTGTCCCCGCTTCAATAAGCATTCATATAAAGTACTCATCATCAGTAATTTCCGTTTCATCTGCATAGAGTTCTTTTGATGACTATTTACCCCCTTAAAATTAACTCAATGTTCCAAGCCTCTTAACTCATGGAGATAAGGCGATTAACTCATGGAGATAAGGCGGTTAACCCATGGAGATAAGGAGCTTAAGTCAATGAGATAACAAACCCATGCTAAAGAAGAAAGAAAAGAAGAAATAGCAAGATAGAAAGTCATTGACATAAAGAGACTTACTCAAACATCTGAGGACACCACCAAATAAATAAAAGAGAAATAGCAAATTAACAAATATTATTCGTAATTTTGCATCACCTTATTATATAGAAAATAAAAACAAATAAATAGATACAATGAATATCAATAAATTTCTAAAGTCATTGTTTGGCGACAAATCGAGCCGAGATATGCGACTGATTCAACCTTTGAAAACCAAAGAGATACAAAAGTATGTACAGGATGCCGCACAAGCGCAAAAGGACAAAATTGCGCAACTGAAAGCCAACATCGAAGAGACACCTATCGATGAACGTGAACCCATCTTCGAAGAAATAGATAAATTGGAAAAAGAGGCACTCGAAATATACGAAAAGGCACTGAATGATGTTATGCCTACCGCTTTTTCTATTGTAAAAGATACCGCTCGCAGATTTGCAGAAAATGAAGAAGTTGTGGTTACTGCTACCGACTTTGACCGTGAGTTAGCTGCCGACCCTTCTAAGGATTTTGTGACCATTGATGGTGACAAAGCAATTTATCACAATCACTGGACAGCTGGTGGAAATGACTTGAAATGGGAAATGGTACACTACGATGTACAGCTCTTTGGTGGTATTGCCCTTCATCAAGGGAAGATAGCAGAGATGGCTACGGGTGAAGGAAAGACCTTAGTCGCTACCCTACCCGTTTTCTTAAACGCTTTGACAGGAAACGGCGTTCACGTAGTAACGGTGAATGACTATCTGGCAAAACGTGACTCGGAGTGGATGGGACCGTTATACGAGTTTAATGGATTGAGCGTAGACTGCATTGATAAGCACCGCCCGAACTCGCCAGAGCGTAGGAAAGCATACATGGCAGATATCACATTTGGTACCAATAACGAATTTGGTTTTGACTATTTGCGTGATAATATGGCGATTTCTCCTGCCGACTTGGTACAGCGTGCCCATAACTATGCCATTGTGGATGAGGTAGACTCGGTATTGATAGACGATGCACGTACTCCTTTGATTATTAGTGGACCTATCCCAAAAGGCGATGATCAGATGTTTGAAGAATATCAACCACTGGTAGAACGACTGGTTGATGTGCAGCGAAAACTTGCTACTCAGTTCTTAGCTGAGGCAAAACAACTCATTACAGAGGGACAAGCAAACAAAGATCAGAAGAAGACAGAAGAGGGCTTCCTTGCTCTGTACCGGTCTTATAAATCTCTCCCAAAGAACAAACCGCTCATTAAATATCTTTCTGAAGAAGGTATCAAGGCAGGTATGCTCAAGACAGAAGAGTACTACATGCAGAACAACAACCGTGAGATGCCAAAGGCAGTAGAGCCACTCTTCTTCGTTGTTGATGAGAAACTGAACAGCTGTGACTTGACAGATAAGGGTACAGAATGGCTCTCTAATCAGGTGAATGACAATCAACTCTTTGTATTGCCAGACATCACGGCTCAACTTTCGGCATTAGAGAACGAAACAAATCTTTCTGATCAGGAGCGTATTGATAAGAAAGATGAACTGTTGACCCACTATGGTGTGCAAAGTGAACGTGTTCATACCTTGCAGCAGTTGCTGAAGGCATATACCATGTTCAACAAAGACGATGAATACGTTGTGATGGATGGCGAAGTAAAAATCGTTGACGAACAGACAGGACGTATCATGGAAGGCCGCCGTTGGAGCGATGGATTGCATCAGGCAGTGGAGGCGAAGGAGCATGTAAAAGTGGAAGCTGCCACACAGACCTTTGCAACCATTACGCTGCAAAACTACTTCCGTATGTACCATAAGTTGGCAGGTATGACAGGTACTGCATCTACAGAGGCAGGGGAGTTCTGGGACATCTATAAATTGGATGTGGTAGAGATACCTACCAACCGTCCTATCCAGCGCAATGATATGGACGACCGTGTGTACAAAACCGCTCGTGAGAAATATGCTGCCGTCATTGACGAAATAGAACAGATGAGAAATAGTGGACGCCCTTGCTTGGTAGGTACTACCTCTGTTGAGATTTCTGAGTTGCTCAGCAAGATGCTCAACATGCGAAAGATTCCTCACAACGTGCTGAATGCGAAACTACACCAAAAAGAAGCGGACATTGTAGCACAGGCTGGTCAGTCCATCAACGGCTTAGGGGCTGTAACAATTGCAACCAACATGGCTGGTCGTGGTACGGACATCAAGCTCTCTCCTGAAGTAAAAGAAGCGGGAGGACTTGCGATTATTGGTACAGAGCGACACGAGAGTCGACGTGTAGACCGTCAGTTGCGCGGTCGTGCAGGACGTCAAGGTGACCCTGGTAGTTCGGTATTCTATGTGAGCTTGGAAGACAAACTCATGCGTCTGTTTGGTTCAGAACGTATTTCTTCAGTCATGGACAGACTTGGATTCAAGGAAGGCGAACGCATTGAGAGTCCGATGATTTCCAAGAGTATTGAGCGAGCACAAAAGAAGGTAGAGGAAAACAACTTCGGTATCCGTAAACATTTGCTCGAATACGATGACGTGATGAACAAACAACGTACGGTCATCTATGAGAAACGTCGCCACGCCTTGATGGGAGAACGTATCGGAATGGATATTACCAATATTATTTGGGACCGTTGTCTCAACATCGTTGGTTCGAACGACTATCAAGAAGCCAAGGAATTGTTCTTGAAGGTGTTGGCAATGGAAGTTCCATTTACGGAAGAAGAGTTTACGGCAGGTGATAAAAATGCCTTGGCTGAACGAGCTTTCCAAGATGCCATGGCGGTTTTTAAACGCAAGTCAGACCGCATTCAGGCTGTAGCTTGGCCCGTCATCAAGCAAGTTCAAGAAGAACAAGGCGAACGCTTTGAGCGCATTGCGGTGCCACTGACCGATGGCAAGCGAATGTATCAAATCTCTTGTAACTTGAAAGAGGCCTACGATACAGAAGCAAAGGACGTAGTGAAGCAGTTCGAGAAATCTACCTTGTTGCACATCATCGATGAAAACTGGAAAGAGAATCTGCGACAATTAGACGACTTGCGGCACAGTGTGCAAAATGCTTCGTATGAGCAAAAAGACCCTCTGCTTATCTTCAAACTGGAGAGTGCGAAACTTTGGGACAGCATGATTGACGAGATGAATAACCAAACAACCAGCATCTTGATGCGTGCACAAATTCCTGAAATGCAACACGAAGAAGTGCAAGAGGCTGCTCCAGAACAAAGAAGTCAACGCTACAACGAACAGAAAGAAGATCTCACCGATCCAAATCAAGCAGCTGCAGCGAGACAAGACACGCGAGAAGGTGCACAACAAGTGAACCGAACTCCGTATATCAAGGATAAGATGCCAAGACCAAACGACCCATGTCCATGCGGTAGTGGTAAGAAATTCAAGAATTGTCACGGCAGAAACCTCCGTTAGTGACAAGCAGTAGAACGAAGATTGCTGACGATGAACAAGAATGGATAACTCTTGCCCGTCAGCAATCTTTCTATATGACGACACGCACTCTACTGTTACGAACCCTCACATACAAACATCTACGCATTTCATGACATAACGTCAAATGAAGAAAAATCAACCTTATGAAGATACAACTTACTGGTCTTAAAAAGATATTTGGTGAAAAAACTGCTGTCGATATCTCCTCTTTGGAGATAGACAAAGGTGAAGTGATAGGCTTGGTAGGCAACAATGGAGCTGGTAAAACAACCTTGTTCAGACTGTTATTAGATTTACAAAAGGCAGACGAGGGTCAGGTTCTGTTGGGATTTGATGAGAAAGAGACAAAGCAAACAGTCTCTACGGAATCATTAACGCCTTCACAAGATTCAACCAACTTGACTTGGATATCACCTTCTGAAACAGAAACATGGAAAGCATTAACAGGTGCTTATATTGATAGTGGATTCTTAATTGACTTTTTAACACCTGAAGAATATTTTGATTTCATCGCTAAAGTAAACCATCTTCCAACAGAGCAATTACAAAGTTTTCTCAACTCAATGGCGCAACTCATGGATGGTGAGATACTTGGACAAAAGAAATTGATTCGTGATTTCTCTGCTGGAAATCAACAAAAAATAGGGATTATTGCAGCAATGATTGCACATCCCCAACTACTTGTTTTGGATGAACCTTTCAATTTCCTTGACCCATCCAGTCAGAACTTGCTCAAGAAAATCATTTTGGATTACCACAAGCAGACAAATGCCACGATTTTGGTGAGCAGTCATAACCTACAACATACCATAGAGATATCAACAAGAGTCATTTTGCTTGAGAAAGGAAAGATTATCAAAGACTTGCCCAACGAAAATCAGAAAGCAGAAGCAGACTTAGAAGCCTATTTCAATAGAGAAATGAGCAACGAATAGGCTCAACAAAGCATATTCAATAGATTTTGGACTGACGGTAACTCTTGGATAAATAAAACAAGAATCCAATGCCACAGCCTATCAGCAGATAGATAGCCAAGACTTGTATGGCTGTGAGATGAATGTTTTCAATACTGGCACCAGTCCACGATGCAATGACAGAGAGTTGTTGGTTGAGACACTGTGCTGTCCCTGCCATGACCTTGGCAACAATATTTTGTGCCGACGTCCAAAAGGACAACATGAACACCAAGCAGGCTGTATATAAAATAAAAGTGGTGAGAGGAACGGCTATCAAATTGGTGAATAGGAAATAACAAGAAAAACGTCCGAAATAATAAGCCACCAACGGTGCTGTACCTATTTGTACTGCAACAGAAACTGTCATCATTCCCCATAACAATCGGATAAAGAAAGAGCTTTGAAGCCAATGCAAAGGTAGCAAATGATAAATGGGATGGTATAAGATTAGAATTGCTAACACAGCCATAAACGACAATTGAAAACTGACATCCCACAACAACATGGGTTGTATCATCAACATCACTATGGCTGCAAAAGATAGCGCATTCAATGACATGCGGTGACGGTTCAGCAAAGATACTAATGAATAAAGCGTCAACATAAGTCCAGACCGTAGAAGACTTGAAGACATACCCGTCAAGAAGATGTAAGCCCAAATCGTGAGAATGACGATAACAACGTTCAAAAGGTGACGCCTCCCAAAGACGACACTTAATAACCCGAACAGAATACTAAGATGCAAACCCGACAGTGCCAACAAGTGAGAAGTACCCGTAATAGAGTAAAGTTCCTTGGTAGACTTGGACAAGGAGGACTTATCTCCTAAGGTCATGGCAGCAATGACAGCATAGTCTTGATCTTGAAGACCTTGCCGTTCAAGAATTTGCAACAAACGAGAACGGACTTGTTGGGCAAACAAACGTAGACGCTCTACACGAGGCAAGTCATGAAAGTCAACAGCACAAGTTTGCCAATCGGTGAAATAAATAAAGGTTTGGGCTTGATATCCATGCAGAAACATCCATTGTGGATAATCAAAATGTGATTCAGATTTTAGGTTTTCAAAAGGTCGAAACACAGCACGAAATACAATACCACTCCCAATACCAAGTTGCTGATAACGCCGTTGAAGCGTATCTTTGAGAATAGAGGCTTTCACTTTCTTTCCTGACAACAAGCCTTTCGTAAGCAACACATCACATTGCACCACCTTGCCTTTAGATATCAACGGACTCATAATGACACCTTGAGCAACCTGCTCACCAGTGGGAAGAGATGAATTAGACCGACAATCCTGAAGCGTATAAAGAGACATTCCCCAAAAAATAAATGCCACAAAGATACACGCTCCTTGCCAACGAGCATGACTTCTGCATAGCAAGGCAACTAATAACGCAACTATCGTTATCCCCAACCATAGCCACCATGGAGCAAAAGTTCCAGAGTTAAAGGTATGGGCTATCACCAAACCGATGATGAAAGCCAATACTATTTTTAATAACGGATGTAACTGAAGCCAATCAGCACTTTTCATTCATAATCATCAATGACGTTATTTGTAAACTGCATCATAGGCAGTGTCACCTTAAATAATTCAGCCATAGGAAGAAGCCAATCGTTTCCGGCAAAGAAATCATCATCTACCCGGTGCCAACAAGCATAATCCTTCATACGAAGGTATTCTATAAATTCGTAATCAGAGGGGAAACCTTTGGGACAAGTCTTTAAGCATGAGATTCCAAATCCTTTCTGAGACGCCTGTCCATCATTCCAAACACCTTCGTTGGCATAGCCGAAATAATTAACAAACTTTCCATTCTCAACGCATTCACGCCATGTGTCGATATGACCCATGATTTCATTTCGGCAAGAAGTCAATATAGGAGTTGGCAACCAATAAGCCCCAGCGGACAACAAGCAATGACCTGGTTGTAGATGAATGTAATAACCAGCATGCAAGGACTTTCTGCCCTTTGCACTGATATAGGCACCAAAATGTCGTTTGTAGGGAGATTTGTCGGGCGAGAAACGAGTGTCACGATTAAACCGGAAGCAAGCATCTTTTGTCGTGACATGCGCTATTGTAGGGTCAAACTCTGCAATAGTAGCAATCGCCTCAGTCACTCCTTCCTCAAATTCTTGACGACACCACAAGTATTCTTTTTTGTGGGATTGAAACCAATCTCGGTTGTTATTGGCAGCAATTTCCGCCAAATAGTGCAAAATTCTTTTAATATCCATGGGTTATCCTAATTTAGAAAAATTCATGCGTTTGGGACAAATAGCCTCAAATGGACACTTCTCGCACTTAGGTCGCAAACTTTGACAGATATAGCGTCCATGAAGAAGGAGCCAATGATGTGCACTTGACACATCCTCCTCTGAAATATATTTCATCAGTTCCAACTCAACCTTTAATGGAGTGTTAGATTTTTGAGAAACCAATCCTAATCGATGACTCACTCGATATACATGAGTATCCACCGCTATTTTAGCCTTTCCATACCAAACCGCTTGAACCACGTTGGCTGTTTTGCGACCTACGCCTGGCAACTTCACCAAATCTGTCGTATTATCTGGCACTTCTCCCTCAAAATCTCGCACCAACATTTGAGCCATCTCCACCAAATGTTTAGATTTCGAGTTTGGGTAACTTACGCTACGCACATACGTGAAAATGTCTTCTGCTGTGGCTTGTGCCATTGAAGGAGCATCTGGATAACGTGCAAACAACGCAGGCGTTACCTGATTGATGCGCTTATCAGTACATTGGGCACTTAACAAGGTGGCTACCAATAGTTGAAATGCAGAACCGAACTCTAATTCTGTGGTGACCTCTGGCGATATTTCCTTGAAATAATCGAGGATGTATTTGTATCTTTCTTTTCGTGTCATCACACAAATTTAATAAATGATTCTGACATTAGCAAAGAATCTGAACGGTTTTAAGTATTGAATAAATAGGAGTAGGAAAAAGGGAACTATCCAAAAAGAATGTGACTAAATTCTCATAGATGAAGAATTTAGTCACATTCAGACTTGAAATTAAACAACAGATTTAATAAACATCTCCTTGTTTCACTTCTTCTTTCGTAATTTTGTCTTTATCCATGGCATACCATACATAAACAATGTAAGCCAAGACAAATGGAATGAAGAGCGAAACTATCGACATCGTTGTAAGTGTAAATTCACTACTACTACTGTTGGCAATGGTCAGAGAACTCTGTAAATCAACATTAGAAGGATAGTAGGCTGTGTTGTTCCATCCTGCGATGAGCAACAAAACGAGTACCACTAACACAACGCCAATACCTGCTGGCCAAATTCCCTTGATGTAGTTGTTGCACATAACGGTTCTGACGATACCAAAAAGTAACAACACAACACCCACCAATAGCACAACTGCCAGATACCACATGTCCAACAAGTTATACAGATACTTCATCGATTCCATAGAGATTACTCCTGTGGCAGGATCGTAAGCGAAACCATCTTTCAACAAAGTTCTAATCAAGAATGGAAGGAACAAAAGTAAGAAAGCAGCGGTATTGTAAAGCAGTTGTTTGCGACTACGTGCGCGTAAAGTTTCATCTGCCACATTATTTATAATATAGAGGGTACCCAAAATACGTGCTAAGAAGAAAACTGCCAAACCTAATACGACATTCCAAATATCCAACAATGCATCCAAACCATGACTATAATTTGCCCAATGGCTAATCACTGGAGCAACACTATTGGTAATATTCATTTTGTCAACAACGAAATTAGACCCATTAAAGAAGGTAGCCACAGCGCCTCCTAACAATACAGGACCCAAAATACCATTGATTACTAAACACCATTGGAAAGTCTTTACGCCTAAGAAATTACCCAACTTGTTTTGAAATTCATAGCTGATCGCCTGAACAACAAAAGAAAAGAGGATAATCATCCACAACCAATAAGCACCTCCAAAGCTGGTACTATAGAACAAAGGAAATGAGGCGAAGAAAGCACCACCAAACGTTACCAAGGTAGTAAAGGTAATTTCCCATTTGCGTCCAGTACTATTCATCACCATTCTACGCTCGTGTTCAGTCTTTCCAAGGTTGAAAACCAAAGAGTTAGCACCTTGAACAAACATCAAGAAAACCAGTAAGGCTCCTAACAAAGAAACAAGAAACCACCAGTAATGCTGTAAAAAACTATATGTAATCATTGTTATACCTTTCTAATTATAATTCAACATGGTTTGATATCTCACTGTTCTCTGGCCCTTTTTTAATAGCCTTGCAAAGAATACTTATCTCGACTGCCAACATCGTTGTAAACAGTATCAAGAAGATAAAGAATGTGACAATAACAGAACTTGGTTTAATGTCAGAAATAGCTACCCATGTTGGAAGCATATCTTGAATGGTCCAAGGTTGACGTCCAAACTCTGCAACAAGCCAACCCGACTGTGATGCGATGTAAGAACAAGGCAATAAAACGATGCCCGAAATCAACAACCAACGGTGTTTGACAATGTCTTTCTTGTACACGATGAACAAAGAACAAATAAAGAAGAGAAGGAGCAACATTCCTATACCCACCATTAAGCGGAAAGCCCAGAAGTTGATAGGTATGAAAGGTACCACCTGATGCGGTGACTTTACATATCCATAACCGAAGTAAGGCATATTGTCTTTCAATGCTTGCTTTGTGGCTTCATCTTTTTTACCATTACGGTAATCCTGTAAAGCTGCGATAGCCATACGACCACGCTGCATTTTCTCCTCAACAGAGATAACTTGCGTGCCATCAGGTTTGGTATATCCGTTCAAAATATCGTTGATACCTGGAACATAACCATCAAAATCTAAAGTTGCTAAGAATGACAAACCTTTAGGAAGCTCCAGCTTCATAGGTGGTTGTTGTTGGTTGGTATAATCAGGTTGCTTGAAAGGATTTACAGCAGCAAAAACAGTTAAGCCTTGACTCGTTCCTCCATTATAAAGCGCTTCCATGGCTGCCAACTTCATCGGTTGAACCTTACCTACCTGAATAGCTGAACTGTGTCCAGTAATCAACGCTAACAATGTTGCCACTAAACCAACAATGCTACCAATCTTCATACTTGCTATTGCCAATTTGTGGTCTCTCCTCTTGAGCAAATACCAACTACTAACAGCTACAGTGAATACTCCACCAATAATCCAAGATGAAGTAACTGTATGACAGAATTTATCTACTGCGAACGGAGATAAAGCAACTTCCATGAAAGAATTCATCTCGAAACGCATTGTGTCTGGATTGAACTCCTGTCCTACAGGCAACTGCATCCATGCATTGGCTACCAAAATCCACCAAGCCGATATCGTTGCTCCCAGACCTGTTAGCCAAGTAGATGCCAAATGGAAGCCAGGTGAAACTTTCTTCCAACCAAAGAACATCACAGCAACGAAGGTAGCCTCCATGAAAAAGGCAATGATACCCTCAACAGCCAATGGCGCACCGAAGATATCGCCTACAAACCAAGAGTAGTTACTCCAGTTGGTACCAAACTCAAACTCCAAGATAAGTCCGGTAGCCACGCCCATAGCGAAGTTGATACCAAACAGTTTCTGCCAAAAACGTGCAGCATCCTTCCAGAAAGGATCACGTGTACGGTAATAACAAGTCTCCATAATGCCCATGACAACGGCAAGACCCAATGTCAGTGGAACAAAAAGCCAATGATAAATGGCTGTTAAAGCAAATTGGGCACGTGACCAATCAATCGTCTGTGCCGAAATCTCTAATAACAGATTGTGCATAATGTTAAATATTTAATGAATTGTTCGTTTTATCATCTCGCTCGAAACAAAATCTGCCTCTCCTCCATCTTTGGCATTTTGATGAATGAAGTTTGGGAAGAAAAAGAATTTTAATACCGCAAACATAATGAAGAGTTTGATAATAATGACAGCCCACAGGGTTTTACCCAGTGTCATGTTTTTGAAACCATCATAGTATAAATCAAAAGCTCTATAGAGGAAGCTCCTTTTATTCATAGTAAGTTGTTTATGCGGTGTAAAGATAGCAAAATTTATTTAATGTTGTACTTTTTCCGAAAAAATAATTAAAAATCTTGCTTTTTTTTTCATGTATTGAACCCTGCTCCCTTATTTATATAAGGTGGTAGATGGTGAAAGACTGTCTTTTCTTTTGATTGAACAACACCTCTCATGAAGGAAACTACTTGCAGGCTGGTTCTATAAATTACCACCGCATATAGTCATTAAAATTTAATGAAATACGTTTTGTTATCTTTTGGCTTCTTTTTGGTTCAAAATGTAAGATTGTTCAGTCGTGTAGCTTGCTACACTCCTTCAGGCTCTTGCATTTTGACCTCAAAAATAAGCTCAAAATCTAACAAAGCTAATTTATAGAACCAGCCTGCACTGTTTGCGTTCATTGCCGACCTCTTTTTCTATTTTATTTGTCCTAAAAAATGACAATAAAATGAGCGTTGAAAAATGATGAAATAGAAAAAAACGATAGGCAAAGCCAATGCTATAATGGCAAAATAGAACCGTGAAAAAGCCTTGTCTGTGCTAAAGCATGGAGATAAGGCGGTTGTTCACATGGGTTAAGCATGCTGTTCACATGACTTAATGCGGTTATTGCATGTTGATAGCAGCAAAAAAAGCCGTTATTTCATGCAAAATTGCAGGTAAAATGATTGAATTTAGACGACCTTTATTTGTATTATACTGATAATCAATACAATGCGAAACTTCGCCAAAACTTCGATATTTGCAAGCAAGGAGCAGGTTGCTTCAAAATATGGCAGCTATGAAGGGGTGCTTGTAAAACTTTTTCTTATTTATTTGAGTCTTTTTATTGTTCACGAAACACCTTTTCGCTGCACGGATTCAGTCATCCTCACTCGTTGAGATAGTCGGGGTACGCATCCCTCCTACTTTGGATGTTTTCATGTCCACATCAATACACTCCACCCAATGCAGCACCATTTCGCATTCGCTTTCATCGTCTATCCTATACGGAGAAAATAAAAAATGATTTATTCCTGAAAAATCTATCGTTAACGCTTGGAGTGTCACGTTGTTTGTGTATCTTTGCATAAGTTTAATTTATTTATAATAATCATAAGTTATGAAAAAAGTTATTTTTAGTGCATGCGTTATGTTGATAGCAATTGCAGCGTACGGGCAGCGTGACAAAGGTACGGTTACCTTACAACCTAAAGTTGGTTTGAACATAGCTTCGCTTACAAATGATGGTGATGCCGACTCAAGATTTGCGCCAGTAGTTGGTGCCGAAATAGAAGTACAGGCTACGGACATGGTTAGTTTCTCGGGTGGATTACTTTACTCTATGCAGGGAGCTAAGGGAAAAATAGGCGATGTAGATGGAACAGTAAAGTTAGATTATATTAATGTTCCCATTCTTGCTAACGTCTATGTGGCTAATGGATTTGCTGTGAAGTTAGGTATTCAACCAGGCTTTTTGATCAACAATAAAGTCAATGTTTCACAAAATGGTGTCAACGCAGAGGTTGATTTGGAGAAAGCTTTTAAAGCTGCGGGAATTGATGCTAAACTAAATAAGGTTGATGTCTCTATTCCCGTGGGTGTTTCCTATGAGTTCAGCAATATAAATATTGATGCACGATACAATTGGGGAGTAACCAAGATTATTGACCAAGACAGCAGTAAGAATAGCGTTTTCCAAATTACAGTTGGTTACAAATTTTCACTGTAATACGATATGAGCATGTCAAAACATGCTCCTATAATTCCATATCTAACTATTAAGTTAGGGTAAAAATGTACCTCCTTTTATATGGAGGTGCATTTTTTTCATGCCATTTTCGTAAGCCCGTGTGTCACGTAGGATAAGAGTTCAGTACATTGACAATCGTATTCACTTCTGCATCGTTGAGTGTTTGGTTGAGTGGAATACTCAATTCTTGTTCGTGAATGCGTTCAGTCATCGGGTATGTACGGTGGTTCCACTCTTTATAAGCACCTTGCTGATGAGGCGGAATAGGATAATGAATAACAGTCTGGATGCCTTGTTGCAACAAAAATTGCTGTAACTTGTCTCTTTGTGGCGTTAGAATGGGGAAGATATGCCACACATTATCCTCGCCACATCCTTGTGGCAGCGCAATCAGAGGATGGTGTATGTTGGACAAATAGTGCTGTGCAATGGCGCTGCGACGTGCATTATCTGCATCAAGATATTTTAATTTCACGCTCAGCACAGCCGCCTGTATTTCGTCCATTCTGCTATTCTGTCCTTTGTAGGGAAACACATATTTCTGTGACGAACCATAATTAGCCAAAGCCCTTATCGTGTTTGCCAGTTCGCTATCATTGGTTGTTACGGCTCCTGCATCACCCAAAGCACCCAAGTTCTTGCCAGGATAAAAACTGTGTGCAGCCGCATCGCCCAAAGACCCTGTGCGTTGGTTGCCATTGTAGCGGCATCCGTGTGCCTGCGCATTGTCTTCTATGAGTTGGAGATGATGTTTTTGACAGAGCTCTCCAATAAGATTGGTGTACGAACAACGTCCATAGAGGTGCACCAGCATAATGCCACGTGTGCGCTCGGTGATGGCTTCTTCTATCTGGGTGTCATCAATCTGAAACGTATCCATGCGTGGTTCTATCAGCACTGGCACCAATTGGTTGGCTGTTATGGCGAGAATAGTAGCAATATAAGTATTGGCAGGCACAATAATTTCATCGCCCGCCTGCATCATTCCCAATTCGATATAGGCTTTGAGAATGAGGGTGAGCGCATCCAATCCGTTGGCACAACTCACACAATGCCGGGTGCCAATGTAGTCGGCATATTGTTTTTCAAACGTTTGTACCGCCTGCCCTTGCAGATACCAACCACTCTCAATGACCTTATTGACAGCCTGTTGTATCTCCGTCAGGTGTTCATTGGTTACTCGTTGTAAAGATAAATAGGGTATCATACCTCCCACTGATAAGTGTCATAACATATAGCACGACCGCCAAATCCCTCCTTTTGATGGATGAGTGAGGCGTTGAGCTGGTGTCCATCTTGCAGCGTAGACGTGCCAAAATCAAAATATTGTCGTTTGTCCCACGATTGATGGAGTAAGAAATGGAACAACCCATCGATGACACGCAGTTGCTTTCCTTCGGGCGATGCCGAGATGTATTGCGTATGCACCAC
>QWCJ01000968.1_pt1 | contig 13927 bp, 14 predicted proteins | sample 1972501 | NCBI WGS metagenome assembly QWCJ01 (sample SAMN09866711, study PRJNA288562) | Human vaginal metagenome isolate term2_vaginal, whole genome shotgun... | isolation source: vagina | host: Homo sapiens | place: USA: California
TTATTTTTCATAGATTCTATATATCTACTTTTTAATTCGTTTTTAAGGGACATCATACACCTTCATTTCTTTCAAATAAATTTAAGTTAAAACTTTTGATGTTTTTTCCTTCTAGCTGCTTCAGATTTTAGTTTACGTCTTACACTTGGTTTTTCATAGTGTTCTCTTTTTCTAACTTCTCCTAAGACGCCTGATCTTGCGCATTGTCTTTTGAATCTCTTAAGTGCGTTATCAAGTGATTCGTCTTCTCTAACTCTTATTTCTGTCATAGTATCCCTCCCCTCATAAAACAATTACTATCATTTATGACTAAGTTACAAATATTATACAACATATCTAAAGCTTTTTCAAGTTTTTTTTGCTATTTTTTGCTATTTTTCTTGATTTTAACCTGCTGGCCAATTAAGTTTTCTGCCGCCTATTAAATGCATGTGTAAGTGCTTGACACTTTGTTGACCGTCTTCGCCTGTATTGATGACTAGTCTGTAACCATTGTCAAGGCCCATAGTCTTTGCTATATCCTTAACTTTAAGCATCATGTGAGCTATGACTTCATTGTCATCGCCTGTAAGTTCATCAAGAGACGCAATATGCTTTTTAGGCACCATAAGCACATGCACTGGGCATGTTGGGTTGATGTCTTTGAAGCAAAGCATCATATCGTCTTCATAAACTTTTTCAGAAGGAATAGATCCTTCTATGATCTTACAAAATAAACAATCCATAAAATCAAATCCTTTCTACTAATACTCCGTCTTTAAATCTTTCTACTGCTTTTACTTTTATTATATGGTTATGAAGATCTTCATCTGTCTTAAGATAAGCTCTGATGTAATTTGATGTGTAGCCCTCAAAGTACTCATCTTTTTTCTCTTCAAACAAAACTTCAAATTCATCGCCAATAAATTTATTTATAAATATATGTCTCGACGCCTCTTGATACTCTTCAAGTATTTCAGCTCTGTCTTTCTTAACGCTCTCAGGAACTTGATCAGGCATATCGTAAGCCTTAGTCCCCTTACGTCTTGAGTATCTAAAGACATGAACCTTTAAGAAATTTACCTTTTTAACTATGTCAATGGACTCCTTAAAGTCCTCATCATCTTCCCCAGGGAAGCCAACTATGATGTCTGTAGTTATGGCAGCGTCCGGCATTGCCTTATATATTTTACTTGTATTTTCTATATAGTCTTCTCTCGTGTACTTCCTATTCATTAGCTTAAGGACTTTGTTTGAGCCGCTTTGTAAGGATAGATGAAATTGATGCTGCAAGTGCTTTAGATGAGCAAGTCTCTCTACCGTTTCATCCTTTAATAACTTTGGCTGAATTGAACCAAGTCTTAGTCTTTCTGCGCCAGGCACTTCATCTATCATTTCTAATAGCTTTATTAGATCAATACCATCATCTTCATAATCTGTAATCTGTATGCCTGTGATGACAAATTCTTTGTAGCCGTCCTTAGCAAGTGAAACTATCTCTTTAATAATGCTATCTGCCTTTCTCGAGCGCACTCTGCCTCTTGCGTATGGTATTATGCAATAGGAACAAAAATTATTACAACCGTCCTCTATCTTAATAAAGGCTCTGGTGCTATCGAAATTTTTATCAAAAAGCAGTTCCTCATAGTTTTTGTCAATATTGTCTTCAACATAATTTTTCTTCTCGCCAAGATCTAAATACTCTTCTAAGTAATGGACTATCTTGTTTCTGCCTTGTGTACCGACTATGATGTCCGCTATATCCATCTCTTCTATCTCTTTAGCATTAGTCTGGCTGTAGCAGCCGCAAATGATGACTATGACATCAGGATTTTTCTTCTTGACCTTTGATATCATCTGCCTTGACTTCGAGTCCGACTTGTTTGTAACAGTACACGTATTGATTACATATACATCAATATCCTCAAAATCTTCCTTGACCTCGTAGCCCTTTTGCTCAAAGGCATTTTTTATCGCTTGAGCCTCATATAAATTTACTTTGCAGCCCAAGTTTTGTACATAAACCTTCATCATAAAAGACCACTTCCGTTAAATTCGTAGTAAAGCATAGTTAGTAGCGCTATTGGCGCTGTCTCTGCTCTAAGTATTCTCTTCCCTAGGCTAATGGATTTGTAGCCAAATTTCTTAAGCTCATCTATTTCACTTATGTCGAAGCCGCCCTCAGGTCCTACGACGATGGCGATATTCTTTTTGTCTTTGATATCATAATTTTTTATGCTATTATCAAGCTCATCTTCATAAGCGATTAAAACTAAATCAAAGCCATCTAAAATTTCTTTTGCTTCATCTAGCTTCATTGCATCAGAAACATTTGGGATAAACTCACGCTTGGACTGCATTGCTGCGGCCTTTGCAATATTTTTATATCTCTCCAGTTTTTTATCTTTTATATATTTTTTCTTGACAATAGACCTCTTCGTCTCGATAGGAACTATGCCATAAACACCCATTTCTATAGCTTTTTGTATAATAAAGTCCATCTTATCAGACTTTACTAATGATTGAAACAAGGTGATTTTTAGATCCGACTCATATTTTTCATTTATCTCAGAAAGTATTTTAAGAGATAGCTCATCCTTTGTATATGAGTTAAGAACAGCGATATAGCCACTGCCATCGATGTAGACTTCGACTTCTTCGTCATCCTTTATCCTTAAAACATCCTTAAAGTGCTTTATATCTTCTTTTGCTAAGTATAAAAGACCTTCGTCCTTTTTTTCTGCGAAAAATCTATGCATGTTTAGCTACAATTGAAGTCCATTCGTTTATGTCTTCGACGTTTAATATATCAAAGCCGTTTGCTTCAAGTGAGTCGATAACCATGGCGGACTTAACTTTTAATATGCCTGATGAAATGAAAATTCCGTCTTTATTCATAAACTTGTGTAAATCACCTGTCATAGTGACTATTACTTCTGCAAGTATATTTGAAACGACTATATCGTATTTGTCCTTAACCCTTGAAAGTAGGTCGCCGACTATAAATTCTGCGTTAGTAACTTCATTTAATTTTTTATTTTCATTAGCGATATATACGCTCATTGGGTCTATGTCAACGCCTAGGACTTCGCTAGCGCCTAGCTTTGAAGCCGCAATCGATAGTATACCGCTACCTGTGCCTATGTCAAGAACCTTCATACCAGGCTTCATGTACTCTTCAAGCTTCTTTATACATAAAGATGTTGTCTCGTGTGAACCAGTTCCAAAGGCCATGCCCGGCTCTAATTTGATGATTTCTTCTCCATCTTTCTTTTCATACTCTTCCCAAGTTGGCACTATGACTATGGTTTTTATTTCCTTAGAAAATTCTCCGCCAAGCTCTTTGATGTAAGCCATAATCTTGGCTTCTCTTTCATCATTGTCCGCTATATCATCTAGGTAGATGGTAAATCTTATATGACCTTTTTCTAATTTAATTAGGTCATCGTCGTATAAGTCCCAAGCGTTTTGTCTTTCTTGAAAGATTTTTAAATCGTCTGGGTCTTCAATCGCCATATTATCAATGCCTAGGTCTGATAAAAATATTTCGACCTTCTCTTCATATTCTTTTTTAAATTTTAATTTAATTTCTCTATAATTCATATTAACTCCTATAGTTTTTCTTTTATTTTTTCAAATAAATTTTTCTTCTTTGGCTCGTAAGCAAAATCCATGTCTTTAAAGTGATTTATTAATGATTCTTTTTGCTCGTCACTCAAATTCTTTGGCACATCAACTTTGACTACAACGTATAAATCGCATCTGTAATTTTTGTGTAGTGGGTATAGACCCTTGTTTGCTATCTTAAATTTAGTATGGCTTTGAGTTCCCTCTGGTATAGTTAATCTAACTTTGCCATCAAGCGTATCGACCTCAATCTGATCGCCTAAAACTGCTTGTAAATAATTTATGCTAACGCTTGTGTATAAATCATCTCCGCTACGTTTGAATTTTTTATTTTCTCTTATGTCGATGTAAACGTTTAGATCACCGTTTGGTCCGCCATTCTTGCCAACGCTTCCTTCGCCTCTTATGCTAATTACGCTGTCTTCACGAACGCCCTTTGGTACCTTAACAAGAATCTTTTTCTTCTTCTTTTCAGTTCCATGACCATGGCAGTGTGGACACTCTTCAGTAATTATCTCGCCTGTACCATGACAGTCGGGACAAACATCTGTTTGAACGAAGACGCCAAAGGCTGTTCTTCTCTCATTTCTAACTGTGCCTCTGCCTGAACAAGTTTGGCAAGTCTTTTTGCTGTGCTCGTCCTTGGCTCCACTTCCGTGGCAATGTGAGCACTCTTCGACTCTCTCTATCTCAATCTCTCTTTGAGTACCGTTTAAAACATCTTCTAGGTCTATAGTAAGGTTATATCTTACATCCTCTCCGTACATTGGCCTTTTGCTTTGCGAAGCAGATGACGAGAAGCCACCAAAGCCGCCTCCAAATATATCAAAGATATCGCCAAATATATCGTCAGTGAAACCACCGAAACCACCAGATCCAGTGCCTCCATTTTGAAACATAGACTCGCCATATGTGTCGTATTGCTTTCTCTTCTCAGCATTGCCTAAGATTTCATATGCGGCAGATATCTCCTTAAATCTTGCTTCGGCCTCTTCATCACCCGGATTAAGGTCTGGATGATACTTCTTTGCAAGCTTCCTATATTGAGTTTTGATCTCCGCTTCAGTCGCAGTCGATTCTATCTCTAAAACTTCGTATAAATCTTTCAAAACTTACACCCTTTCTAAAATGTAAAATAATTATCATATACATTATATTATACCAAATATGTGTAAAAAATAAAAGTATAATAAATCTCTTTTCTATATGTAAAAAAGAAGAATGAAGGCACTCTCCATTCTTCTTAATCTAAATCTAATAAATCTTATTTATCGTCTTCGTCAACTACTTCGTAGTCACCATCAACTACATCATCGTCACCTTTGTGTTCTTCAGAGCCTTGTGCGCCTGCTTCAGCTCCAGCTGCGCCTGCTTCTGCACTTTGTTTATACAATTGTTCTGAAACTTTATAGAAGGCTTGTGTTAAATCTTCTGTCTTCTTCTTCATATCGTCATAGTCTGAGCCTTCGCTTGCTTTCTTAAGATCAGCAAGTTTTGCTTCGATGTCTTTCTTTTCATCTTCAGAAATTTTGCCTTCAAGGTCCTTCATAAGCTTTTCTGTTTGGTAAACCATTTGATCAGCGTTATTCTTCACTTCAATATTTTCTTTTTTCTTCTTATCTTGTTGAGCAAATTCTTCTGCTTCTTTAACTTTTTTATCAATATCGTCCTTTGATAGGTTAGAAGAAGCTGTGATAGTAATCTTTTGTTCCTTGCCTGTACCTAAATCCTTTGCAGATACATTAACAATACCGTTCGCATCGATATCGAATGTTACTTCGATTTGAGGGATTCCTCTTGGTGCTGGTGCTATACCTTCTAGTTGGAAGCGACCAAGTGTAGTATTGTCGGCTGCCATCTCTCTTTCACCTTGAAGTACATGTATATCAACTGATGTTTGTGAGTCAGCTGCTGTTGTGAATATTTGTGATTTCTTTGTTGGAATAGTTGTGTTTCTTTCGATAAGTCTTGTAGTTACTCCGCCAAGTGTTTCTAGACCAAGTGATAGTGGTGTAACGTCTAGTAATAATAAGTCTTTAACTTCGCCTGTTAATACACCGCCTTGAATTGATGCACCGATGGCAACGCATTCATCTGGGTTGATGTCCTTTTGAGGATCTTTACCGATGATTTGTTTAACAGCTTCTTGAACAGCCGGGATTCTTGTTGAACCACCAACTAATAGAACCTTATCGATTTCACTAGCACTAATACCAGCGTCTTTGATAGCGCTTCTTACTGGTTCAGTAGTTTTTTCAACTAAGTCATGAGTAAGTTCATTGAACTTTGCTCTTGTTAAGTCCATATTCAAGTGAAGTGGACCAGCTGCTGTAGCAGAGATGAATGGTAAGTTGATATTTGTTGTCATAGTAGTAGAAAGCTCTTTCTTAGCCTTTTCTGCTGCTTCTTTTAATCTTTGTAAGCTCATCTTATCTTGAGTTAAATCTACGCCATTTTCCTTTTTAAAGTTATCTGCTATATAATTTATGATTCTTTGGTCAAAGTCGTCTCCGCCAAGCTTGTTATTACCTCTAGTTGCTAGTACTTCGAAAACGCCGTCGCCTACTTCTAGTATTGAAACGTCGAATGTACCTCCGCCTAGGTCATATACCATGATCTTGTGTTGGCCGTGCTCTTTGTCCATGCCATAAGCAAGTGCTGCTGCAGTTGGCTCGTTAATGATTCTCTTTACTTCAAGTCCTGCTATCTTACCAGCGTCCTTAGTAGCTTGTCTTTGAGCGTCTGTGAAGTATGCAGGAACAGTGATAACTGCTTCTGAAACTGTTTCGCCTAAATAGCTTTCCGCGTCTGCTTTTAATTTTTGTAATATCATTGCTGATATATCTTGTGGTGTATAATCTTTTCCGTCTATGTCAATCTTATAGTTACTACCCATCTCTCTTTTGATTGATGATATAGTTCTGTCTGGATTTGTGATTGCTTGTCTCTTAGCTGTTTCTCCTACTAATCTTTCTCCGTCTTTTGTAAATGCTACTACTGATGGAGTAGTTCTGTTACCTTCAACGTTAGGAATGATTATCGCTTCTCCACCTTCCATTACTGATACACATGAGTTTGTTGTACCTAAGTCAATACCAATTATTTTTCCCATAATTTATTCCTCCTTAATATATTTTCTTATTTATTTACTATAACCATGGCATGGCGAATAACCTTGCCATTGTATTCATAACCTTTTAATAAAACTTCTATGACTTGATTTTCTTTGTATTCATCGTTGTGGCCCATAGATACCGCTTGATGAAAGTCTGGGTTAAAGTCCTCGCCCAGTGCTTTTAATTCAACTATGCCCTTTGCTTTAAGAGCATTTTTTAATCCTTCGTAGATAAGCTCCATGCCTTCTTTAAACGATCCGCTCTCGCCCTCGTGTTCCAAGGCTCTCTCGAAGTTATCTATAACAGGAAGTATCTCATTTGCAATGCTTACAACACCTATCGATACCAAGTCGTCCTTTTCTTTCTCTACTCTCTTCTTGTAATTTTGAAAGTCCGCTTGTAGTCTTACAAGTTTTGTTTGAAGATCATTTATTTCAGATGCTAAGCTATCTTGCTCATCAGAATCAGCTTTTTCTTGAACTTCTTCTGCCGCTTCATCTACTGCTTCTTTATTTATAAGCTTTTCTTCTTCCATTTCTTCATTCAATTTTTTATCTTTTTCCATTTAATCCCTCCTAAAATAAATCATCATTATAAAAATCATCAAATATAGAAAGAACTTTTTTGTAATCAATTCTCATTGGAGCGATTAAACCAAAAGTAACTTCATTATCCAAGATGTTTACGTTCTTAAGAACTAGAGCAATGTTGTCGAAGATGTCGATTTCATTCTCATTACCTATCTTGATGACAAGATCATTATCCAAATTTTCATTCTCTAAGATATTGAGTAGACCTCTTTTGTCTTCTAAGAGCTCTATAAGCTCTCTAGCCTTGTCAAAGTCAGAATACTCTGGATAATTCAAGATCTTATTTATTCCTTCAAGGAATATCTTGTCTGCGCTATTTGTCTCGTCTTTTTGTGAAAACTTTTCCAAAACGCTTTCTAATATGGTCTTATAATTAACTAGACTGTCCTTTTCATACTTCAATGAATTGAAATCAAGTGAGTTTATGGACTTGCCAACAAGATTCTTATTTAAAATCTCCTTAAAGTAATTTACTTCCTCTTCACTTATCTCTTCATTAAGCGTAATTAATGTCTTGTCAATGGCAAAGTTCTCGTAGACAAAGATAGCAAGTATTTTATTTTCGTCGACTTTTAAAAGCTCCAAGCTCTTTAGCTTTGTCTCGTCTTTGTGCCTAATATAAGCAATCGATGTAAAATCAGTTAGGCTTGACAATAGCTTTGACATCTTTCCTATCATACTATCTAAGTTCTTCGACTTGTCATTTATATCATCTAAGAAAATTTTCTTTTCTGTAGACGAAAGCTTTTCGAAGTCTTTTTGAACTACCATGTCAACATACAAGCGATATGCTTTTTGTGATGGCACTCTTCCGCTAGAAAGATGAGTTTTTATTAAGTAGCCCGCTTCTTCAAGGTCTTGCATCTCGTTTCTAATAGTTGCCGAGCTAAGACCTATGGACTCGTTCTTGGCGACAAGTCTCGAGCCAACCGGTTCACCAGTTTCATTGTATGAGCTGATTATAGCTTTTAAAATCTTTAATTTTCTCTCATCCAATTGATCACCTTCCATAATTTTTGTTAGCACTCTTCACTGGTGAGTGCTAACCCTATTTCTATTATACCCAAAATAATAAAAAAATCAAGCTTTTTTCAAAAATATTTATTTTTTTGCAAATTTTTTGCAAAATATTGCTCTAAATGCATAAAAAAAGACGATAATATCGCCTTTTTCATTTAGTATACTATTTTTTATAATTAAGCTCGTCATTTATCTCTGATAAAAATTCTTTCATAAAGCTATCTCTTTCTTCAGCGAGCCTTTTTGCTTCGTCCGTGTTCATCATATCCTTTAATAATAAGAGCTTCTCATCGAAGTGCTTTAGTGAGTCCTCTATTCCGCGGCCGTTCTTGCCGCTATACATAAAGGTTCTCGCCACGCCTATCGCGCCTATCGCATCAAGTCTATCGGCGTCTTGCACTATGCATGCTTCAAGTGTCTTTGGCTTAGCGCCTTTGTTCTTTGTAAATGAAACTGAATTGATAATCTCAATAATATCTTCAATCGCATCACCATCAAAATTATTTTCACTTAAAAATCTTCTTGCGTTTTCATTATTTTTATTCTTAAATAGCTTATGGTCATCAACGTCATGAAGAAGTGCTCCTAGGTCTACGTATAGCTCATTACATTCATAAGCTTTTCTTATTTTAAGTGCGTTGTTATAAACTCTTAGGCTGTGATCAGCGCCGTGACCGTCTGAGTTACCAATAAAAATATTTTCTACGTAGTCAATCGCTCTTTTAATTATCTCTTCCATAGCCTCTCCTTATACAAAAAGTATCTCTACTTGATTCGCAAGGTCCCTGCCAAGCTCTGTGTAAAAGTATCTGCCGTCACATTTTTTTAACAGCTTTTCATTTATCGCCTTAGCTAATTCTTCCTTATATATATCTTCAAAATTTATATCGTATTTTCTATTGATCTCGTTTATAATTATGCCTTCGTTAGTCCTTAGCTTAAAAATTATATACTCAGTGATTTTATCTTCGTGACTTAAAACTTCTTCATCGTGATAAATATTTTTCTTCACATCGTCAAAGTACTCGTTAAAGCTGCTCGCGTTAAAAAATCTTTTATTTTTAATAAGTGAATGCGCCGCCATGCCAAGTCCTAGGTACTCATCCATGGACCAGTACTTGTAATTATGCCTTGAGTGGCAGCCGTTCTTGGCAAAGTTCGAAATTTCATATTGCTTATAGCCAAGACTTTCTAAGTGATGAGTCGCCTTTCTATATATGAGCCTATCTGTCACTTGATCGTTCACCCTATAGGCGCCGCTCTCAACAAGTGCGGCGAGTTTAGTACCCTCCTCAAGTATAAGTGAGTAAAGCGATATATGTGTGGCGCCTAAATCACTTGCTTCGTCTATTGATGCTATCACATCTGATAAAGTTTCTGTCGGCAGCGAGAATATAAAATCTAAACTAAGATTGTCAAAATATTTCTTCGCTAATTTAATCTTTACGCGCGCCTCGTCAGCTGTATGAAGCCTGCCTATGATACGTAAAAGCCTATCGTTAAAGCTTTGCACACCTATAGAAATTCTGTTTATGCCAAGCTCTCTATAGGCTAGTAATTTTTCTTCGCTTATTGAGTTTGGATTTGTTTCTATAGTAAATTCGTAATTTTCATCTAAGTTTATGGCCCCCGCTAAGCCATCAACAAGGCGTCTTAAGTCCTCTACGCTTAATAAAGATGGTGTGCCTCCACCTATAAATATAGTGTCGACAAGGTAATTTTTTAAGAGCTCTTCATTATTTTTTATTTCTAATAATAAATGATCTACATAATCCTTCATTCTGTCTTGATTAAAAATAGAAGATGTAAAATCGCAATATTTACATCTTCTTTCACAGAAAGGAATATGTATATATATTCCTAATTTATTCATTATTTCTTTTCCTTGTACTTCAATACTGAAAGAAAGGCCTCTTGAGGTAGTTCTACTGAGCCAATTTGGCGCATCCTCTTCTTACCTTCTTTTTGCTTTTCAAGTAGCTTTTTCTTTCTTGAAATGTCACCGCCATAGCACTTTGCAAGAACGTCTTTTCTAAGCGCTTTGATAGTTTCTCTCGCGATAATCTTTGAGCCGATAGCCGCTTGTATAGGTATTTGGAATTGATGTCTTGGGATGACGTCCTTTAGTCCCTCAACAATTGATCTACTTCTTTCATAAGCGTTTGACTCGTGTAAGATCAAGCTGAATGCGTCGATAAGCTCGCCATTGATAAGTATGTCAACCTTAACAAGCTCACTTCTTTGATAACCACAAATTTCGTAATCAAGCGATGCGTAGCCCTTTGTATTTGATTTAAGTGCATCGAAGAAGTCATATATAACCTCATTTAGTGGCATCCTATAGTGAAGCGTAACTCTTGTTTGATCAAGGTATTCCATGTTAATGAATTCGCCACGTCTATTTTGACAGATGTCCATAATGGCTCCAACATAATCCTTTGGAGTCATGATCTCTGCGTTAACCATAGGCTCTTCCATGTAATCAATTTCACTTGGGTCAGGAAGGTTCGATGGGTTTTGTATCATCATCATAGTACCATCTTTTTTATGAACTTCGTAAATAACCGATGGCGCAGTCGAGATTATATTTAGATTAAATTCTCTTTCAAGCCTTTCAGTAATTATCTCCATATGAAGAAGGCCTAAGAAACCGCATCTAAATCCAAAGCCAAGTGCCGCTGAATTTTCTGCCTCAAAGACAAGAGATGCGTCATTAACTTGAAGCTTTTCAAGTGCCTCTCTAACGCTGTTAAAATCCTCGCCCTCTGCTGGATATATACCGCAGTAAACCATTGGTACGACCTTCTTGTAACCGCTTAGTGGCTTATCTGTTGGATTATCAAGATAAGTTATTGTGTCACCAACTCTGGCGTCTTTCACATTTTTGATCTGCGCTGTAAAGTAGCCTACTTCACCTGCTTCAAGCGTATCTTTCTTTAAAAGCGATGTGTTATTTACACCAACTTCATCAACTAAAACTCTGATGTAGCAGATAACGCCTCTGTAAGCATCATATATCGAGTCAAAGATAAGTGCCTTTAAAGGTTTATCCTTATCGCCATTTGGCGGCGGAACGTTTTTAACGATGTCTTCTAAAACATCTTCAATATTAAGTCCGCTCTTTGCACTGATTAGTGGCGCATCAGTCGTATCAAGGCCGATGATATCTTCAATCTCTTCCTTAACTTCATCTGGTCTTGCGCTTGGCAAATCCATCTTATTAATAACAGGAAGTATCTCTAGGTCCTGATCCAAAGCTAAATAAACGTTAGAAAGCGTTTGTGCTTCAACGCCTTGAGTCGCGTCAACGACAAGTATCGCGCCCTCACATGCCTTTAATGATCTACTCACTTCGTAGTTAAAGTCGACGTGGCCGGGCGTATCTATAAGGTTTAGTATATAGTCCTGTCCATCTTTTGCCTTATATATCAAACGTATGGCCTTTAATTTAATTGTTATTCCTCTTTCTCTTTCAAGATCCATGCTGTCCAAAACTTGTGATTGCATCTCTCTTTGAGTAAGTAAGCCGGTCTTTTCAATAATTCTATCGGCCAAAGTAGATTTACCGTGGTCGATGTGCGCAATTATTGAAAAGTTACGAATATATTTTTGATCCATCCTATCATCCTATCTAAATATTTTTAATTTATTCAAAGGCCAAAATCTAAATACAGCCTTACCTTGTAAATATTTTTTCTCTACAGGTCCGAAACTCCTTGAGTCATATGAGTTACCGCCCTCTCTATTGTCCCCCATAACAAAGTATGAGTCCTCAGGCACAACCCAATGGTTGCCGTTTTGCTCACTAGTCTTTCTGTCTAGGTATGGCTCGTCAAGCTTATTACCATTGACATAGACCTCTCCGTCGATGATGTCAATAACGTCGCCCGCTAGACCTATGAGCCTCTTGATATAGTGCTCGTTATTAGTCTTCTCGCCCTTGATAACGACTATGTCGCCTCTATTTGGCTCTTTGAAGTACTTAAATAGCTTCCACTCGAAGACCCTGTCGCCCGTATGTAGTGTCGGCTCCATCGATATGCCTTCAACCCTTGTTAGAGCAAAGACGAAGTTTACGAGGAATAAAGTGATGGCTACCGTGATTACTATCGAGTATATCCACGACTTGATGTCATCTTCCTTTGCCTTAGCCATCGCCTCAGCAGCTTCTAAAATTTCATTCTCGCTCGCTGCCTTTGCTTCTTCATTTATATCAATATTTTTATTATTATCATCAAAATTATTTTCCATAAAAAGACCTCCTTTATAATTATAACATATTTTTACATATAATTTCAAAAGTTTAGTCATTTTTTATTAAATAAAAAATATCCCCTCAATATTACTAATCACTGAGGGGATATAATATCATCACTATTTAAACTTGCATTTTATTTTTTCTAGAACTAGTTAATTCTAATAAAGCTATGCCAGCTAATAAAACAATATCAACAGATATAAAAATTATAAGCATTCTATTATTTGGTTTTATATATTTGTTTTCGAAATCATCTAATACATCATGAAGTTTTTTTAATTCAACATTATAAAACTTAGTATCATTAATAAGCGCTTCAATTTTTTGTGCATCTTCATCATTTTTCAATTCAAAAACCATGCCATTTAAATACATATCAAAATCAGATTCAATAAAGTTGTTTTTTACTAAATTTTCACTAATCGGCATAAGCAATGCATTATTAGTTGTATCGACAAGTTCTAACAACGAAGCAAAATTTTGATCTTTTGAAAAATATCCAATGACTTTCGCTTGGATGTCTTTTTTATCACCACGGCCAAAATTATAAATTTCACCAATTTTATAATCGTTCTTAATATCATAGCCGACAATCATAGGAATAACATCTTTACTTTGAAAATCATCCTCTGTAAAGTTTCTTCCAAAATCGATCCTAAAATTGTACAAATGATACATATCAGAATCAATAAAAGTTTGTTTGCGTGCATTGCCATTATTGATAGAAGTTGGCAAATATGAATAAAACGAATATTTTTTATCACATATTTTATCTATATTGTCAAATAAATCATTTATCTTCTTGTCATCAAAACTGCGATTTGCCTCTAGCAAATTCATATCTTGATTTCGCAAAGCTATATAAGAATTTATTGGCAATTTATCATAAACTGACATCATAGCATTATACTTATTTGTCATAGATAAGTACTTACTAGTTTGATAAATAGATATTATCAAAATTAATGTGAGTACAATTGTTAACGCTTTTATAAATTTATTTTTCATTAATCAGACATCTCCTTAAAATAAGTCTTTTATTATTCTTAGCAACGAATATAATTATATATACAAATTTCACTTGTATTATATGCTATCATAAATTATTGCCCACAATGGAATCGCCTCCGCAAAATATTAATATATCGTTCATTAGATATATACCCCCCCCCTGAAAAATTTTTATTCAAATAATTATGTTTTTATAATTTGTTCAATATATGTTATAATAATTATAGTTATACTTATATATATAAAGGAGATAATTATGAAATTACTTATTCAATGTCTAGTAAATGCTATAAGCCTATATATACTTGACCTTTTATTTTCTGGTA
>QWCJ01000472.1_pt1 | contig 13926 bp, 14 predicted proteins | sample 1972501 | NCBI WGS metagenome assembly QWCJ01 (sample SAMN09866711, study PRJNA288562) | Human vaginal metagenome isolate term2_vaginal, whole genome shotgun... | isolation source: vagina | host: Homo sapiens | place: USA: California
GCCCGGACCCATTCCGAACCCGGAAGCTAAGCCTGCTAACGCTGATGGTACTGCAACCGGGAGGTTGTGGGAGAGTAAGAAACCGCCGACACCAAACAACAAATAGACAACTCAATACAACAAAAGAGACCGTTAAAGCACAACCGCTTTAACGGTCTCCTTTCCGTTTTCGCAGCATTACCAGCATGCCTTACCACGTCTGTAAAAGTACAGACCTGAAAGCGGACCCCCTGCGTGCTGTCCACCGCACCCCACACAACCAAAACCAGCCACCTGCAAGTCTGCACTGTCTACACGCGAAGTCGACCAAATCGCCCGCTCCATCCACCGATGGATCACCACCAAATCCCGCATGTGGGCAGACGGCCCCGCCGTCTACGAAGCAACCTTCAGCACCATCCAAAGCGCACGAGGCCGCAAAAGCGGAGCGGTTAGGCGTAAAGCTGCTCAAGAGAACTGGAGAAGTGCCCTATGAGTGAGGTTTATGCTCGCTATCCGCGTAACGGAAAACAGCTCGCGCTCTTGCCGAGAAAATGGGCGCGTCTGTTAGAACCGCTCAACGATGGACTAGTGAATCACGCGAAGACTACCTCGCACGCGCTAACGAGAAGCGTCGCCGCGTCCGAGAGTTACGTGCTCGTGGGCTAAGCATCAGGGCGATAGCAAAACAAACTGGGTACTCCGTGGGAACAGTCCACCGCTACGTATCAGAGTAATGCCAGATGCTACGTTCTTCTACTCATCATCCGAGTGATTCTCCTTGAGAAAACCCATGAAACTGAAGTATGGGACATCTTCTGTAGCTCGTTGAACGGCTTCGAAAGCAGCATCACTAATAGGGTCAATTACCTTGTCACTTAGGTTTAAGACTTCCAGGAAGAAATGCTGAGTAATCATGTACGTACGAAAATTTTCCTGATTACTACCAGGGTCTAATTCTTCAGCAAGCTGATACTCGTCTTCATCGCACTCATCAACTGTGAAATCAGGAAGATCGTCAATTTCGGGAAAAGAAACTTTGAGTTCCTTCTTGAAACGCTCGGCAACCTGGTAAGAGTCTTTTTCAGAGCAATAAACGTAAAGGTCTTCGTAAAAGCCTTGCAGCTCACCATTTGACAAGGAAGAAGGATTGGTCATGCGAAAGCCACTCCGTTCATTAGTAGTCGGGATAGTAAGCCTAGCTTTAACGGGGGCAGCAACTTGCAGGACTAGACTTTTAGGTCCCGGACGATCAACGCATGCCCTTCTTAGCCTAGGGATTGCCGCTACAAGGACGCCCGGGGCACGGAAAGGGCCCTAAGCCGGCGTCTTGGTTGGTTGGGATGCGTGTCTGTTAAGGGCAAGCCATTCTGTAGGACACGGCTTGACGTCCTCACGAGCATTGACAGGCAGTCGGCGAGGGGTGTGGCAGTGTAGCGAGGGTTGAGTGGGCCTTCTCCAAGGCTGACCGCTTTTGTCTGTTAGATGCCCAGGACGGTCTTTGCAATGAAGAAGTAGACGATCAAGCCCGTTGCATCACAGAAGGTGGAAATGAATGGGTTAGAGAAGACCGCAGGGTCCGCGCCAACAGTCTTAGCCACAATGGGCATCAGACCGCCAACAGTCGCGGACATCGAGCAAATGAGAAACAGAGTCGAACCGATGACGATGCCAATATCGAGGCCGTAGATGGCCGTCGCCAAGATGAGCCCAGCCAGCCCCAAAACAGCGCCGAGCAACATTCCGACGCGCAATTCCCGCCACATGACTGATAGGAGGTCGCGCGTGCGGACGTCGCCAAGCGCGAGGGCACGAGTCACAGTAGTAGCTGCCTGGTTTCCGGTATTACCGCCGGTACCTGTGAGGAGGGGAATGAACAGAGAAAGCACTACCGCTTTGGCCAGTGTGTCTTCGAAAGAATCGAGGACCCGCACGGTCAACAGAGCCGATACGGCGAGAACGAGCAGCCAGAGAATGCGGGAGCGGACGAGCTTGAGAAGGGGCGTCGACAAGTACGGCTGCTGGAGCGCTTCCGTACCACCGGAACGAGCTGAGTCCTCGCTGTCCGCCTCTTCCATAATGTCGGTCGCATCGTCCCAGGTGAGCAATCCGACTAGCCGGTGTGAATCATCCACAATCGGCAGCGCCAACATGTCGAGAGGCAAGAACCAGCGGACGGTCTCCTCGGCGTCGGCAGTCGCGTATGCATACACCGGCTCGTTCATGATGTCCTCAATGAGAATGCCGCGCTCAGCTGTGAAGAGCTCGCGCAGGCTGACAACACCCACCAGACGCCGGTCCTTTCGCGTTACAGGAACGGTATAGATGGTCTCCAGCTCATCGGCGTTGTCGCGGAGGGCCCGCAAGGCATCTTCCATGCTCATTTCCGGGTGGATATTGGGCACCTCCGGCGACATACGGCGGCCGACGGATCCCTTCGTGTAGCCGAGAATCACTCCGGTCACATCGCGCTGTGTCTGAGTCAGCGAGCGGAGGAGGCGATCGGCGATTTCCGCAGGAAGCTCGTCCAACAGTGCCACGCGGTCTTCGGGATCCAGCTCGTCGAAGAACTCATACACGTCGGCATTGCCCAATTCGTCAATGATGTCCGCTTGGTGCTTTGCATCCAGTGCATCGAAGACCGCGATAGATTTTTCACGCGGCAGAAGCCTTAACGCCAATGCCGCGCGGAGAGCATTCTGGCGCTCCACAATCGCGATGAGCTCTTGACGTGGAACGCGAGCTAAGAGCTCTTGGAGCCGAGGAGCCTTTTGGGGGTCGATAGCGTCTTCTTGCTTGAGCCACTCCTCAACAATTTCGGTGGCCTGCTCAATCGTTTCTGCCATCGGCTTTTCGCCCTTCTACTCGACGCCAACCTCCTCAGACTACGCTATGGAGAGCTGCGTAGCCTTTTCACATATGTACCATTGCGGCATGCTTTCCCTTTACCGTGAATTCTCGGACAATGACGTTGTCAGGACTATCCTGCGCTGTGAGGAGGCAGAGTTTCTCTTCGTTGTGGCAGATGCGCCGAAGAAGTGGGTGAGCGATGATCCCTACGCTGAGGACAAGACGCATATTCAGCTCCTGAGCATGCCTGGAGTCGCCTTAAAGATTTTGCCCGAGGGCGAGCTGATTACTGGTGACGTCGACGTGCGCTATCCGCAGCTCTTCCAGACAGTCGCAGGAAAGACGCTGTGGGATCCGCGCGAAGTTGCAGAGCTTGAGCCTTTCGCAGTGATTCATGCTCGGGGTAGCCACCACTTCCACGAGAGGAGCAAAGAACACTACGTGGATATCTGGGAGATCCTCCCAGATGCGGAAGACACAGCCATGGAGCAACTCCTCGCTCGGATTGATGTTCCGGTAGAGCTCGATTCCAAGTTCGGTCCGTTGGTGCTCGATCGCAGTACGAACACGTTCGACGGCAGGGCAGAAGAGCTCGGAGTTGATATCAGCATCTGGTATGAAGGGGAGGAGCTTCTCCTCGCGGAGAGCGCGAATCTTGGGCGAAAATTCAAGGCACCCCTCACCGTTATCAACAAGGTCCTCAGTGCCGAGTTCATCGATGAGGCCCGGCGCTTTGCCGCCGAAAAAGCTCTTCGAGCTGCGAACCGCTGGCGTCATGACGTCGCCTTGTCCGAGGGCACAAACGTCCCGGCGCCTGAGCTCACGGCCGGCGACGTATACGCCAAACTCACGCCCGTTGCCGTTGAGGTCCCCCAACGCGGACACCTAAGCGTGGAATTCGATGATGGCTATCTCTTTGGCGGGCACGCCGTAACGGTGAAGGCAAAACGCAGCGGTGCGCCCGCAACTCTTGAGCTCGACGCTTAGTGCTGTTCGCGCATCCGTGTGATGACATTGTGCGCGGAAATGAGGCACATCGGTACACCTACACCCGGTACCGTCGTACCGCCCGCGTAGTACAGGTTCTTGAGTTTTCGCGAGGCATTGCGCCCGCGGAAGAAAGCAGATTGCCGCAACGTATGCGCGGGTCCCACCGCACCGCCTGCCCAGGAGTTGTAGCGCCGCGCAAAATCAGAGGGGCCGACCGTCCGGCGCACCACGATGCGTTCAGCAAAGTCGGGAATGCCAAGCCACGTACCGATTTGGTGAATCGCAGCATCAGCAATTGCGCCAACGCGGGGCGATTCTTCTTCGCCATAGGCGTTACCTGCGCCGAAGTTTTCCTCCGCCGGCACGGGGACCAGCACAAAGAGGTTCTCGCAGCCCTCCGGCGCCACGGCAGTATCTGTCGCGGAGGTCTTCGACACGTAGATGGACTCGGACGCCCCCAGCGGGCGCGAATTCTCCGGAGCGTGATACACGGCGCGGAAATCCGGTGCCCAGTCCTTGCTGAAAAGGAGGGTGTGGTGCTTAAGCTCCGGCAGCGCGCCCCGCACACCGAGGAAGACCAACACCGTGCCGAGGCCCGGGTCGCGTCGCGCGAAATAGTTCTCGGGATACGTTTGCGCTGACTGAGGCAGCAGAGAAGTCTCCGTATGGCGCAGGTCCGCCGCTGACACGACGGCCTCGGCGGAGATGACGTGGCCGTCGTCCAGCCGCACGCCAGTTGCACGACCTTCCGTGCACTCTATCGCCGTTACCGCCGTATCCATGAGGAAGGTTGCGCCTTGTGCCTGGCGCGCAATCGCCGCGACCACCGCGGCGAAACCACCTTGCGGGTAGCGCACGCCTTCGACCAAATCGGTGTGACTCATCAAGGAATACAGCGCCGGTGCAGCTGTTGGCTCCGTGGACAAGAACACCGCCGGGTAGGTCAGCACCTGGCGCAGGCGGTAGTCCTGAAACTGTGCCGACACCAGCCGGTCCAAGGACCGAGTGAGAAGTAGCGCCAGCGTCCCCAGCCGCGTGAGCACGTCCCGGGTTACAAGCTGCGTGGAGTGGGAAAACGTGGTGTACAAAAAGCTGCTTAGCGCCACGGCATAGATATCAGAGGAGCGCGCTAAGTAGGCGCGCACGCGCTCGCCTGCGCCCGGCTCGATGGACTCAAAAAGCCGAGCAACGTTGTCCACGCCGCTGTGAATGTCGAGGAACGCGCCGTCGTCGTTGTAGATGCGATACGCGGGGGAGAGGTCAACCAAGTCCAGCTCGCGCTCGGTGCTCGTCCCGCAGGCTCGAAAGAATTCATCGAATGCTTCGGGCATCAGGTACCAGGACGGGCCCGTATCGAAGCGGAAACCGTCGATCTCCAGTTCGCCCGCGCGCCCGCCGACGCTGTGCTGCTTCTCGACGACCACCACGTCCCAGCCCTCACGCAGCAACAGCGCCGCGCTGGCCAGTCCTGCGATGCCCGCGCCGATGACAACAACCCGCTTACCCATAGTTACTTCACCGCCGCTGCCGCTGCCCGGCTCACCAAGAAAGCCTTGCGCGCTGGAGAGACGGAGACCCGTGTCGTGAGGATATCGGCGGCGGGGGTAGCCGCGAGCTGGTCGGTGAGCTCGGTAAACAGGGCCGTCGCGGCTGCCACGCCTACCCGCGAACCGCGCGGCAACTTCTCCATCGCGCCACGCGCTACAGCCAAGTCGCGCCGAATATCAGCGATGATCGCCGTTTTCCGCTCCTCATCCAAGCTGGCCGGGTCCGGCAAGTCCGGGAAATAGGAACGGCCCAGCTCTGCGGAATCCTCGCGCAGATCGCGCAAGAAATTGATCTTCTGAAAGGCCGCGCCCAAGCGCCGTGCGCCCTCCTCGATGCCGGACGGGCGGGGCCCGCCGGCGTAGAAGGCGTCCAGGCACAAGAGCCCAATGACCTCCGCGGAGCCGCACACGTAATCCTCGAAGGAGTCGTGGGTGTGCGTGCGGTGCGTGAGGTCGCAACGCATGGAGGCAAAGAACTCTGCAATGTGTTCGTCCTGGAACCCGCAGCGCCGCGCGGACAGCGCGTAGGCGTGCACGACCGGGTCGGCGTGAAAACGTTGGGAGGGGGCGTTGCGGACGGTGGTTTCGTAGGCGTCGAGAAGCGCGGCCGCGTCGAGGGGATCGAGTCCCGCGTCGACGATCTCATCGGCCGTGCGCACCATGGCATATAAATTGCGGATATCCACCCGCACCCGGGGTGAAAGAAGTCGCGTGGCCAGGGAAAAACTGGTGGAGTAGTGGCGCATGATCTGAGCCGCGGCTGCTTCGGCACAGCGGTCATAATGTTCCAGAGCGGAAAGAGATGTGCGCATGGGGCATATTTTAGACCACACGCGTCACACATTTAACCCGAGGCAAGATAGGGTAGTGACGTTACTTTCCCCATCTATAAGGAGAACACGTCCATGACCACCCCAACGATGACTGCTGCGGCTCGCGCCGTTGACCTGTTCAAACAATACGGTCAGGGAGACACCGCAGTCACCGCGTTGGACCACGTCGACGTTGAGTTCGCGCGCAACACCTTCACCGCCATCATGGGCCCGTCGGGCTCCGGCAAATCCACCCTCATGCACACCATGGCGGGGCTCGATTCGGCGACGTCCGGTTCGGCCTTCATCGGTGACACCGATATGTCGCAGCTCAGTGACAAGGATATTACGGCCCTGCGCCGCGACCGCCTGGGCTTCATCTTTCAGTCCTTCAACCTGGTGCCCACGCTGACCGCGGCAGAAAACATCACGCTGCCCACCGATATCGCTGGCCACAAGGTGGATAAAGAGTGGTTCGATGAGGTCACTTCCCGCCTAGGCTTGTCCGAGCGCTTGAATCACCGCCCAGCAGAGCTCTCCGGCGGCCAGCAGCAGCGCGTGGCCTGCGCGCGAGCCCTGGTTTCGCGCCCCGAGATCATCTTCGGCGATGAGCCGACCGGCAACCTGGATTCGAACTCCTCCGCCGAGGTGCTCGACATTTTGCGCACCGCCGTGGACAAGGATGGTCAGACCGTCGTTATCGTCACGCACGATGCCAAGGCCGCCTCCTATGCAGACCGCGTGGTCTTTCTTGCCGATGGCCGCCTCGTGAATGAACTCACCAACCCAACCATGGAGTCCATCCACGCCGTGATGGCAGAAATCGAGGGCTAGAACATGGCCACAAAGAACACCATGCGCACGGTGTCCGTGCGCAACATTCTCGCGCATAAGCTGCGTCTTGCCCTGACCCTGCTGGCGGTGGTGCTCGGCACCGCGTTCATCTCGGGTTCCTTCATGTTCACCAATTCACTCTCGAACACCTTCGACTCTGCGGTATCTACCGCGTTTACGGGCGTGGATGCGGCCGTGAGCCAGAAGGAGGGCGGCCCCAACCTCGATCAGAAGATGCGCGATGACATCGCCGCCGACCCCGATGTGCGCGCGGTGAACATGCAAAGCAGCCAGACGGTCGTGGTAGCAAACAAGGACGCCGAGGCCTTTCAAACCGGTGGGGGCATCTCCAGCGTGCAGCCCTACTACCCGGAGGAGCAGTCCGTCGGTGAGCCTGCCACGCTTGTCGAAGGCTCTGAGCCGAACGGGACCGGCGAAGTCCTCATTAATGATTCCGCCGCTGAAGAGTTCGGTATCCACGTCGGCGATACTCTCCTCGTGGTCCACCCGGACCAGCGTGATGAGGTGAAGGTCGTGGGCGTCGTCAAGCCTGCGGTGGACCAAGGCCCCAGCCTGACCTTGCTCATGGGCCACGAGGCCTTCGTCGAGCGCTATGGCAATTCTGCTCAGTTGAAGGTCGCGGCGGCCGAGGGCGTCGACGCCGATGCCCTCGTGGAGCACCTCAATGAAACCTTCGAGGTCAAGGCGGAATCCGGGCAGAAACTGGCTGAAGAGATTTCAGATCAGATTTCCTCTGCACTGAAATTCGTCAACTACTTCCTTATCGCTTTCGGCCTCATCGCGCTGTTGGTGGGCACGTTTATCATTGCGAATACCTTCTCGATGATCGTGGCCCAGCGCACCAAGGAGTTCGCACTCTTGCGTGCACTCGGCGCCTCCCGTGGGCAGATTACGCGCTCGGTGGTCACAGAGGCCTTCATCGTGGGCCTTGTGGGCTCTGCCGTGGGCGTGATCGCCGGCATGGGCCTGGTGGCACTCATCAAGGCAGTTTTTGAAGCCAAGGACATGCCCATGGGCGGTGGTCTGGGCCTGAGCGTTAGCGCAGTCGTCGTGCCGTTGCTTTTGGGTGCCGTGGTCACCATCATTTCCGCGTGGGCACCGGCGCGCCGGGCGGGTGCGGTGAAACCCGTGGAGGCCATGCGCACCACCGAGTCTGCGGCTGGTTCTTCGTTGCTCGTGCGCAGCGTGCTGGGCGGGTTGCTGCTGGTTGTAGGCATCATCTTCGCGCTTGTCGGAGTGTTTGTTGATGCCTCCACAGGCATCCGCGCCTCCCTCGTGGGCCTCGGTGCGCTCAACCTAATCCTTGGTTTCTTCCTTGCCGGCCCGGCCATCTCCCTGCCTATCGTTCCGGGGATCGGCCGCGTGGTTGGCGCGCCCTTTGGTGCGGTGGGCAAGCTGGCGTCGACGAACTCGGCGCGTAACCCGCGCCGAACTGCGGCTACCGCGTTCGCTCTCATGCTTGGCGTGGCGCTGGTGACCTCGATCGGCATGTTGGGTGCGACGATGAAAGCCTCGGTTGCCGATGCCGTCGAACAGGATGCCCACGCGGACTTCTTGCTGTCCGGTCCGACGTCCGGAAACTTCCCGACGCCGAACGAGACGGCGCAGCGTGCCCGCGATACCGAGGGCGCTGGCCAGGTCGTAGCGATGAGTACTGCGCCACTACAGGTGGATGGCCAGGCTTCGATGAATTATGGCCCGGAAATGTTGATAAGCCAGGTCATCGATGGCAACGCCGATGACATCCTCAACCTCACCGTGGTCGAAGGCGCCGTGAACACGGGCGAGGAGCCTGGCTTCATCGCCGAGGCCGGCTTGGCTGCGGAGCAGGGCTGGGAAGTCGGTCAGTCCTATGAGCTGGCCGGCCCGGATCCCTCCCGCACCGCGCAGGTGAAGCTCCTCGGCACGTATGAGCATTTTGAGATGCTTTCGGGTCTGGCCGTGTCCAAGTCCGCGGCGGAGGACGTTGTTGACCCCGGCAGTCTCGACGTCATGGTGGTCTCCGTGAATGCGGAAGAGGGCTATGACAAGGAGAAACTGCGCGCCAACCTGGAGAAGTCCGTCAAGGACCTCGTCGTGGTGCAGGTGCGCACCAGTGAGGAATACGCCGGCGAGGCTGCCGGCATGATTGACCAGATGCTCACGATTCTCTATGCGCTACTGGCTTTGGCCGTGGTCATTGCGGTCTTGGGCATTGTCAATACCCTCACGCTGGGTGTGATCGAACGCCGACAAGAAATCGGCATGCTGCGCGCGGTGGGTACCCAGCGCCGCCAGATCCGCACGATGATCACCGTGGAATCGGTACAGATTGCCCTCTTCGGTGCGCTCATGGGCATCCTCATGGGCCTGGGGATGGGGTGGTCCTTCATCTCCGTGCTTTCCGACGAAGGCCTCGATACCGCGACGGTTCCGTGGTTGATGCTCGCGGTCATGTTCGTGGGCTCCGGAATCGTCGGTGTGCTGGCAGCGCTATGGCCAGCGCAGCGCGCGGCACAGACCCCACCGTTGGACGCCATCGCTGACTAGTACAGCCTGTGGCCGCACAAGGGCGTGCGAGGTAGGTTAGGCGAGAAGCGAACCTACCCACGCTCCGCGCCAGGCCACCACGATTCCCAGGCCGATGGTCCAGAAGAGGTAACGCGCCAAGCGCCACCAGCGCTTGGCCTTTATCATTTCTCCCAGTTCCTTGGCCAGCGTGGACCACGTGGATAGCCCGCCGGCGAGTCCGGCTGCTAGCAGGGGGAGAAAATACTCAGGGGTGTGGGCATGCGTGGCATAGCCGTAGGCCACGCCCGCCACGGCTGCGCCAATGAGGTTGGCGGCAAAGGTACATGTGGGGGAAGGCAGCACACGGGTGAGCAGGTAGCGCCCGCAGCCACCGACAAAGCCACCGGCGAGTACGGCCAGGATGGAGAGAATCATGCGTGCCTCCGATCCTGCAGGCGGTCACCCATGAGGTAGGCCGCGGTGCAACCGACGACCGTCGCCAGCACGTAGGCCCCCGCCTGCGCCGGGCCGAAGCCGGAGGGGAGAAAAGCAAAAGCGGCAAAGCTGGTGAAGCCGCCTAAGAAACCTGTGCCCCAGAATGCCGGAGGCTTGGCATAGCCCATAACAGCGCTGCCGAGAACGTTGATGAGCAGCAGCGGCAGCGCGCCACCCCCGAGAAGCGAAGAAAGGCCAAAGCGGGCCAGCGCCCCGAGCGCGGTTCCGCAGCCCACAAGAAGGATCTGTGGCATAGGTACCATCCTAATTGGGATGCGAAACCAGCGTGAAGCAGGCAAGCTTAGGGTGTATCCACATCCCCAAGGAGGAATCCCACCATGGCACACGAGCGCGCCGGCCAACCAGCCCAGCCTTCCGATCTCATTGACATCGCAGAGCTAGTCACCGCGTATTACACCCGCACCCCCGACGCTGATAACCCCGATCAGCAGGTTTCCTTCGGCACCTCCGGGCACCGCGGATCCGCGTTGGATACCGCCTTTAACGAGGCCCACATTCTGGCGATTACCCAGGCCATCGTGGACTACCGTGCCGAGCAGGGCACCACGGGCGCCATTTTCATTGGCCGCGATACTCATGCCCTGTCCGAGCCCGCCATGGTCTCTGCCCTCGAGGTCCTCTTAGCTAATGAGCTGGAGGTCCGCGTGGATGACCGTGGCCGTTATACCCCAACTCCGGCCGTCTCCCACGCCATCCTGACCAACCCGGGCACCGACGGCATCGTGATTACCCCGTCTCATAACCCGCCGCGCGATGGCGGATTCAAGTACAACCCGCCAACGGGCGGCCCGGCGGATGCCGATGCCACCGACTTGATCGCCGCCAAGGCCAACGACTATCTGCGCGCCGGGCTCGAGGGCGTGAAACGCGTGGCGGTTGACGGCGTGCTGGATGAGCGCTGCGTGAAGCACAACTACGTGGACAACTACGTTGCGGACCTGGCGAACGTCGTGGACATGAAAGCCATCAAGAACGCCGGCGTGCGCATCGGAGCGGATCCCATGGGCGGGGCCTCGGTGGACTACTGGGCGGCCATCGCCGAGCATTACGAACTCAACATGACGGTGGTGAACCCCGAGGTAGACGGCACTTTCCGCTTCATGACGTTGGATACCGACGGCAAGATCCGCATGGACTGTTCCTCCCCGGATGCCATGGCGTCACTGGTGGATAACCGTTCCAAGTACGACCTGGCCACGGGCAACGACGCCGACGCGGACCGCCACGGCATCGTCACCCCGGATGCGGGCCTGATGAACCCGAACCACTACCTGGCTGTGGCCATCGAGTACCTGTTTAGCCACCGCCCCCAGTGGGGCAACGCCGGGGTGGGCAAGACCTTGGTCTCATCCTCGATGATTGATCGCGTCGTGGCCAGCTTGGGCCGTGAGCTCGTTGAGGTGCCGGTGGGCTTCAAGTGGTTTGTGCCGGGGCTTGTCGACGGCTCCCTGGGCTTCGGCGGTGAAGAATCCGCCGGCGCTTCCTTCCTGCGCTTCGACGGTACGGTGTGGTCCACCGACAAGGATGGCATCATCATGGATCTTTTGGCCGCCGAGATCCTGGCGGTGACGGGCAAGACTCCGTCCCAGCGCTACGCGGAGCTGGCAGAGGAATATGGTGCACCGGCCTACGCGCGTACCGACGCCCCAGCTAACCGTGAGCAGAAGGCAATCCTGAAGAAGCTCTCCCCGGAGCAGGTCACGGCCACTGAGCTGGCGGGTGAGGAGATCCTCGCCAAGCTCACCGAAGCGCCGGGCAACGGCGCGGCGATCGGTGGCCTCAAGGTGAGGACTGAGAACGCGTGGTTTGCCGCGCGCCCGTCCGGCACGGAGGATAAGTACAAGATTTACGCTGAGAGCTTCCGTGGCGAAGAACACCTCAAGCAGGTGCAGCAGGAGGCGCAAGCGCTGGTGTCACAGGTTCTGGGAGGCTAACTTCAGGGCTAGGCTAATGGATTATGACAGCCACACAACGCGCCTCGGTGCTTGACCTGGCCAGCGCGCTCGCCCGATTCGGTATGGCCGCCGTGTGGATTATCGCCGGCATACAGAAACTAGACGCCCGGATGGAGATGGCACAGGCCATCCGGGCCTATGGCATCTTCACCCCGGAATGGTCCGAGTACTTGGCCTACCTCATTGCACCGCTTGAAATTGTAGGAGGGCTGCTGCTGTTGCTGGGCCTGTTCTTGAGGGAAGCGTCGGCAGTCGCTGCGGTGGTCCTAGTCCTGTTCATGGTGGGCATTTCTCAGGCGTGGGCGCGTGGGTTAGTCATCGATTGTGGGTGTTTTGGCTATGACCCCAACGACGTGAGCCAAGGTATGAACTACGCGCTGACGCTGCTTCGCGACGCCTTCTTCCTCATCCTCACCGCGTGGACGATCTGGCGTCCATATCGTCGTTACGCTCTCCACCCGTAACTTGTTAGGCTAATCCCGTGTTTAAAAATAAGATCAGCGCAACGCTCGTGCTGGACGTTATCAGTGCGTTTGCGCGATTTTATATGGCCTATGTGTGGATTAAAGCGGGAGCGTCGAAGCTGTCGGACCAGCTCGCGGTATCGCAAAGCATCAAGGCATATGAAATCTTTACCCCAGAGTGGTCCCACTATTTGTCCTATCTGATTGGCCCGCTTGAAGTGTGCGGCGGCCTGTTGCTCCTGCTGGGGCTGTTCCTGCGTCAATCGGCGTGGGTGGGGCAGATTGTCCTCGTTCTGTTCATGATCGGCATCGCGCAGGCATGGGCGCGGGGACTCGGGATTGACTGCGGGTGTTTCTCCGTTAGCCCTGATGAGGACGCGCAAGTGATGAACTACATGATGACACTGCTGCGTGATGTCTTCTATTCTGTCTTAATGGTGTGGACGATCAAGCGTCCTTTCACCAAGTTTGCATTGCACCCTTAACAACGGTGTGTAGACTTTCCATCTATTCGAAATAACGTCATCAAAGGCAAGGTTGTTCAATGAGTACAGTCAAAGACCCCAACTCCAAGAGTAATAGTGGATTCGTCTGGGGCCTCGCTGTTCTGCTGGTTATTATTGCCGTGGTCATCGGCTACATCGTCTACCAAGGGCGAGGCGCACAGACCGATGCGCCGGGGGACTACTCCGCCGAGGATGTCTCCATGGAGATTTCCCTCGCGGACAATGCGGTAACCCTCAAGTCTGCGGATGCCGCAAAGGACGCAACCGAAGTAGAGCTGTACGAGGACTACTCCTGCCCACACTGTGGTGACCTGGCGAAGGAAACCGACGAGCAGATGAAGGATGCGATTGATGCGGGCGAGCTCGTCGTGCACGTGCGCACCCTCAACTTCCTCGACGGCAGCCCGAACGGCCTGGAGAGCATCAAGTCCAACACGGGCCACTCCTCCAAGGCCGCTGCTGCGATGGAACAGGTAGCAAAGACCGGTGACGCCACGCTCTACTGGAACCTGCGTAAGTACCTCATGGAGAACCAGTCCAAGGTGTACAACAAGTGGGAGATGGAAGATTTCGCTGCTGCCGCGAAGGAACTGGGCGCAGATGATGCCACGGTGAAGGCCATTGAGGAAGCCCCGGTTGGTGAAGGAAACCCGCTGGTGACCTCGAACTACGAAAAGCTTGAAAAGGAAACCGGCAGCGTATCCTCGCCGCGCATTATCAAGGACGGCAAGGACATTCCGGAGGATGACAAGACCTCCATCATGGAATGGGTCAACATCGTTACTGAGAAGTAAATTTAGCGCCCCAACTCGCGATTTGGTGAGTGAATGGGGAGCGGATATATTGATACGAGTTGCAATCTTAAAGGTTGCACCTCGTATGAGGGGCTATGGCGCAGTTGGTAGCGCACCACACTGGCAGTGTGGGGGTCACGGGTTCGAATCCCGTTAGCTCCACTTTAA
>QWCJ01000474.1_pt1 | contig 13887 bp, 11 predicted proteins | sample 1972501 | NCBI WGS metagenome assembly QWCJ01 (sample SAMN09866711, study PRJNA288562) | Human vaginal metagenome isolate term2_vaginal, whole genome shotgun... | isolation source: vagina | host: Homo sapiens | place: USA: California
CGCTGCTTGAGCAAGCGCCCGCCCTCACCGGTGAGCTCATAAATGGACTGCCGCCCACCCAGCGCCACCTGGATCGCGTGCTGTGCCGGCACATTTGGGCATAGGCGCGTGCCCGCCAGCAAGTCCAAGCCCTCGATGAAGCCACGCGCATGGGACTTCGGGCCCGTGAGCACCATCCAGCCGGCGCGGTAGCCGGCCACGCGGTAGGCCTTGGACAAGCCATTAAACGTGATCGTCAGCAAATCTGGGGCCAGGGAGGCGATGGAAATGTGCTTCGCACCGTCATACAGAATCCGGTCATAAATCTCATCCGCCAGAATCAGCAGGTTATATTCGCGCGCTACGTCCACGATTTTCTGCAGCGTTTCACGCGAGTACACGGCACCCGTCGGGTTATTCGGATTAATGACCACAATGGCCTTGGTCTTCTCCGTTACTTTCGCGCGAATATCTTCAATGGAGGGATTCCAATCGTCCTCCTCATCGCACAAATAGTGCACAGGCGTGCCACCCGCCAGCGACGTCGCCGCCGTCCACAGGGGGTAGTCAGGGGCGGGGATGAGAACCTCATCGCCGTCGTCAAGCAGCGCCTGCGTCACCATCGAAATCAGCTCGGACACGCCGTTGCCCAAGTACACGTCATTGACGTCGAAGCTGGGGAAATCCTCCAGCTCATAGCGGGTTACAATCGCGCGCCGTGCCGGGATAATACCCTTCGACGTGGAGTAGCCCTGCGAGGTCGGCAGCGCCGCAATCATGTCGCGCATGATGACATCCGGCGCATCGAAACCAAACACCGCCGGGTTGCCGGTGTTGAGCTTCAGAATGCTGTGCCCGTCGAGCTCCATGCGCTCGGCCTCCGTAGAAACCTCGCCGCGAATATCGTAGGCAACGCCCTGTAGTTTGGTGGATTGATCAAAAATCCGGTTCTGAGTCATGCCGGATATGTTACTTCTGGTTCCACTGTTCCAGCTTGCGTTTGGCCAGATTCATCGCATCCCCAGTAATTTCACTTGCTTGGCGACGCCTCTCCGCCCACTGCGCCTGCTCCAACGCCCGCATCTGCGCGCGTTCTTCAGCGCCGGCGGCTTTCAGCTCGCGCATGCGCTGGCGCTCGATCTGTCGCGGCGACGGACGGTGCCAGGACTCCGGCCCCACCTTGGCCACGTAGAGCATGATCCACAACGCGGGGATGAGGAAGAGCAATCCGGTGCCGGTGAGTGCGGCGGTGACGCCGGACAGAGCAGCGAAGGATGCAATCGAGCCGAAAAAGAGCCCTAGCGAGCCAACCAACGCGGTGGCCAAGCGGGGTTTCCGAGTTGATTGGTAGGCGCGGGCCACCTCACCTTGGGAGTAGATCTTGAGCTCGCTGCTGGCCTTGGTGGGGATATCCATGAAGACATCTGCCAGTTCGCGGCGGGTCGTTGCCTGCATCACCGCGTCGGTGCGCTCCTCAAACTCATCCATGGTGAGGCGACCTTCACCCAGTGCTTGGGCGAGGTCGTTGACGGCGTCGGTCCGTTCGGCGTCGGAAAGCCGCATGCTGAAAGGATTAGTCACATTGGCTATTTTAACAGCCTTAATCCTCTGCCTTTGCGGGTTCCTTTTCGCGCACAAGGCCGGAGAGGAACGGGAAGATTGCAACGGTGAGCGCGCCGCCGGCGATGAAGATCGAGGCGATCTCAGAATCGACGATGCCCGAATCCACCGCTAGCGTCATCACCGCCACGATAATGGGCAGGCCGGTCGCCGCGTAGAGGGCAACCTGGATGCGTTCGCGGGTGGTTTCGACGTTGGAGCCGGTTTGGTGAAGGTTTTCGCGTAGGAACACCGGCAGGCCGCGGGTCACCAGGATGAGCAGCGGGATGCCGAGGACCTTGATGGGCTCGTCCATGATGACGTTCCAGTCAATCGCCATGCCGGAGACCACGAAGAAGACGGGAATGAGCATGGAATAAAAAACCACGTCGAGGCGGTTTTCCAAGCCCTTATGGAACTCATCGGGAATGATGCGGTTGAGGATGATGCCCGTTGCAAAGGCGCCCAGGACGATGTCGAGTTCGAATACCGCCGTCACCGCCATGAGGATGGCCAACATCAGGATGATGAGACGCATGATGGTTTGGTTGGTGGAGCCCGCCCCGGAGATGAAGGCGTCCTTGAACCACGGCATGAGGGTGGTAATGGCGAAGGGCATGACGGCCACGGTGACCGCGATTGCGATGAAGGCGAGAAGAATCAGCATCGTTGTCCACGTGGAGCGCGTTCCCAACAGGAGCGCCATTGCAGTAATTGGCGCGACCTCACCGATCGCGCCGTGGATGACCACGGAATCGCCCACTCGAGTGCCCAGGAGTTTGTCCTGTTTGAGCATCGGTGTGATGGTGCCCAGAGCAGTCGACGTCAAAGCGATGGCCATGACGATGGCGCTGGGGATGTCATCCATGAGGAAGTAGGCGCCGACGCCACACGCCACCACGCAGATGAGCCACGTGGATAGCCCTGTGGCGGCTTCCTTCGATTTCAGGGCGGCGAGGTCAATTTCGAAACCCGCAAGGAGGAACAGCGCGCCCACGCCGAGCTCCTTGAGCATGCCAATGCCGGGGTCTTCGTGCGCCAAGCCCAACATCGAAGGGCCGATGAGCATGCCGAAGAAAATAAGCAGCGCCACGGCCGGCATCTTCTTGCCTAGGGCATGGGATACCAACGGTGCTAGCAGCGCTACCGCCATGATCCATGCGAAGGACACCAGCGAGTCGGTGTAATTGCTTTCGCCCGAGGCGAGGACGTAGGTCACGTCAGTGTGCATGGAGTAGAGCGTACCTGTGGGGTATCAGGCACGCCTACCTTGCGCGGCGTTGATGTGGCCGACGTCGCACTAGTCCTCGCTTTCCGACGCCCCTTCCTCCGCAGCCTGCGGCGCAGCCGGAGCCTTCGGCGGGGGAATCGGCGCGGACGGAGCGGCGGGTGCTGCTGGCGCAGTCGGAGCTTTCGGCACCGAAGGAGTATCCGCGGGTGCTTGCGGTGCCGCGGGCGCCGCCGGAGCTGCGGGTGCTTGCGGTGTGTTTGGCGTTGTTGCAGCCTTGGGCGCCGCCGGGGCAGTCGGTACAGCGGCCGCGTTTGGCGTCGATGGTGCACCGGGTGCCTGGGGTGCGGCAGGTGCTGCGGGGGCGTTCGCTGGTGCCTGGGGCGCGGCGGGTGTGTTCGCTGGTGCCTGCGGTACAGCGGTTGCGTTCGGTGCCGGAGTGTTTGCAGATGGAGCCCCGGGCGCGTTCGGTGCGGGCGGTGCTGTAGGTGCTTTGGTAGCACTTGGTGCCGTAGGAGCAGTTGGAGCTCCTGCCACCTGAGGCGTAGTTGGGGCCTGCGGGGCACTGGGAGCCGTTGGCGAAGCCGCGCTGGGTGCAGTCGGCGTTGATGGCGCCTGCGGTGCGCTCGGCGCGGCGGGTGCTTGCGGTGCGCTCGGCGTGCTGGGGGCAGATGGCGCTGCGGGCGTGCTCGGCGCTGCGGGTGCTTGCGGCGCGGTGGACGGGATGTTGGAAGCCTCCTCCGGGGCGGGCTTTTCTGGGACGGGTTCGCGGCGGGGCGTATCGAGGAAGGCCTTCTCGCGCGCGGCGGGAAGTTCGCCAGTGGGGGCAATGGCGTCGCGCAGCATGAGCGCCACATCGCTGACCTGAGTCTGCGGCGCGATGGACTTCACGCCACCCGTCAGCATGACATTGCAGAACGGGCAGCCCGTCGCAATCTGCTCCGCTCCGGTCGCCACGGCCTGCTCTGAGCGGAATTCATTAACTCGCTTGCCCTGGTTTTCTTCCATGAACATGCGCGCGCCACCGGCACCGCAGCAGAAGGCCGCATCGCGGTTGTGGTCCATCTCCGCCAGCGTTGCACCAGTCGCCTCCACGAGCTCACGCGGCGGGTCGAAGACCTTGTTGTGGCGGCCCAGGAAGCACGGGTCGTGATACGTGACGGGTCGGCGGTTCTCCGGCGACCGTGGCACGGGCACGAGCAGCTTCTCCCGCACCAAACGGTTGAGCAGCTGCGTGTGGTGCAGCACATCGAAATGGCCGTCGAAGTCCGGGTACTCGTTGCGAATCGTGTTGAAGCAGTGCGGGCACGTCGTGATGATTTTGCGCTGGCCCTTCGGGACGCCGGCGAAGGCGTCGTTAAGCGTGGCAACGTTCTGCTCCGCCATCACCTGGAACAGGAACTCATTGCCGGCACGGCGCGCCGGGTCACCGGTACAGGTCTCGCCCGTGGCCAGCACACCGAACTTCACGCCGGCGGTGTGCAGCATGTCCACCACCGCGCGCGTCGTGGCGCGGCCCTTGTCGTCGTAAGCACCCGCGCAACCGACCCAGAACAGGTACTCCATGTCCGAGAAATCAGCGGCGTCCTCGCCGATGATCGGCACCTCGATGCCGTCGCCACGCGCCTCATCAATCCACGCGCGGCGCTCCGAAGCGTTGCGGCCCCACGGGTTGCCCTTCGTCTCCATGTTCTTAAACAGCCCGGTCAGCTCCGACGGGAAGTCGGACTCCGCCAGCACCTTGAAGCGACGCAGGTCCGCCACGTGGTCGATGTGCTCGATATCCACCGGGCACTGGTCCACGCACGCACCGCAGTTGGTACAGGACCACAGGACGTCATCATCAATCGTGCCCGCCATCGCCAGCACGTTGAGCCCCTCGTGTGGGTTGTAGTTATCCAGCGCGCTCTGGCGCAGGTCCATCATGAGCTTCTTCGGGCTCAGCGGCTTGTCGGTGTTCCATGCGGGGCACAGGTCCTGGCAGCGGCCGCATTCGGTGCAGGAGGAGGCGTCGAGAAGCATCTTCCAGCTCCCTGGCTCGAGGTCCTCCAAGTCCGGCGTGGGGAGAGCGCCCAGCGCCTTCTCGCCGTCGGCGTTGCGTTGGAAGAAGATGTTGAAGAACGCCATGAAGCGGTGCCACATCACGCCCCATTGGAAGTAGTGGGCGATGCACGCGATGAACACCAGGCCCGTCAGCAGCTTCACCAGGGCAAAGAATTGCACCATGCTTGGCGACGCCTGCATAACCCCCGCCACACGCATCGTCAAGAAATCAGCCCACGGGGAGCCACCGCCGTACGTGGCGATGGCGGCGGCCTTGACGGCGAGCATGCCGAGGCCTTCGAGGAAGACGATGGCCTCCACCAGGCGTGCGGGGAAGACTTGCGAGTTGTAGAAGCGGCTGCCGCGATCGGTGTGGCCGAGCTTTAGGCGCACGCCGATGAGGAAACAGATACCGAGCACGGTGCCGATGGCGAGGACCTCTTCGATGAAGTGGTACACCGGCCAGTCGCCGAGCCACGGCCAGCCTTTATCGGGCGCGAAGGTTTGGATATAGGCCTCGAACCACACGATGGCGCCGAAGAGGAAGCCCACCATGACGAGCCAGTGCGCGGCGTTGACCAGCGGCCGGCCTTTGAAGTGGGTATGGCCGAAGACTTCGATGAGCACGCGGCCGAGGCGCGCCATGGGGCGGTCGGTACGGTTCAGCTGTGTGGGCCCGCCGGAGCGGATGAACCGAAACAGCACCGTGAGGCGGTAGAAAAAGTACAGCCACACCGGGACCGATGCGGCGATGGCAATCCAGCCGAACATGAGCGCTCCTTTGATTGCTGCTGTGCGTGCCTCCTACCTTAAATCCTCGCCGTCTAAATCAGTGAGTCAGGATTCAGCTATCATCTTGAGGGCTAAGAATTCAGGAGGCGTTGTGGGCAGAATCAATGTTCCGAAGGCCGCAGTGGGCCTCGTTGCGGGCTTCGCAGCATTCGGAGTGGCCGGAGTTGCGGTTGCGCAGGGCGGTCTGACGGCGAATCTGGCGCTCTCGGGTACGTTCTTCAACGTCAACATTCGTCACTTGGAAGGCGATGGCTTTTCCTTGTTTGTGGATAGCGACAAGAAGGGCGAGGAGGATGTTCCCACCGCGCGGCTAAAGATGGAACACGCCGTGGCCTCGGATTTGTGTCTTTATGTCACCACTGACCTGCCTGCGGTGGGGGAGTCCACGCTCGCGCTCAAGGCGAAGGGCGATAACAGTGTGGAGGCCACTGGTCTCCTCGTTGGTGCGTCGAATATCGAGGGCTCGCTGGTCATGCAGGACGCGAACGTGGGCATCGACGCCAGCCAGCTGTCCCAGTCCGCCGACCCGGGAACGTGGGGCCTCTATGCCAAGCAGGTTTCGCTGACTGCCGACGACGTCCGTGCCACCTCCATTGGCGCGAAGACCTTGTCAGCGAAGAACGTGGGCGTATCTGTGGAGCGGGGCCGCGGCAATGTCTGCTGATCACGCTAGGGATTCCGACGCAGCACTGCATGGAGCGGAAGCGCCGGATTCTCTCGATGTCGACCAGGCTGTAGCTCCCGCGGCAGCCACAGGCGGGGTGTGGGCGCGGTTTAAGGCGTGGCGTGACCGGCGGCCGTTCTTTCCGGGGTTGCTGCTCATACTTTCGGGAATCGTCATCGCTATGCCCGCCTATTTCACGGTGCAGATTTCGGATTTACTCGTGATGATTTCCACGGTATCGGGTGTGTCCACGCTGCTCATCGGGGCGCTGCTCGTCATGTTTGGTCTCGGTGCGTGGTTCCGTCCCACCACTGCGACGTACCTGGGCGTGCTGGGCATCATCGTGGCCGTAATCGCGCTTCCCACCTCCAACCTGGGTGGCTTCCTCATCGGCTCAGTGCTCGGCATCGTTGGTGGCGCGCTGACCTTGGCCTGGGAGCCTAGCGATGGTTAATTGCCGTCGTTTGCGTTGGCATCAGAGCGTGGTTCGCCCTGCGCGCGTGAAGGTCGGGGTAGCCGTGCTCAGCGCGCTAATCCTGGGGAGTAGTGCGGGACTAGTTGGGGCGCAAGTTGCGCCCGCACAACCTTATTTCTCCACCGTGACGGCTGATGAGGTGACGCTGACGGGGAACGTGAAAGCCTCGCTGGGCACGATGCCCACCCGCGACGGGGAGGTGCGCGTCCTCGAGCTCACCGGGGACCGCCTCGTTGTGCGCGATTTGGCTATCACGCTGCCGGGCAACGCCGGCGATGGCCTGCTCACTACGGACGACGCCTTGACCGAAGTGGAGGGTTCAGTGCGTATCGTGGCGACGTCCCTGACCTCCACGCCCACCGTCGAAGGCGCGCGCACCGTGCCCGTCACGGCGGATCTCACCAGCGACGATATCAATGCCGTCCTCGATCAGCTCGGTATACCCCAGCCGAATCCTGTCCCAGACGCCGAGCTTCCCGACGCCCTCATGGAGCACCTTTCCTTAAGCGACGTCACCCTTGAGCTGGCGAACCTCACGGGTGACACGTTCTCGGCCCCGATAATGTCCGTGACGGTCGACTAGCTCTCGTCCTCGCGGAACTGGTTCAGGCGCCAGTAGGCGCCGTGGGCGTCGAGAAGCTCGGCGTGGGTGCCCTGTTCGACGATGCGGCCTTCTTCCATGACGATGATGAGGTCGGCGTCGCGAATCGTGGAGAGGCGGTGCGCGATGATGAAGGAGGTGCGGTCCGCGCGCAGCGCGTTCATGGCTTGCTGAACGAGCACCTCGGTGCGGGTATCCACGGATGAGGTGGCCTCATCGAGGATGAGCAGCGCCGGCTGCGCCAGGAAGGCGCGGGCGATGGTAATGAGCTGACGTTCGCCGGCGGAAATCGCGCCGCCATCCTGGTCAATCTTGGTGTCATAGCCGTCGGGGAGGGAGGGGACGAAGCGGTCCACGTAGGTGGCCTTCGCGGCGGCAATGACCTCCTCGTCGGTGGCGTCGAGGCGGCCGTAGCGGATGTTGTCCATGATGGTGCCCTCGAAAACCACGGCGTCCTGCAGCACCATGCCCACCTGGGAGCGCAGCTCGTGGCGGGACATCCGCGCGGTGTCGACGCCATCGAGGCGGATGGTGCCCGAATCGATGTCGTAGAAACGCATGATGAGGTTGACCAGCGTGGTCTTGCCAGCCCCCGTGGGGCCGACGATCGCCGCGGTCTGCCCCGGCTCCACGCGCAGGCTGAGGTCCTGGATCAGCGGCTTGTCGGGGTCATAAGCGAAGTCGACGTCTTCGAATGCCACGAGCCCCTTCGCACGCCCACCCAAGCGGGAGGTGGGCTCCTCGGCGGGCTCTTCTTCGGCGTCGAGGAACTCGAAGACGCGCTCGGCCGACGCTACGCCCGATTGCACCTGCTGCATCATGCCGCCGAGCTGGCCCAGCGGCTGGTTGAACTCGCGGGAATACTGGATGAAGGCCTGCGCGCCGCCCAACGTCAGCGAGCCGGAGGCCACCTTGAGCGCGCCCAGCACCGCGATGACCACGTACGACAGGTAGGAGATGAACTGCATGATCGGCATCATCATTCCGGCCAGGAACTGCGCCAGCGACGCGGAGCGGAACAGCTCCTCGTTGCGCTTATCAAACTCCTCCGTCATGGAATCGATGCGCCCGAAGACAGTCGCTAGGTCGTGGCCGGAGAAGGCTTCCTCGACCTGTCCGTTGAGGTCACCGGTGGCCTTCCACTGCGCCTTGAATTGCTTCTGCGCGCGCGAGCCAATGACTGCAATCACCACCGCGGTCAGCGGCAGCGCCAGCAGCGCGACGAGGGCTAGCTGCCAGGACACGGTGAACATCATGACCGTGATGCCCACGACCATGAGCAGGTTGTAGAACAGCTGCGAGATGGCCTGTTGGAGGGCGGACTGGATGTTATCGGCGTCGTTGGTGGTGCGCGAGAGAAGGTCACCGCGCGACTGCGTGTCGAAGTAATTGAGCGGCAAGCGGTTGAGCTTGGCCTCGATGTTCTCGCGTAGGTCGAAGACCACCTTCATCACCAGAGAGTTGAGCAAAAAGCCCTGCCACCACTGGAAGAAGGAGGACACCACGTACATCGCAATCACGATGCCAATAATCGTGCCCAGCTTGGAAAAATCAATGCCGAAGCCGGGGTGCAAGTCCATTGCTGAGGCCATGTCGGCGAACTTTTCCTGCCCACCCGCGCGCAGCGCCGCGATCGCCTGGTCCTTGGTTACACCAGCGGGCAGCTGGCGGGAGATGACGCCGGAAAAAATAACGTCGGTGGCCATGCCCATGACCTTCGGCGCGGCCACGGCGAGGAACACGCAGATGATATTCATCGCCGCAATTGCCCAGAGCTGCGCCTTGAACGGCGCGAGGAGACCAAAGAGGCGCTTGGCGGAGGGCCAGAAGTTCTTGGCTTTGCGCGGGGCGTTCTCGCCGGTCTTCTCCTCGAGCTCGGCAGTGGTGTCTTCACTCAACGTAGCGTTGTCCTGCTCAGCCATTTATGCCACCTCCGAGGTCTTCTGGGATTCCACAATTTCGCGGTACGTCTCGGAGGACTCGAGCAGTTCCTCGTGCCTGCCGCGGGCGACGACGCGCCCGGCGTCCATGACCAGAATCTGGTCGGCATCCACAATCGAGCTCACGCGCTGCGCCACGATGATGGTTGTGGCTTCGGCGGTGTACTCGCGCATTCCGGAGCGCACGGCGGCATCCGTGAGCACGTCCAGCGCGGAGAAGGAATCATCAAAGAGATACACCAACGGGCGGGCGACGAGCATGCGGGCGATGGACAGGCGTTGGCGCTGCCCACCGGAGACGTTGGTGCCGCCCTGGGAGATGTGCATGTCGAGGTCCTCAACAAAGTCCGCCTGGGCCACGCGCAGCGCGTTCCACAGCTCCTCATCGGTGGCCTCCGGCGCACCCAGGCGCAGGTTGGAGGCCACGGTGCCGCTGAACAGGTAAGGCTTCTGCGGCACGAGGCCCACACGCTTGACGACGTCTTTACGAGCCATCTCGGCGATATCGGTGCCGTCGAGAAGCACGCGGCCCTTCGTCGGGAGATAGAGGCGCGGGATGAGGGAGAGCGCGGTGGTCTTGCCGGAACCGGTTGCGCCGATGAGCGCGGTGGTGGTGCCGGGGGTGGCGGTGAAGGAGACGTCGTGAAGCACGGGCGCTTCGGCGCCGGCGTATTGGAAGGAGACGTTGTCGAATTCGACGACGCCCTCGGAGTGCTCCGGGGTACGGGGTTGAGCCGGCTCGGTGATGGAGGGTTCGTGTTCGAGGACATCGGTGATGCGGCGCGCGCAAATGATGGCGCGGGGGAGGATCATCGCCATGAAGGTGCCCATCATGACCGCGGCGAGGATCTGCAGCAGGTACTGCAGGAAAGCGGTCAGCGAGCCGACCTCCACGAGGCCTTCGTCCACGCGGTGGCCACCGAACCAGAGGACCGCGCCGGTGGCCACGTTGAGAATGACGGTGATGATGGGGAACATGAGGATGAACAGCTGGCCGACCTTGAGGGAGAGGTTGGTCAGGTCGCGGTTGGCGGTGCGGAAGCGCTCGGCTTCGTGCTCCTCGCGAGTGAAGGCGCGGACGACGCGGATGCCGGCGATTTGCTCGCGCAGGGTGCCGTTCATGACGTCGAGCTTGCCTTGCCAGGCGCGAAAGAGCGGCATGAGTCGGACGATGATGACGGAGATGGCGGCCAGCAGCACGATGACGGAAACCGCGACGAGCCAGGACATGCCGGCGTCTTCGCGGATGGCCATGATGATGCCGCCGATGGACATGATGGGGGCAGTGACCATGAAGTTGAGGATCATCATGTAGACCATCTGGATCTGCTGGACGTCGTTGGTGCCGCGGGTGATGAGGGTGGCGGTGCCGAAGTTGCTCATGTCTTCGGCGGAGTAGCGGGTGACGCGGCGGAAGATATCGGAGCGCAGGTCGCGGCCGAGGCCCATGGCGGTGCGGGAGCCGAACCAGATGGCGGCGATGGCGGCGATGACTTGGGCGAAGGCCACGATGAGCATGATGCCGCCGGTGTGCCAGATGTAGTCGATGTCTACTTGGGCCACGCCCCTGTCGATGATCTTCGCGTTGAGCGAAGGCAGGTAGAGCGTTGCCGCGGTGGATAGTGCCTGGAGGAGCAGTACCGCGATGACGTAGCCGGTATAGGGCTTGGAGCGGGATAAAAGGATGCGAACGAGTTCCATGTGCCAGCGTTTCGTGCATGTTGGCGGCCGCGCGGTTGCTGCGCTGGGCCGCTGAAGGGCATTGACCGCAAAAGTCTATCCGTTATGGTTGCGCGGGCGCTAGCCCGCGCGTCTAGCGAGTGCGGTGGTGCGAGGACTGGCAGCAGGCTTCCCCGTATCAACGCGCGAGCGCTTAGCTCGCGCGCTCGCGCGCTAGAAGCACACCGGTGCGCGCTGGGCCTGTTCCGTGACGGTGGCCCAATCTTCTACGTCGGGGGTGGGGTGGCAGAGGCCCTCCCATGTCGTGATGGCCACGCCGCGGGCCATGAGTTCCAGTAAAACCAAGTGGCGGTCGCCGGAGGCGGAAAGCTGGTTGAGATCCGAATGGTTGATGTCCGCGTCCGGGCCATTACCCACGCGCACGTTGCCGATAAGCCGCAGGCGCGGCGTGGTCCCCTTCGGGCATGGCGCGGCGATAGATTCTGCGCCGGAGAGCCCAGCGAAGCGTCGCAGCAAACCGAAGGGCGCAGGGCGCTGGCAGTACAGGTCCACGCACAGCCCGGCCCCGATGAGTCGCTCGGCGGTGGAGAGCGCTGCGGGGCCGTCCCCGACGATGGCTACACGCTGCATAAGAACCCCTTCAGTTCGGTAAAAATAGACTGTCTAGTCTGTAAATCTAGTCCGCTCGGTTCAGTCTGGCTAATTTTTATTCTCCCTACTACCCAAGCTCACAGCCCTCGCGCCCCTTAGTGGGGCTGCACACAAGCACAGCTGCCTTTAATGTGAGGAGTCATGACCGAACCGATTAACCTGCTGGACCGCGGCGACTACCGCGACCCCAGCATTAGCCCCGAAGGCACCCGCGACACCGCGCCGCTCGAGCCTGCCGTGGCCCAGCGCAACCAGGATCTCGTCGACAAGTGGGCCGATAAGCTCCACGATGCCTCCGCCGAAACGATTACCGCGTGGGCCGCCGAACACGCGCCGGGCCGGCTCGCCGTCACGATGTCCATGGAAAACACCGTGCTGGCCGAGCTCGCGCACCGCGCCCACTTAGACGCCGACCTGCTCTTCATCGACACCGGCTGGCACTTTCCGGAGACGCTTCAGGTAGCGGGGGACGTCGCCAAGCGCTATGCGGACCTGCCGCTGGTGACCGTGCGCCCACTGTTGAGCCCTGAGGAACAGGACAAGATTTATGGCCCGCGCCTCTATGCGCGCGACGTTGCGGCCTATAACCGCATGCGCAAGGTGGAGCCGCTCAACATGGCCATGGACCCGTACGTCGGGTGGGTCACCGGCCTGCGCCGCGCCGATTCCGAGCACCGCGCCACCGCCCCGGCGCTGAGCCTGGACCGCACGGGACGGCTGAAGATTTCTCCGATTATTACCTGGGACCTCGATAACACCGACGCCTACATCAAGGAACACGATCTCATCATTCACCCCCTCACCCTGCAGGGCTACCGTTCCATCGGCTGCGCGCCGTTGACCTTCCCGGTAGGCGAGGGCGAGGATGCACGATCTGGGCGTATTTTCGCTGACGGCAAGACAGAATGCGGGTTACACGAATAATGACTCTTTCACCACACCTTAAAGATTTAGAGAACGAATCCCTCCACATCCTGCGCGAAGTCGCCGGGCAATTCGACAAGGTAGGCCTGCTCTTTTCCGGTGGCAAAGACTCCGTCGTCGTCTTCGAGCTCGCCCGCCGCGCCTTTGCGCCGGCCACAGTGCCCTTCGAGCTCATCCACGTGGATACCGGCCACAACTTCCCGGAGGTCATTGACTTCCGCGATCAGCTCGTCGCCGAGACCGGCGCCCGCCTGCACGTGGCGCTGGTCCAAGACTGGATCGACCGCGGCGACATCCAGGAGCGCCCCGACGGTACCCGCAACCCGCTGCAGTCCGTGCCGCTGGTGGAGACCATCGCTGAGCGCGGCTATGACGCCGTCCTGGGTGGTGCGCGCCGCGACGAAGAACGCGCCCGCGCCAAAGAGCGCATCTTCTCCATCCGCGATTCCTTCGGTGGCTGGGACCCGCGCCGCCAGCGCCCGGAGCTGTGGGACCTGTACAACGGTGGCAAGATGGCCGGCGAAAACGTTCGCGTCTTCCCCATTTCTAACTGGACTGAGTCCGATATCTGGGAATACATCGGCGCGCGCAACCTGCAGCTTCCCTCCATCTATTACTCCCACCAGCGCGAGGTATTTAACCGCAACGGCATGTGGCTGACACCAGGTGAATGGGGCGGACCGCGCGAGGATGAAACGCTAGAGACCCGCACCGTGCGCTACCGCACCGTGGGGGATATGTCCTGCACCGGTGCCGTGGAATCCACCGCCGCCTCGCCGGATGAAGTGCTCGCGGAAATCTCCATTTCCACCCTGTCCGAGCGCGGAGCCACCCGCGCCGATGACAAATTGTCCGAGTCCGCCATGGAGGACCGCAAGAAGGAAGGCTACTTCTGATGACGACCACCACCCTTGTGCCGAATGTCGGCGCCCTCAAACAGCGCGATACTCTGCGTCTGTGCACCGCCGGCTCCGTCGATGACGGCAAGTCCACCTTCGTGGGCCGTCTGCTCTATGACACCAAGTCCGTGCTCGCGGACCAGGTGGAGTCCATGGAGCGTTCCTCCGCCGACCGCGGCTTCGACGGCATGGACCTCTCCCTGCTGGTGGACGGCTTGCGCGCGGAGCGCGAGCAGGGCATCACCATCGACGTGGCCTACCGCTACTTCGCCACCGATAAGCGCACCTTCATCCTCGCCGATACCCCAGGCCACGTGCAGTACACGCGCAATACGGTGACCGGCATGTCCACGTCCCAGGTGGTGGTGCTGCTTGTCGACGCCCGCAATGGCGTCGTCGAACAAACCCGCCG
>QWCJ01000475.1_pt1 | contig 13885 bp, 12 predicted proteins | sample 1972501 | NCBI WGS metagenome assembly QWCJ01 (sample SAMN09866711, study PRJNA288562) | Human vaginal metagenome isolate term2_vaginal, whole genome shotgun... | isolation source: vagina | host: Homo sapiens | place: USA: California
ATTAGAGATGAATGCGGAGTTCGAGGGACAAGATATTCAGATCCTCGCATATTTCCCTTTTGGAACATTTTATTTAATGGAAGATAGCGTGAAAGAGAGGCAAGCCCGTCGTAATGAGCGTAATGCTAAGATTATGCAAAAGATCGATGAAAGTGGCTTAATAATTTCTGCAGATGAGTTAAAAAATATGGGCGGAGGCGTTATTGGTAGAGTTCACATTGCTAACTTAATAATGCGCAAAGGCTACGTTGACTCAATAAACGAGGCATTCAGATTATATTTAGATAAAGGTCAAGCTTTTTACGTTGAAAAAGAGTTAATTTCTATAGAAGAGACACTAAAATCAATAAGAGATGCAGGTGGTATTCCTGTACTTTCCCATCCCGCAAGATATGAGAACTGGTTGCACGGTGATAATGTGATAAGCAAAGATGAATTATTTGCCAAAGTCGAGCGACTCAAGAATATGGGATTACAAGGAATTGAAGTAATGCATCTTGCGACTAGTTTTGCCGATTCTCGTGAATTTGCTCATATAGGCACTGAATTGGGATTGTTACCAATAGCTGGATCTGATTATCACGGTAGTCATAAAGCTAACGTGCCATTGAGAACACAGAAAGATGATCCACGCAAGTTTTTGAGCTTGTTCTACAAAGAGTTCAGAGTATCACGTTTGTAATTTTTGAAAAGGTGAAAGATATTTTATGAAAAAAATAGCAGTAATAACAGGAGCGTCTTCTGGACTAGGAATGGAGTTTGCTAAACAGTTAGACAAACTAAGTGAAGTAGACGAAATTTGGTTGATTGCTAGACGAGAAGAGAGACTTAGAGATTTAGCAAGTAAATTACGAACTGCATCCGTAGTTATATCAGCAGATTTGAGCCAAGAAGATTGGGAAAGTGACTTTGTCCAAAGATTAGAGCACGCTGCTAATGCTGACAATGCTAAAATTGAGTATTTGATTAATTCCGCAGGTTTGGGTATTAATGAGAAATTTATGGATACGAGTTTAGCAGCTAATACTAATATGCTGGATGTAAATATGCGTAGTTTAACTAGAATCTGTTATTTAGCAATTCCCTTCATGAACAAAGGTGGGAAAATCTTAAATATTGCTTCAGTAGCAGCGTTTATGCCACAACATAAATTTAGTGTATATGCCGCAAGTAAGGCATATGTGCTGAACTTCTCTAGAGCTTTAAATAGTGAGTTAGAAGATATTACAGTTATTGCAGTTTGCCCTAACCCTATGGAGACTGAGTTTTTTGCTAAAGGTGAAGTACCAAAAGGTTTCAAGAAAATTGGTGTAGAAAAAGTCGAGAAGGTTGCTAGCAAGGTATTGAGAAGAGCGAAGCGTGGCAAGGACATATCTTTGCAAAGTTTCCCAGCTCATGTGGTGCGTTTTATCTCCAGGATTCTGCCACATAATTTCGTGCTTTGGTTCGAAAGAAAAAGTGATCTTTAAGAAATCACGTCGGCATATCTAATGTCGAGCAAACGCAAAAGTTAAGATATTTTATAAATGCGTAAGTTATTTTGTTCAGGAAAGTAAGCTGCTTCAGGGAACCATTGTGCCAGCTGATCTTCGTTAATAAACACATCTTCATAATTACGCCAGAAGTCATCTATCATGAGGTAATTGATATTGTTCTTTTGTAGATAATCTTTAGTTTTTTGGTAATCATTTAATTCCGCAAGCAAGATTCTTCTTATCTCTTGTTCTCTTGTTTCTATATCGTAACCTGCTGATTGTGCGTAATAAGGCCAGCCGAAGTAGGACATTCTACCGGTGGCAAAGTAGGAGTGATAGTGCCAAGGTGGAGTCAAGTTAATTGAATTTGGCTCAGTGTGCTGGTACATCCACTGGCTAAAGTTATCAGCAGTTTGTATTTCGACCCTGTTGAGAGAAGCATTTTTGTATACGGAGAAGTCAATTATGCCGCTAAAAGTCATAATAAAAATCCCAACGATGCAGGCTGTTTTGCAAAGGTAATTTATAAGTTTCGTTGTCCTAGCTGATTTTGTAGATGCTTTTTTATAAATCTTGCCTTGATTCTCAGCTGTTTTTGACCTCGCATAAGTCCATAAGTTAACCATAAAATGACTAATAAAAGGTATAAATAAAATTTGAGTGAAGATAAAAAACTTATGATTTACCGTTGTATCTGGAGTTAGTGAGATGGTAAAAGCAAAAATAACAGGAAGTAAAAGTGAAGCACTTACAATTTTCAGGCTTTTCTCTTTAAGTAAAAATGGTGTAAGCACAATAATAAATAAAGATATTCCGTAGAGAATTAGTAGGAACTGAGTGATACTTCTTATATTAGGATTATCGATGATATAGCCAAAGTGGAAGATGTTTTTGAACATAGAGCCGCTGTTGCCAGGTTTTGTGAAAATCTTCAACATGACGAGAGCTCCCAAAACATTTGTAATTCCAAAAGTGAGATACTGTGCTTTTGATTTTGAGAATAGAGCCCAGACTATAAGTATTAGATTCAAACTTATTAAAACAGATCCATGCCAATATGCCATTGGTAAACCCAGGAAACTTAGGCCAATAATTTCTTGCCAGGTAACTTTAGACTTATCTTTTAAACTAGGGTAGAAACTTATAAGTACCCAAACTGCAATACTAAGCACAAATAATAGGTGACGTTGATTAGCGTAAACGTTAAGGTTATATAGACCCCAGTCATCGTGTTGCAAAGGACCTGAGTACGAACTAGAGCTCCAAATATTTTTGAGAGCTAGCCATAAATTATTGCTTTCTCTGAGCTCAGCAAAAAATACAAAAAAACCACTTAACGAACTTCTAAAGCATAAGAACACTAAACTCAAGAACCCAGCACTAAGTTTGCGAGTCAACAATATGCTTATGTAGAATAAGCTTTGCATAAAGGCTAGTATTCCCAAAATGGAAGGCAAATTAATGGCCCAATCTAAGCGTAAGCCTAATGCATTCAATAATCCACAAAGATAGTAAAAGAAGAAGTGGTAATTCATACCGGCTCCAGCAAAATGTGGGTAAGAGCTAGGAATATTGCCAAAGGCAAAGTTTCTAACATTAGCCGTGTGAGGAGCGAGGTCGCTAAATACAGTAGCTCCAGCTGCTAAAGTTGAACCATTAAGTTGAAATGATCTTTCAGTAAGGAAGATTCCCCAAAATATACTGATGACTTGCAAACATAGAATTGCAATAAACTTTGGGTTTCGACTAAATGAGGATGGACTATCTTCGCGTAGAGGTTGCCCTATCTTTTCAGCTGCAGTTCTTTTGGCATTTTTTAAATATCTTCTAAGACTAGTTAATAGAAGCAAGAACAACGAATTAATTATTATTAAACTAGGAACATTTGGAAATGTATTGGAAATTTTTACAATAAATAAGTGTATAAAGTAGTTAAATGTCGAACTCAAATAAAGACCAATAATTAAATCGATTGGCCAATATATTAGGAATTTTAATAAATAGCTACTGAGTTTAGCGTGTTCAAATGGCATATCTGTATCAGTTGTTAGATCAATCCGTTCATCCGAGATGCCACTAGTAATCAGTAGACCCATATATAGCCTAACTAGATAAAAGTTATGTCGAAAGTTTTGGCCTATAAAGTAGGCTACGACAAGATACAGAATTACAAGCATATTTTTACCTATAGTTTATCAGAAAATTTGTTACTGGAATTATTAGAACCTCCATCTTTATTGCAGACAGCATCATCTTTCTCATTTTCTGCAATAAGATATGTAGTGTTCAACTCTTCCATGGTAATGTAGCGAGGTCTGCCTTTTACCTCATCATAAATTTTAGCAATATAAGTACTGATCAAACCCAATGACATCATCACAGCACCACCAATAATTAATAAAAGCAAAATAACAGTAGTAAACCCATCAGCTGCGTCACCTGTAAAGAAGCGAACTAGGGTTATAACGCCGATTACAACTGCCAAGGTCATAAAGAGAACACCCATCCAGGTTATAAGTGATAGGAGCACAGTTGAAAAAGAAGTAACAGCATTTATTGCCAATCTCCAAAGTTTAGACCAGGTCCACTTGCTTTCTCCATGCATTCTTTCTTCAACAGCGAACTCAAATTCAGTTCGATTGAACCCTAGCCAAGAACTTAATCCACGGAAAAAAGTATTGTGCTCATCAAGTTTATTCCAGGCATCAACGACTTTCCTGTCCAAGAGTTTGAAATCTGAAGCATTATTAAGATCAACACCACTTACTTTCTGGAAGCTCTTATAGAAACTATTAGCGAAGAAATTTTTAACTTTGCTTTCGTTTCCACGAGAAGATTTAACACCTTCAACTACATCATATCCAGATTGCCATAGTCTTACCATCTCTGGGATATATTGAGGAGGATGTTGCAGATCACCGTCCATTAGAATAACGGCATCTCCTAGAGCATTTTCTAGACCTGCACATATAGCTGCTTCTTTACCGAAGTTTCTACTAAAACGTAAGGCATGGATTCTAGGATCTGCTTGAGCAGCTTGAGAAATTATCTCCCAGGTTTTGTCCTTGGAGCCATCATCAATTACTAATATCTCGAAGACACAATCTAATGATTCCATGATTGGTATAACAGTATTTAACGTAACTTTCACCTGTTCTTCTTCGTTGTAAAAAGGTATAAGCAATGATAATTTCATTTAAAAACTCCTCAACACTCCAATAAATTGCTATATTGCGATATACGATATAAATAGTAACTCTATAGAATGTTTGCTCTTTTGTTATTACTCATTTTAAACATAATTACATTTAAATACTAGATTAATATCAGAAACCCAAAATACTCCATTAAGACTAGACTTTATAGAACAAATTTTAACTGAACAGCTTTCACCTTAAGAAAATATAATATTTATCTAACAAAGATTTAACAATGCTTATCTATTCTGAAACATGTAATAAAAAAACAACAAAAGTTGTAATGGAGGAAAAAATGAAGAAATTTGTAAAAAGTTTAAGCTTAGTTTTAGTAAGCTCACTAATCTTAGCAGGTTGTAGCACAGGAAATACAGAAACAGAAAAAACAACAGATGCTAATAAAGTAGAACAAACAACAGAAGCTGATACAAAAGACACAACAGAATCATCAAAAGAAGAAGCTAGCGAAGGTGCTATGGGTGAAATTCACGTATATAGCCGTGATGAATCATCAGGTACACGTGGTGCATTCCAAGAAATTATAGGCTACGGTGATACAGAAAAAGGTCAAGATGTTTTAACAGACAAAGCTGTTATCGAAGATAGTAACGGTGCTTTGGCTAAAGCTGTAGGTAGTGACGCAAGTAGTATTGGTTTCGTTTCTTTGACAACAGACTTCGAAGCTAACAATATTAAAGGTCTAGCATATGAAGGTGTTGAACCAACAAATGAAACAGTTCTAGATAACTCATACGCATTGAAACGTCCATTCAACCTAGTTTCACGTGCAGCAGGTGACTTCGCAGACGAGAAGACAGAAGCTCTAGTAGATGCTTTCGTAGACTTCCTACAAAACTCAGTAGAAGGTAGAGATGCAGTTGCTTCAGCTGGTGGTATTGTTGACGTAGATGGTGGTACAAAATGGGATGAACTCAAAACAAAACACCCAATCGTAGACGAAGATAACAGTGCTTTGGTAATTCGTACAGGTGGTTCTACATCAGTAGAAAAAGCATTACAAGCAGCATTAGAAGCTTTCGTTCCTCTAGCAGGTAACTTCCAATTCGTTAGTGCACATACAGGTTCAAGTGATGGTTACAAACGTGTATTGGGAGAAGAAAAAGATGGTGCAAACGCAGCTGACTTAGGTTTCGCTTCACGTGAATTCAAAGACAGTGAGAAAGTTGCAGACGGTAAACATTCAGGTGCATTCGCACAAGACGCAGTTGTTGTAGCAGTAGCAAGTTCAAACCCAATTTCTAACTTAACACAAGAACAAGTACGTGACATTTTCACAGGTAAAATTACTACTTGGGAAGAATTAGCAAAATAATTCTTAAGACGAAAATAAAAGTCATGGTTATACGATAATTACTAAAAGGTTTAGCCATTACGGCTAAACCTTTTAGTACGTATTAGAAATAGATTAATAATTGCAAATAAAAATTTATGTAATGGTTTATTATAGTTATATGAAAATATTTAATGAATATTATTTCATGCTTAAACAAGCGAGAGGAGGCAAACATGGCCAGCCCAAATATTGATTTGAGCCAGGAAGCTAATCCTAATTCCAACAAAAGACGTAAGATAAATGATAGGATTTGGAGAGGTATTTTTATCGCCAGTGGTATTATCTCCGCTCTCATGATAGTTATTATTATTATCTTTGTTTCTGCAAAAGGAGTAAGCCCTTTTTTACCAAATTATGAGAATGCTAAACAAAGCGTAGGTAAGTTCCTGACCGGAATGAGCTGGAGACCAGATATTGGCGAAGGTATTTATGGCGTTGCTTTTATTATGGTAAATACCTTGGTGTCAGCTTTAATAGCGGCAGCAATATCTTTCCCGATAGCAGTTTTAACCGCTTTATTTATTGTTAAAATCGCACCAAAGAGATTACGTGAACCAATGCAAATTGTTGTTGAGCTTTTAGCGGCTATACCTTCTGTTGTATATGGTGTTTTTGCGGCTAGCAAGATAACTACTCTTGTTGAATCTGTAGCAGGATTTTTTGGAGTTTCTACTTTTGGTGGTAAGTCTCTAATGTCAGTTTCTCTGTTACTAGCGATAATGATCTTCCCAACGATAACCTCAATGTCAATTAATGCAATTTCTGCAGTAGATAAGAACTTAGAATTAGGTTCATTAGCATTGGGTGCTTCAAGAACTCAGACAAATTTCAAAGTTGTACTAACCTCTGCCAAATCAGGTATTTTCGCAGGACTAGTTCTAGGACTAGGTAGAGCTTTTGGTGAAGCTACAGCGGTATCCATGGTAGCTGGTAACTCTCAGATAGGTATTAATTTGAATCCGTTTGCGCCGACAAGGACACTAACTTCCACAATGCTATCAGGTCTAAAAGAAACCACAGGTGTTGACTACGATATAAGGTTCTCAGTTGGTATTGTTTTGATGATTATTATTTTAGTAACTAACTTATTAATCCAAATTATGAAACGCAAAATTGGAGGTGGTACAAATGCCTAATGATGTATTAGACTCCAAATTAAATGCAAGACTCAAAGAAAATCGTGGCATGAGCAGTAAGCGTAGAATCCAAGATGGAAGTAAAAATATTTTCACCTATTTATCAGCACTTCTAGCTGTATTTGTTTTGGGTTCTGTCGTCTTTTATATTTTCTCTAATGGTTGGAAAAACTTATCCTGGGACCTAATTATGAGTGACTATTGGAATGTCCCTTATAATGTTGAATTTCAAGAAAACAAAGCAGGCAATTTCCCTGTACCAAGTGACTTAGCAGAAGATGAATTTTTCTCTACTAATTTTGGTATAGGTCTTAAAAATGGTCGTAACCCTTCTGGTGAAAAAATAGTTGAATTAACTCACATAGATGGTGCATCTGCTTTCCATCATACTATTTCTAAGACAGCAGGAGCCAGCAAAGGACAAAACGTAAGTGTAGACAAGGGTAGTGATATCAAGTCGTTGTATTACGTAAATGCTGAAGGTGAATCTAAGTATGTTGGTGTAAGAGATGCCAAGACTACTATTGAAAAACTAGATAATGATGCAGTTGCTATGGAATCCGTTGCCTTTAACTCACCTGGTGGTGGTATTAGGGGTTCTATTGTAGCCACTCTAATGCTTATACTTATTACTTTATTAATAGCCTTACCTATAGGTGTTTTTGCCGCAATCTACTTGCATGAAATCGCTTATGATACTCCAAGCACTCGTGCAATTAGGTCTGCAGTTGAGATGTTAAATGGTGTCCCAAGTATTATCTATGGTTTGATGGGTATGACAGTTTTGTTCCCAATTACACAAGTCTTAGGAGCTTCAACACCTAACGTACTTTTGGGTGGATTAACAATGTCAATAGTGCTTTTGCCAGTTGTTATTCGTCAGACAGAAGAGGCCTTGATTACAGTACCGGACTCACTAAGAATGGGATCCTTAGCGCTTGGTGCGACTAAGACTCAGACAATATTTAGAGTAGTTTTGCCTAATGCTTTGCCAGGTATTTTATCCGCAGCATTACTATCTGTTTCTAGAGTTATAGGTGAATCTGCAGCTCTGATTTACACCATGGGTACAGCAGTTAGCGACAATCCTACTTGGACAGGTAGTGGTACAAGTTTAGCCTTACAGATATGGTCAGTTATGAGTGGCGAACAGCCAAACTTCGCTTTAGCATCAGCCATCTCAATATTGATATTAGTTGTGGTATTAGCCTTGAACATCACTGTCAGAGTAATTAGTAAGCAGTTGAATAAGCGTTGGGCTTAATGGGCGTGAGTTATAGACAAGAGAAGAGACTTAACTAAGAGATGAGGAGATAACAATGAATAATGAGGAAAACAAAAATAATGTTATGTTTAAGATCGAAGATCTAGACTTATATTATGGTGACTTCCAGGCTTTGAAAGGTATCACAATGGATATCCCAGCAAACAAAGTTACAGCATTTATTGGGCCATCAGGTTGTGGTAAATCTACTTTGTTGCGTTGTTTTAACCGAATGAATGACTTGATTGAAGATTGTAGAATAGATGGGAAAATTTTATTAAACGGTGATCGTGATATTTATAACGATAAGATGGATGTTGTTAAGCTAAGAACTGAGATTGGTATGGTATTCCAACATCCAAACCCATTCCCTATGAGTATTTACGATAATGTTGTTTATGGATTGAGAGTTCAAGGTATTAAGGACAAAGAATTATTAGATTATGTAGTAGAGTCATCACTTACTAAGGCGGCTCTATGGGACGAGGTCAAAGATGATTTGGGCAAAAATGCTCATAAACTCTCTGGTGGACAGCAACAAAGACTTTGTATTGCAAGAGCTATAGCTTTGCAACCTTCTGTAATTCTTATGGATGAACCTACATCCGCACTTGACCCAATTGCGACAGGTAAAATTGAAGAGTTAATGGAAACTTTAAAAGAGGATTATACTATAGTTATTGTTACTCACTCCATGAGTCAGGCAGCACGTATAAGCGACAGAACTGCTTTCTTCTATTTGGGTAATTTAATAGAATATGATGAGACAGTAACAATATTTAATAATCCAAGCAAACCACAAACTGAGGCCTATATCACTGGTCGTTTCGGTTAAAAATAATTTAAAACTTTAAAATCTATTGTTAAATAAGCGATAGGCATAGGAGGCGAATATGAGATCAGCTTTTGATAGAGAAATGCTTAAGTTGCTAAACGATGTTAACAGCATGGGAGCTAGAGTAGATAGTGTAATAAGAGATACACATACAGCATTGAAAAACCTGGATTTCTTGTTAGCACAGCAAATTTATGAGAGCGACCATGAAGTTGATGATATGGAAATTACAATTGAGAGAGAAGCTATTTCTGTAATTGCTTTACAACAACCAGTTGCGTCTGATTTGCGTAAGATAACTGCTACCTTGAAGATGGTTACAGATATTGAGCGAATTGGTGATCAGTGTGCTGATATTTGTGAAATAATGAATTCCAATCCTAACTTCCATCAATTCGATTGTCCGGAGAAAGTTCTTTTAGCCCTAGAAAAAGCAAGAGAAATGTTTAGTTCAGCTATGGAAGCTTTCATGCAGAGAGATATGGAATTGGCCAAAGAAGTAATCCTCTCTGATGATATCGTTGACAATTACTTTAATGAGATTGTTCAAGATATGACCAATATTATTATTGATGTTGCTAACAACAATAGCAACAATAGTGCCTTGGCAGTTGATTATTTATTCATTGGAAAATACATCGAGAGAATCGGTGATCATGCTACAAATATTGCTGAATGGGCTTTGTATGAAATAACTGGTGATAATAAATATTTGATTGACTCAGATGAATACGAAGACGAAGATGAGGATGATGAGGAGTAAATTACATGCCTTTGATTTATATTGTAGATGATGAAGCTAATATTAGAAGATTGGCTAGTCTAGCATTAGAAGAGCAGGGTATGGAAGTTAGAAGCTACGAAAATGGGGAACAGCTTCTTGGGGCATTAGATAGAAGTATCCCTGATTGTATTCTGCTAGACTGGATGATGCCAGGATTAGATGGAATTCAGTTGCTACATAGAATTAGGAATAATGATAAATTTAAAAATATTCCCTTGATAATGCTAACTGCTAAGTCTGAAGAAATGGATGTAGTAATGGCGCTAGAGTTAGGAGCCGATGATTATATCAGTAAACCTTTTGGTATCAAAGAATTACCAGCTAGAGTCAGAGCAGTCCTCAGAAGACAAAATAGAGCTTCAGAAGATACACAAGATAGGAAATTAAGTGCTTCTGGTATTACAATAGATCCAAAACGTCATAGTGTCGTAAAAAATGGTGTAAATATAGATCTAACAGCAAGAGAGTTTGATCTGCTCTATGTATTAATGGAATCTCCTGGCAGAGTGTTCACACGTGATACCTTGCTTAATCAGGTCTGGGATACAGAATACTTTGGTGACACTAGAACGGTAGATGTACATATTAGGTATTTACGTCAGAAGATAGAAAACGATGATGCAAATCCAGTGTACATAAAAACTATAAGAGGTGTAGGATACAGTTTTGCAGACTCAGAAGAATAAAATTATTAAAGAATTATTGAGCAATACCTTTAACGTGTTTTTGGCAGGGATTTTATTCGTGATGGCACTTTTTGGGATTTGCTCTTTCTTTTTTAGAGAGCAATTATTGAGCTTTTTATCCAATTTAGATAGTAGACCATATGTAGTATATATAGCTATTGCAGTGGGTTTACTATCATTGTTTATGTTAATTAATTCCTTGGTAAAAAAATACAAAAAGAGCATTAAACCTAGCTTAGAACAGATGGAGATCTTGGACAGAATTGCTGTTGCAGATTACAGCAAATATCCAAGCGATCAGGAGAATAAATCAGCCCTTGTTCAAATGATGGACGAACATATTAAGCATTTATACAGACAACTTAAATTAATGCAAAATGAAGTGGACGCTTCTAAAGAGTTGCAAAACGTCATCCTAGAACAGCTTAATGAAGGGATCATTGCAACTAATGAGCAGGGGGAGATCCAGCTTGAAACTCATCTTGTCAGAGAAATGCTCCAAAGCAAAAGGTTTAATGAGAGAGCAAGGGTTTCAGGTAATTACACTGAAGATGGCCGAGTAAATTCAACCTCTGGAGGAGTATCAGCCGCTACCATTTCAGCAAATAACCTGGAGAGATTTATTTCAGTAAGAAACGTTAATTACTCTAAAGTCTGGGAGATAATGAGCAGAGCTATTTCCACTAGAAATATAGTAATTGATGATTTTGAAGTTAATGTTGACGGGCAGGACAAAGTAATTCAAGTTTTTGCAAGTCCTATAGATGACAAAAATTTAAAAGGGGCATTAGCTGTTATTGGGGATGTTACTGTTATGAAGTCTCTCGAAAGGCAAAGACAAGACTTCGTAGCCAATGTAAGTCATGAGCTCAAGACACCTTTAACCTCAATATTAGGCTATATAGAATTAGCTAAGAGTCCAGATAGGACTATTGAAGAAATACGTCAATTCCAAGAGATTATTGCAATAGAAGCTCAGCATTTGCGTGAATTAATTGGAGATTTATTAGAGCTAGCTGAAATTGAGAATAAACAGAAACCTGCAAAAGTTGAAGAGGATCACAAAAAGGAATGTGTATATTTCTATCAGGTTATAGATGAAATCTTTGGCCAGCTAAATGGATATGCTAAGCAAGAGGGTGTTAAATTACTTCTGGAAGTGGATCCTGAGGCGAAAATTGAAGCGAATTATACTCGTATTAAGCAACTATTCTTCAACTTAATTTCTAATGCTATTAAGTACAATAAACCTGGCGGATACGTTAGAGTAGGGACTAGCGAGAGGTCATCTCAAAGGGGAGCTCAAGAAGTTTTTGTCGAGGATAATGGTATTGGTATCCCTAGGGCAGAACAGAATAGGATTTTCGAGAGGTTTTACCGAGTTGACAAGTCTCGTGCCAAAAATGTTGAAGGTACTGGTTTAGGTTTAGCAATTGTTAAGCATACTGCTAACTTGTATAACGCTAGTGTTACTCTTGAGAGCGAGTTGGGCAAGGGTAGCAAGTTTACGATTTCTTTTCCGAAGAAATAAGTACGAGGATATTTATGGATCTATTTAAAGAATTTCAAGAAATTTGTATGCAGTTAAATGAAGAAAATATTGTACCTACCTTGATGGGGTCAGTGGGATTAGAGTATCGTTCTAGAATTGATTGGAAACCGTCAGATATTGATATTCATGTACCTGGTGATCCGAGAGGTTGGGATGCGCCAGATGAACTTAGAATTTATGATTGGGATAAGATTAATAAAATTATGAATGACCTGGGCTATGAATTAATTGACCTGCACGAGCACGAGTTTAAAAAGGACAATATACATGTAGAGTTTGGGACTATTGACTCGCTTTATGATTTTGCCGGGATAAAAGAAGAAGATATACCCATAGAAGATCTGAATAACAGCACATTTAGAGTTCCGAATTTAAAACAATTTTTGGCAATTTACCAAGCTTCCTCAAAAGACTCCTATCGTAACGAGAATAATAATAACAAGGATTTTGCAAAGATTGATTGGATAGAGATGAACATAAAATCTATTTTGTAGGAAAATCAAATTATTAATAGAAAGATAAAATGGATTTTATTGTAAAAGAAATAAAAAATAAAAAAGAAAAAGAAAAAATTTCCAGAGAAACTCTAAATGATTTATCTGAGTGGTTTGGTTTGCCTGAGAGTACAGAAAAATATATTACTGACTCGCAAGGTAAACCCTTCTTAGCATCTTTTTATAAAGATGAAGTAGTGGGATTTATAGTTTTAAATGCTAATAGTCCAGATTGTGCAGACATATTTGTAATGGGGATAAAAAAGAAGTTTCACCGCCAAGGCGCAGCAACACAATTAAATGAAGAATATGAAAAAATGGCGAAAACTTTAGGATACTCATATTCACAAGTAAAGACTGTCCAATCAGGTCATTATAAAGAATATGATATAACGAACAAATTTTATAAATCTATAGCGTATAAGGAGTTAGAAGTATTCCCAACGCTATGGGATGAGAATAATCCCTGTCAAATATATATTAAATATATTGGTGATTAATAATAATTTAGAAATCAATTATTAGAAAAGTCTATATGTTTTTTCAATGACTATAACTATAGAGATGGATATTTTAAATTTATAGACTATAATAGTAAAAAACAAAGTCTTCAGGGCGGGGTGAAATTCCTCACCGGCGGTGATGTTCTTAAAGTCAGAATTTTTTATGAAATTTTTTAATAAAAAGAACTAAGCCCGCGAGCTATTTGCTGATCCAGTTAAATTCTGGAGCCGACGGTAAAGTCCGGATGGGAGAAGATGTAAATATAGGCATGTTGAGTAGGATTTGCCAGATTTTTGTCTGGAGTTTTACCCACAACGCTTTATATTTATTAGTTAAAGATCTTGCTTGTTAGCATTCCGGCTTAATGAGTTCTTTTATATTAACTTTTCCTAAAATTCTGAAGCAACGGAGGTTGTAAATGAGTAGAGGAAAAAGTTTAGGTAAATCCAAGAGAAGTACAAGAATCATAGCTTTTGATGCGATTATGGCAGCACTAGGTGTATTATTAATGCTGTTTTTAAGATTCCCCTTATTGCCTGTTGCAGCGCCTTGGCTTATTTATGATCTAGGTGATTTAGCTGCTATTTTGGCTGGATTAATTGCT
>QWCJ01000476.1_pt1 | contig 13870 bp, 14 predicted proteins | sample 1972501 | NCBI WGS metagenome assembly QWCJ01 (sample SAMN09866711, study PRJNA288562) | Human vaginal metagenome isolate term2_vaginal, whole genome shotgun... | isolation source: vagina | host: Homo sapiens | place: USA: California
TTAGCTAAGCCCGCCCGCGCTGATGGTACTGCACCTGGGAGGGTGTGGGAGAGTAGGTTACCGCCGGCCTATAACTTCATTTTCTTGTGTGTGGTGGGTTCCATTATTCCCGTTGTGGGGGTGGTGGTACCCACCACACTCTTTTTTGTGCACCCACACAACAAACAAACGGGGATGGTTGTGTGCGGCCGGTTACCAATTCTGGTCCACAGACAACACACAAAAAGTATTTGCAGAGCTTTGTATCGTCTAAAATGCCAGGTTACCGCGCGTAACGCCTAGCCCTGCGAACGCAACGCCGACGGCGAGCGTCCACAACAGATACTTTACGCATCTTGCGTACCTGCGCTCTTTGAGCAGCATTCCTGCTTCTTTGGCGAGCGTCGACCATGTAGAGAGCGCACCAGCAAATCCCGTTCCAATGAACACTGCCCACATCGGCGCCATCGCGACTGTAAAGCCGAGGACCATGGATGCGGCAGCGTTGGCCGTGAAGGTGCCCTTGCGCGGTGGGAGGGCGGAACTAATCCACCACCGTGTGGCGCCGCCCAACGCGCCGCCAAAGAACACTGCAGGGATAGCAATTGGGTCAATAAACACTATCGATCACCTGCCTCCTTGTACTCACGCATGGCGTCGCCAGTCCACCAGCCAGCGATGCAGAAGACAACACTGGAGAGTACGTAGATGAACGCAGTGATTGCAGTCGTTTGCGCTGCGGCGACGGTGAGGGCGGAGAACGTCGTGAAGCCTCCGAGGAAACCTGTGCCGAGTAATTGGCCTGGTCGGAAGTAACCCATTGCGTAGCTGCCCAAGACGTTGATGCCAAGCGTGACCAGAAAAGCGTAATGCGGTGCTGCAGGCAGCACCGCAAGGAGTCCCGCTGTTAGCACGTAGCGTGTAAGTGCTCCCGTGCCAGCTCCGACGCCTACCGCGAGGGGCTCATTCGACTCAATGTTTTGTAATTGCACACCAGAAGTCTACTAGTGCGCTTACTCCCAATTCATGCCTTGCTGCTTTACAAATACTGCAACCTCCTCGGGGCTACGGCGAAGCTTCGGATCGAATTTGAGGTACTCGCGAGTCTCACGGGCGACGAGCCCGGAAAGCAGCAGTAGACCGATGAGATTCGGGATTGCCATGAGGCCGTTCGCCAGGTCGGAGAACGTCCATACGAGTTCGAGGTGCGTGGTGGCGCCGAGGAACGCTACGGCGGTAAAGAACATCTTGTATGGCAATGAAGCCCACTGGCCGAAGAGAGCGGTTGCGGCGCGTTCGCCGTAGTAGGACCAGCCCAGGATCGTAGAGAATGCGAAGAAGATGAGGGAAACGGAGACGATGTCGCCGCCCCAGGTGCCTGGCAGGACCGTCGAGAAGCCGCGTGCGGTCATGACTGCTGCCTCGTCGCGTCCCATGTCCCAGGTCCCGGAGGTTACGATGACAAGGCCGGTGATGGTAACAACGATCAGGGTGTCAATGAACGTCTGGGTCATGGATACCAGTGCCTGGCGGGTGGGGTGCTGGGTCTTCGCTGCCGCAGCGGCGATTGCTGCGGAGCCCATGCCGGACTCGTTGGAGAAGATGCCGCGGGCAACACCGAACTGGATTGCCATCATGATGGTGGAGCCGACGAAGCCACCGGTCGCGGCTGAGCCGGTGAACGCGTCGTGGAAGATGAGAGAGATAGCGGCAGGGATCTGGTCTGCCATCAAAGCGAGTGCGACGATGCCGCCACCGACGTAGAGAACAATCATCAGGGGGACGAATGCTGCGGTGATCTTGCCGATGCCTTCAATACCACCCAAGATGGCTGCGCCGACGCCAATGAAGATCAGGATGCCGGAGACAGTAGGTTCGATGCCGAATGCTTCCTGCATGCCTGCAGCGATGGAATTGCCTTGAGTGAGGTTACCGATGCCGAAAGACGCGAAGATAGTAAAGAGCATGAACGCGACCGCGAGCACGGACCCCAGCGGGCCTGGGATTCCGCGGCGGAGGTACTCGTGTGGTCCGCCTTGTTGGCGTCCTTTGTCGTCGGTGGTGCGGAAGCGGACGCCGAGGTAGGCCTCGGAGTATTTCGACGCCATGCCGACGATGCCTGTGACCCAGATCCAGAGCAGGGAGCCCGGGCCACCGATCGAGATCGCGGTGGCTACGCCGACGATGTTGCCGGTGCCGACTGTTGCGGCGAGGGCCGTCGTTAAGGCCTGGTAGTTGCTGATGTCGCCGGAGCCTTCTTCATTCTTATCGACGAACGCGTGGCGGGTCGCGCGGCCGAGCGTGCGGAACTGGATGCCACCCATTCGGACGGTCAGGAAGAGGCCCGTTCCGAGCAGCAGCGGGATGAGCAGGAATGGGCCCCAGACGAACGAGGCGATCGTACCGAGGGTTTCGTTGAGTTGCGCAGCCATCGTGATCCTTTCGCAATAGGGTGTGGGCCAGGTTACCTTTCTCCCGATAACGTGATTGAGATAATAGACACATAACCTCCCGTGTGTACACGGTTTGTACGATTTTTCTGGCGGAAGTTTCCAAAAAAGGGAAAGATGGGTGTGAACGTATTCGAAAGGATGTTGTCGTATGGCTCATGAACGTGCTGGCCAGATTGCCCGCCCGGAAGATTTGATCGATATCGCGTCGTTGGTGACTGCTTACTACACCCGTGATGTAGACCCGCACAATCCTGACCAGCAGGTGGTGTTTGGTACTTCTGGTCACCGTGGTTCTTCGCTGGATAACGCGTTTAATGAGGTGCATATTCTGGCGACCACGCAGGCGATCGTCGACTACCGTCGTGAGCAAAACATTGGCGGTCCGGTCTTCATCGGGCGCGATACGCACGCGTTGTCTGAGCCGGCGATGGTCTCCGCGCTTGAGGTGCTGTTTGGCAATGGGGTTGAGGTGCTTGTTGACGCCGCTGGGCGTTACACACCGACTCCGGCGGTGTCGCACGCAATCTTGTCGCACAACGCGAAGCTGCCTGGAGGCGTGACCGGGACGGATGCGAAGCGTGCGGACGGCATTGTGATTACGCCGTCGCACAATCCCCCGCGTGATGGTGGTTTCAAGTACAACCCGCCGTCGGGTGGTCCGGCTGACACGGACGCGACTGACTGGATTGCGAAGCGGGCGAACGAGTACATCGCAAACGGTTTGGAGGGCGTGAAGCGCTCCGCGGCGTCTGGTGTGCTCGATGAGCGTGCGCAGCGCTACGACTACCTGAATAACTACATCAATGACTTGCCGAACGTCGTCGACATTGCGGCGATTCGTGAATCCGGTCTGAGCATCGGCGCAGATCCGATGGGCGGAGCGAGCGTCGATTATTGGGGTGCAATCGCTGAGAAGCACGGCCTGAATATGACCGTGGTGAACCCGGAGGTCGATCCGACCTGGCGTTTCATGACGCTCGACACTGATGGCAAGATTCGCATGGATTGCTCCTCGCCGGACTCGATGGCGTCGCTGGTGCACAATCGTGACAAGTATGACATCGCTACCGGCAACGACGCTGACTCGGACCGCCACGGGATCGTCACGCCGGACGCCGGCCTGATGAACCCGAACCACTACCTCGCCGTCGCGATTGAGTACCTGTTCTCACATCGCGAGGGCTGGGCGGACAACACCGCGGTTGGCAAGACGCTGGTGTCCTCGTCGATGATTGACCGCGTTGTGGCGTCGCTCGGGCGCACGCTCGTTGAGGTCCCGGTTGGCTTTAAGTGGTTCGTGCCAGGGCTTATCGACGGCACCGTTGGCTTCGGCGGCGAAGAATCCGCGGGTGCGTCCTTCCTGCGGAAGGATGGCACGGTGTGGTCGACTGATAAGGACGGCCTGATTCTGGATCTGCTCGCGGCGGAGATTACAGCTGTGACGGGGAAGACGCCGTCGCAACGCTACGCTGAGCTCGCTGAGAAGTTCGGCTCCCCGGCATACGCTCGTATCGATGCCCCGGCGAACCGCGAGCAGAAGGCGACGCTGAAGGCGCTCTCCCCGGAGCAAGTCACCGCGACCGAGCTGGCTGGTGAACCAATCACCGCGAAGCTGACCGAGGCACCAGGCAACGGTGCACCGATTGGCGGCCTGAAGGTCACCACGGAAAACGCCTGGTTCGCGGCGCGACCATCGGGTACGGAGGACAAGTACAAGATTTACGCCGAGAGCTTCAAGGGCAAGGAGCATTTGGTGCAGGTGCAGCAGGCTGCGAAAGAGCTTGTTGCGCAGGTGCTCGGATAGAATGGCCAATCGTGACTGAGACACACGAGACCAAACAGGCAAGAGGCAAGCTGCTGGAAATCGCGTCGGCTGCGGCGCGATTTGGGCTGGCGGCTGTGTGGATTGTCGCCGGGTGGACGAAGATTGGCGCCCACATGGAAGTGGCGCAAAATATCATTGCGTACGAGATTTTCACCCATGAGTGGTCGAATATTTTGGCGCAGTGGATCGGACCGTTGGAGCTGGCCGGTGGCCTGCTCCTGCTGGCTGGCATCAAGCTGCGTGAATGCGGCTGGGTCTCGATCGGGGTCCTGGTGCTGTTCATCATCGGGATGTACTCGGCGTGGTCGCGAGGGCTGGTCATCGACTGTGGGTGCTTTGGCCCGCAGCCGTCAGATGAAGGCACGAACCTCATTGAGACGATCCTGCGTGACTTTGTCTTGATCGCGGCGACCTTGTTCATGATTTATGTGCCGTACAAGAAGTTTGCGATTTATCCATAGCCTCATCCAGCGATTAAGCTGTTGGGCAATTTCCAACGTCAAGGAGTAAATACGTGACTACCCGTAAGGTGAAGAACCCGAACGAGAAGAACGGTGCAGGGTTCATCTGGGCAATCGTTGCAGTGATTGCGATCGCGGCGCTTGTGATCGGCCTGATTTTCGTCAACGGCAAGAAGGGCCGCGAGGCAGCCATGGCCGAGAACATGATTGACACTACTGGCATCACTGTGAGCTGGAACGAGGACGACCACTTCATTCGCCTCGCAGCCGAAGATGTCGACGACGCCCCGATGGCAGAGCTCTACGAGGACTTTTCGTGCCCACACTGTGCAGATCTGGCAGTAGCGACGGATGAGCAGATGCTCGAGAAGCTGCGTGAGGGCAAGATCGAGGTCGAGCTGCGCCCGATGGTGACGCTCGATGGCCTGACCAATGGCCACTCCACGATGGGGCTGGCTGCGGAGCTGGCACTCGTCGCTAATGATGAGCCAGCGGCGATGATGAACCTCCGCGACCACCTGATGGTGAACCAGAGGGATGTGTACTCGAAGGTGACCGACGATGACCTTGCTGACCTGGCGCGTGACTACGGCGCGAGCGACAAGGCGGTGCAGGATATCCGTGATAAGACCTATTACGATGCTGCGCGCGCAATGTCGAACGGTAACTTGAAGTTGCAGCAAGAGCGCGGCGGTGAGGCGGGGACTCCGCGCGTCATGGTTGACGGCAAGGACGTTGAAGGCGAGATCAACAACTGGGTCGATACCGTCGCAAACAGCTAACTATATGTCCGTGTGGGGGCTGGCTGCATGATTTGTGGCCAGGCTCTCTTCACGTGTATGGTGATGAAAGCTCGTAAGAGTTCAAGGGGCTATGGCGCAGTTGGTAGCGCACCACACTGGCAGTGTGGGGGTCACGGGTTCGAATCCCGTTAGCTCCACAGAGAGTGCTCTCCACCGGTTAAGAACTGGTGGGGAGCTTTTTGTTGTAGCAATGAGCTGTGTTGAGGGTGAGTCTGCGATCAATTACTCGAACGAGTTTCACGAGAAGTATTTCTACGATGGCGAGCTCGGTGCGATCTATACCCCGGAAAAGACCACGTTTCGGGTCTGGGCGCCGACGGCGAAGTCGGTGGAATTTCTGAACTACTCCGATAACGCTGCCGCGACTCCTCTGGCGAGGGGCGAGCGGGGAATCTGGGAACTCACCCTCGAAGGTGACCGCCACGGGCTGGAGTACCGCTACCGACTGGAGTTCGGGGACGGAACGGTCAACGAAGCCGTCGACCCCTACGCGCGGGCAGTGACTGCCAACGGGGAGCACACCGTGGTCGTTGATGCGGAACATATTGTGCCCGAGGGGTGGTCCGGCAAGCGTATGGCGCCGTTTTCTTCGATGCAGGACGCCATCATTTATGAGGCGCACGTGCGCGACCTAACCATTGGACCGGACAATGGCATCACGCACAAGGGGAAGTTCCTGGGACTCACTGAGGCTGGGACCAAGACACAGGCGGGGAACCCATCGGGTCTGGACTACTTGAAGTCCCTGGGTATCACCCATCTACAGTTGCTGCCGATCTACGATTTTGGCAGCGTGGATGAGACCGGCGACCTGTCGTTTAACGCACAGTACAACTGGGGCTACGATCCGGAAAACTATAACGTTCCCGAAGGCTCCTATTCGACGCACCCCCAGGACCCAACCGCGCGGATCATGGAACTGAAGTCCATGATTGACGCGCTGCACAACAACGGTATCCGGGTCATCATGGACGTGGTGTACAACCACGTCTACGTCGCGGAGCACTCGCCGTTGCAGCAGACGGTGCCTAACTATTTCTTCCGGACGGACCCGCAAGGCAATTTTCTTGATGGGACGGGCGTCGGCAATGAAACCGCGTCAGAGCGGCCCATGATGCGCAAGTACATCGTCGACTCAGTGACGTACTGGGCCACAACATACAACATCGACGGCTTCCGGTTTGACCTGATGGGGATTCATGACGTCGACACGATGAACGCCGTGCGCGAGGCGCTCAACGAGATTGATCCTTCGATAGTCATCCTCGGGGAGGGGTGGGAGATGGGCAACCACCCCGAAGGCGTGCTCGGAGCGAACCAGAAGAACGCCGACAAGCTGCCGGGTATCGCGTTCTTCAATGACCACTACCGCGACACCGTCAAGGGCTCCAACTTTGAGTTGGAGCACGCTGGCTTTGTAAACGGCGCGGATCAGGAGCATCGTTCTTGGGACCTGCTGAACAACATCAAGGGTGCCCAGCACGTGCGGGACTACCTGGGTCCGGAGCAGTCCGTGGTGTACAACGAGGCCCACGATAACTACACGATGTTCGACAAGCTCAAGGGCAGCATGCCGCACGCGTCTGATGAGGAAATCGCGCGGCGTCATGCACTCGCTACGGCCACGCAGTACTTGGCCAACGGAGCAGTGTTCATTCATGCGGGGCAGGAGTTTCTGCGCACGAAGGCGGGCGACCACAACTCGTACAAGTCGCCAGATGAGGTCAACGCGCTCGACTACGACAGAGCAGCTCAGTTTGCAAAGCACGTGCAGTTCTTCCGCGACCTGAACGCGTTCCGCAAGCGCTACGACTTCATGCGCCTGCCGAGCTATGAAGCGATTAACAGCAAGTACACGCACGGAATCGTTGCTGGCGCTGACAACGTGCACATGAATCATGTTGCCTACACCGTGAAAAATGCATTCCCAGGCAATCGTGACGCCTTCGTGTACGTGAACGCCGCGACGGAACCGTGGCAGGCGCCGCTGCCAACCGGTGAGTACGAGGTGATGATCCAGGCAACGGACGTCTACGAGGAACCACGACTACTCACTTCACACGGCGACGTTACTGTCCCACCGCTGAGCATCATGGTCCTCCGGGCAGCCCCGGTCGCATTTGCCTCACATTAAACGCACGGTATAAGCTGGCACCTACGCGTGTTTTAGCGTGCGCGGGGCTATGGCGCAGTTGGTAGCGCACCACACTGGCAGTGTGGGGGTCACGGGTTCGAATCCCGTTAGCTCCACAGAAAAGACCGCAGGTTGCTTAAGACCTGCGGTCTTTGTGTTCCCGGACCGGCGCCGTCACTGCGACGTGCTCGCCGTTGCGCAGCGTGAACTCCAGCTGGTACGCGTGCAGGAACATGCGCTGCGCGCCCGTACGCGAGCCGTACGCGCGGTCGCCGACGATGGGGTGGCCTTCGTGGGCGGCGTGTACGCGGATTTGGTGGCGTCGTCCAGTAATGAGCTCGGCCTCGACGAGCGTGTTCGGCCCGCGGTTTTCCACGCGGCGGAATCGTGTGTGGGCGTCGTCGCCGTCGGCACGTACGACCATGGTTTTCGGTGTTCGCGCGATCGGGGCCTTTACGTCGCGCGCGCCCGCCCAGCGTCCCTCCACGACCGCGCGGTAGATGCGGATCACGTCCTGCCCGCGGAAGGCTCGTTGCAGGTAGCGCAGCTCCGGGTGGTTCAGCGCGATCAGCAGCGCCCCCGACGTCTCCTTATCGATGCGGTGCGCGAGCTCAGCATCGGGGTACACGTCACGGATCCGCTCGATGACGCCGCGCCGCGTCCCTGTCCCCGCATGCACCGGCACCCCCGCCGGCTTATTTACTACCAGCGCCGTCGGCCCCTCCCACAGCATCTCAAACCCATGGTTCTTACTTTTCGACGCCCTCTTCGCTTCCTTACAGAACTCACCCGGCAACGTGATCACGTCCCCGCCACGGACGCGGTGATCCTGCTTGATTCGTTTCTGGTTGACCCGCAACGCCCCCTTGCGTGCGAGTTTGAACAGCATGGTCGCGGGGCACGTGGTGTGGCCGGCGAGGAACTTGTGTATCCGCCGCCCATCGTGGTCCTCCGGGACCGTGATCGCCGTGTATCCGGGTGGGGGAATGTAGGTGGTCATGGCTGGCACCATAGCAAGGTGCTAGTACTGGTGCCATGTATGCAACATCGTTCGCTACCGTCGAGACGCAGGTCGGAACACTGACGGTTGTCGTTTCGCCCCGCGGAGTACGCCGGATCGCGTTGCCGACGGACGACCCCGCTGAGGTAATCCACGCCACAGGCGCGCGCCCGGGACCGATTGGTGCCGTCCGCGGGCAGCTCGAGGAGTACTTTGCCGGGACACGAACGTCTTTCGATGTCCCGCTCGACCTTGAAGGCCTCCCGCCGTTTCGGACGAAGGTGCTGGACGCGCTCCAACACGTGCCGTTCGGCGAGGTGACGACGTATAAGGGGCTAGCGGTGGACGTCGATAATCCGGGGGCGGTGCGTGCCGTCGGCACTGCCTGCGCGAAAAATCCGCTGCCGCTGCTCATTCCGTGTCACCGGGTCGTGCGTAGCGATGGCCACCTCGGGCGCTACCGTGGTGGGGAAGATATGAAGCGATTTTTGCTTGCATTGGAGGGCCACCTTGAGTGATTTCAGTAAGCGTTGTATCGCGCCGGGCCAGGCGAGCAGCGAGGCGGCGGGGCTGCGCTGGCTGCGCGAGGGCAGCGACGCAGTCGTGGAGGTCTGCGGCGTGGACGAGGAGCAGCGGACGCTGCGAATAGAACGTGTCGAGACCGTGCGGCCCACTCGTGACGCGGCGCGCCGGGCGGGGGAGGAGCTGGCGAAGATCCACGCGATGGGCGCTGAAGCCTTCGGTGCGCCGCCGACCGGGTGGGATGGCCCGAACTTCATCGGCCGGGTTGAGCAGGACTGCGTGCCGGAGCAGCGGTGGGCGAAGTTTTATACCGAGCAGCGCGTGCTGCCGTTTGCGCGGGCTGCACATGTGGCGGGAAATATTTCGAAGCAGCAGCTAGAGCTCGTGGAACGCGCCTGCGCTGCGCTCGTTGAAGAGGACGAGGACGCCCCGCTGGCGCGTATCCACGGGGATCTTTGGGCGGGCAACCTGCTTTTCGACGAGTCGGGCCCACGGTTCATTGACCCGGCGGCGCACGGTGGACACCCGCTGACAGACATTGCGATGTTGGCGCTGTTCGGCGCACCGTTTTTGGAAGACATTGTCGAGGGCTACGAGTCTCGTGCCAGCCTGGGCTCGGGCTGGCGTCGGCGCATCCCGATTCACCAGCTTCACCCGCTGGCCGTGCACGCGTTGACGCATGGCCCGGCGTACGCGGGTGAGCTCGCCAACGCCGCGCAAGCGACGTTAGACCTGACGGCTTAAGCCTTCCACCAGGAGGAATCTGGCCCTGGCGGCAGGTGTCGTTTGTGCTGGCCGATGCGCCACAGGTGCTCGATGCGTTCCGCCGCCGCGGACGGAACGGGCTTGCCTTCGAGGTAGTCGTCGATGTGCTGGTAGGTCACGCCGAGTGCTTCCTCGTCGGGCAGCGCCGGGCGGTCCTCTTCCAGGTCGGCGGTGGGGACTTTCTCCCAGAGGCGAGGGTCGGCGCCGAGCTCGCGGAGGAGGGCGGCGCCTTGGCGTTTGTTGAGGCCGGCGAGTGGGGTGAGGTCTGCGGCGCCGTCGCCAAACTTGGTGAAGAAACCGGTGACGTTTTCCGCCGCGTGGTCCGTGCCGATGACCAGGAGGTTGCGCTCGCCGGCAAGCGCGTACTGCGCCACCATTCGAAGGCGGGCTTTCACGTTGCCCTTGTTGAAGTCGCTGAGGGGCGCCCCCAACGCACCGGCGACCTCATCGCTGAGCGCCTTCGTGGCAGGAGCAATGTCAACGGTCACCGTCTCATCCGGTTCGATGAAGCGGAGCGCCAACTGGGCGTCGTCCTCGTCGACTTGGACACCGTGGGGGAGGCGGACGGCGAGGAAGTGGGCGTCGACACCCGAGTCCCGCAGCCGCTCGACAGCGATCTGTGCGAGGCGACCTGCGAGCGTCGAGTCCTGGCCCCCGGAAATGCCGAGTACGAAACCGGCTGAGGAGGCTGCGCGGGCATAGTCACAGAGGAATGCGACGCGACGCTCGATTTCTCGCGCGGGATCAATCGAAGGTTGGACCCCGCGCGTGTCGATGATCTCTTGCTGTTTGCTGCTAACTTGCGGTGAATCTGGCCGAGACATAGGAACCAGCGTACCCACGGTGCATATTGGTATGCATGCAACAACTCACCACTGCCCAACGAAGCTACGTCCGGAAAGTTGCGGGCGTCGCCGCGCTGGGCGGGCTGCTCTTCGGCTACGACACCGGCGTGATGAGCGGCGCGCTGCTCTACATCACCCCCGAATTCCAGCTCACGCCAGGGCAAGAAGGGCTTGTGACCTCAATGTTGCTCGTCGGCGCAGCAGTCGGCGCGCTCAGCGGCGGGTCGGTCGCGGACAGGCTCGGGCGCAAACGCACCTTAATAATGGGCGGCCTCGTGTTCATCGCGGGCTCGCTGTGGTGCGCGCTTGCGGGGTCGGTGGAAGCACTCGCGGCGGCCCGAACGTTCTTAGGGGTCGGTGTCGGCGGAGTGTCTATCGTGGCGCCGATGTACATCTCGGAGATGGTGCCCGCCCGGGTGCGCGGCAAGATGGTGTCACTGAACACGCTGATGATTGTGGTGGGGCAGCTGCTCGCGTACTCCGTGAACTCCGCACTCGCCTCGACCGGCAGCTGGCAGCTGATGCTCGGACTCGCCGCAGTCCCCGGAGCCGCCCTGGCCGTCGGCATGGCATTCCTGCCTGAAACGCCCCTGTGGCTCGCCCGCCACCAGCGTATCGACGCAGCCCTCACCATCGGCGACCGAGTCGGCATGACGCGTGAAGAACTCACCCTCGAAACCACCGAAGACGCCGAGCTTCGCGCCCAGCGCGGCGGCGAGTGGGCCCGCCTGCGTAACGTTCGATGGCTACGCATGACCGTGCTGATCGCCGCGCTGCTCGGCATCACGCAGCAGGTCACGGGCGTGAACGCCATCGTCTACTTCGCGCCAACGATGATGAACAAAGTCGGTCTCTCCACGGAAAACGCCGTCTACACCTCCATGGTGATCGGGCTCGTCTCCGTCGTCGCGTGCTGGGTCGGACTGCAGGTCATCGACAGGATCGGCCGCAAACGACTACTGCTCATCGGCCTGAGCGGCAACGTCATCTTCCTTTTCGCGCTCACGCTCACGTACCGCGCCGCGGAAAACAACGCCGCACTCGCGTGGGTCTCACTCGCCTGCATGGCGCTGTTCATCGCGTCGCAGCAAGCAGCAGTCTCGCCCACGACCTGGCTGCTTATCTCCGAGCTGGTCCCGCCACAAATCCGCGGCGCCGGCATGGGCCTCGCAGGACTCGCACTGTGGGTCATGAACTGGATCGTCGCCCAGTTCTTCCTCCCACTTGTCGACGCCCTCTCCGCCACCGCCACCTTCTCCATCTTCATCATCTGTGGCATCCTTGCAGCAGGATTCGTCCGCTACTTCGTCCCCGAAACAATGAACCGGAGTCTGGACGAAGTGGCGTCGGAAATGGAGCAACGCTACACCAAGTAGCACCGGCGTTTTGGTTTCCCCACGTGATGGGGTAATATAACGCGACGTGTCGCGACCAGACTGTTTCCAGTGGTCGCACGAAGATGAAGATCCTCGATTAGAAAGGAGCGCCCGATGAAGGTCCGCAAGTCGCTTCGGTCGCTGAAGAACAAGCCGGGCGCCCAGGTTGTGCGCCGCCGTGGCAAGGTTTACGTCCTGAACAAGAAGGAGCCACGCTTCAAGGCTCGTCAGGGCTAATTCAGCACTCGTGAAAACCCGCACCTCGTGTGCGGGTTTTTTCGTGCCCGGGGCACTAGGGTGGTGGAGGTGAAACGAGCATGCTGCGCCCTCCTCGCCGTGACCGCCCTCGGGGCCTGCGGGACACCCACTAACGACGCCCCGCCGACCATCACCGTCACCTCAACGACAACGCACCCGAACGCTCAGCCGCCTGCACTAGTTGACGAACCGGTGGGCGAAGTGGGCGTCGATAAGCTGCTCTCCACTATCGCCGACGAAGTTGCCAACCAGTTCGGCGGCACCGTCGCCGTCGCCGCGGGCGGCGTAGGAAGCAGCGACGACCCAGCGATGCCAGCCTGGTCCACTATCAAAGTCCCCCTCGCAGTTGCCGCGTACCGCGTGGCGCCCGACACCGCGCGCCTCGCATCACCTGCCGCGATCACCGCCTCAGACAACGACGCCGCGCTGCAACTCTGGAACGCCCTGCCACCCGGTGCCGGCGATACCGTCTTGGCCGAGGGCGGCGTACCAAAAACCATCAACACCGAACGCATCCGGCCCGAGTTCTCAACCTTCGGCCAAACCATGCTCACCGCCGCCGAGGAATCCACTTTCATGTCCAATCTGAGCTGCCTGAGCGACGCCGACCCCGTCCTTGAGTTGATGGGGCAAATCGTGCCTGGGCAGGACTACGGCCTCGGCCAGCTTCCCAATGCGCGGTTCAAAGGCGGGTGGGGGCCCTCGGAGACTGGTGGATACGAAGTGCGCCAGATGGGACTCGTGTCAAATTCCGCAGAGCAGGACGTTGCTTTGGCTTTGGTCGTTGTCCCCGCCGACGGCAGTTACCAAACCGGCCAAGCCATGGCCAACGCCGTTGCAGAACGGCTCCGGAGCCAGCTGGATCAGCTGCCGGTTGCGGTGTGCTGATCGTTTGATGAGGGTGTCCGCGGGGCGGACAAACAGCTGGCGAAGCTTGGCTCAACCCACCTCTCCATAAGTAAGGTTTCCGCGGGGCGGACACCACTTTGTGAATTGCATCGGCGAAGCATGCGTTCCGCGGGGCGGACTACTCGCCGGTTAGTGCAGGCCAACCTTATTTACTGTCCGCCGCGCGGACTCCAACGAAGCTTTAGTCGACTCCAGTAGCATTCCGCGGCGCGGACACTTCGAGCCCTTTGCGACGGCCTTGTTCACAGTCCGCCGCGCGGATACCACTTCGTGATCTCTACCGCCGATTCCCGTATTCCGCCGCGCGGACACCCACTCACACACCCGTGCTCGAAGGCGGGCGTCGAAAAGCCAACCCCCACACTGTCCGCCGCGCGGACACCCACCAACAAATATTTGAATAAACCTCTTGACACCACCAATCGAACACGTATACTAAACAAAACAACCAAGACACCAGGGGGGACCATGCACACCACCACCATCGACGCCGACACCATCATCAACACCATCGTTGAAAGCGCACGCCTGTTCGCATAC
>QWCJ01000477.1_pt1 | contig 13862 bp, 10 predicted proteins | sample 1972501 | NCBI WGS metagenome assembly QWCJ01 (sample SAMN09866711, study PRJNA288562) | Human vaginal metagenome isolate term2_vaginal, whole genome shotgun... | isolation source: vagina | host: Homo sapiens | place: USA: California
GGAATTACCGTCAAGCTCGACTTGATACCTCTCTATGTATACGGAAATCCGGCGCTTCTTTCCGAACTTGTCATGAACCTTCTTGACAATGCGGTCAAATATAACCGCGAAAACGGACAAGTGGAAGTCGCTCTGACAAAAGTTGACGACCGGGTCGTACTGACCGTTTCCGATACAGGCATCGGCATTCCGGAAGATAAGCAGGAACGGATTTTCGAACGGTTCTATCGTGCCGAAGAAAGCAGAAATAAAGCCACCGGCGGCAGCGGATTGGGATTATCCATTTGTAAACACATCGTGGAAAATCATAAAGGAACCTTGCAAATCTCCAGTAAAGAAGGAGAAGGGGCTACATTTATCATTACCCTTCCCGCCATGAGTGAAAAAGATGTGAATGAAGAAGAAACCAATGAAGTCTTGGCAAAACAAGAAGCCGCTGACGGCGACTCCGGAAAACTGGCAGAAATAGAAGCCCGTGAAACGGTGGAAGAAGTTGCAAAAGAAAATAAAGCAAGACAAAAAGAGAAAAAAGAAAAGAAACGGAAAAAGCTGAAAAAGAAAAAAGAAAAAAATACATAAAGAAATAACAAAAACAGGAGAACTAAAGAATCTCCTGTTTTTTGGTGGAAGCAATTTATAATAGACATCATATACCGGCAGAAAAAATAAATGAAACTTCTGATATAAGTTTGGCAATGACAGTTTCTGTCCGGCTGATTTGATATAGTTATGTTACAAGACATGGGAAAGCAAGTCTTGTGGTATATTTTTATTTATGGAGGGAATAGAAATGATTGATGACAATGAGTTTGAAAATGAAGATTTCATGTCAGATGAAGAAATTGAAAACATCGAAGAAGAGGTGAAAAAGGATAATCTGGAGAGAAAAGAGCCAAAGAAAAGTATATATGTAATGCTTGAAGAAGAAATAATGTCTTTGGATATATCGGATAAAGAAAAGGCTAAAAGATTATCACGACTGATTAAAGTACGTAACCAGAAAGTAAATATAATGCTTACCGGTTCGACAGGAGCAGGCAAGAGTTCGACAATAAATGCTCTGTTTAATATGGATGTTGCCAAGGTGGGTGTTGGTGTCGATCCGGAGACGACATTGATTGAAAAATTTGAACTTGATAATCTTATCATTTGGGATACTCCGGGTTTGGGTGATGGAGTCGAAAGTGACGAAAGAATCAAACGTTCTATTTTGGAAAAGCTCAGCGAACTTGATGAAAATGGAAATCCTTTAATTGACCTGGTGGTTGTCATACTTGATTCATCATCAAAAGATCTCGGAACCTCATATGATTTAATTAACAGAGTTTTGATTCCCGCATTGGGAGATGATGCAAAAAATCGCATACTTTTAGCACTTAACCAGTCAGACGTGGCTATGAAAGGAACACATTGGGATGCTGAAAATAATGTGCCTGATGAAGTTCTGAAAGAATTTCTTAAAAAGAAAGCGGAATCTGTTCAGAACAGGGTTGAAGAAGGTACAGGGCTCAGTATACGTCCCATTTATTACTGTGCCGGATACAAAGAAGATGGTGGAGAACAGCATAGACCTTATAATCTAACGAAGCTTTTATACTATATTATTAAAGCGGTTCCTAGAGAGAAAAGACTAGCTCTTGCAGACAACATCAATCAGGAAGAAGACAATTGGCTTCATGATGACGAAGAGAATAACTATAAAGCAAGAATCAGAAAAAGTTTTGGGGAGACCGTGTGGGACTGTATTTCTGATGGGATTGAAACAGGAGCTGACCTTGGTGCAAGCCTCCTGGGAATCCCGGGACAAATTGCCGGTGCTGTAGTAGGAGCTGCTGCCGGAGTCGTAAACGGTCTGATAACAGCTCTGTTTGATTGGTGATTAGGGTGTGGTTATTTAATAATATCTGTAAATGCAATTGGTTAAATATTGATTTTTTGGGAGGGGATAGTATAATTAAATTATAGAGAAACTAGTGAAAGTGGTAAAAAATAAAAGGCGTAATTGTTATTTGCTATTAACCAATGCCCATTGATTACCATAAGTAAAAGTGACATTGTAAATAGTGCAATGTCACTTTTATTTTGTAAAAATAGGGACTTAACAAAAGCTTATATTCTGCGGTGAGTGCTGATAAGGTTTGAAACTGATACCCTTTTCGAGGGATTAAAATATAAATTTAATAAAGTTGAAGATATTTGAATTATTTTTCAAAGCATCTTGATTTCTTTCTATAAAGTGAAAAGCGGTGGAATGTGGAAAATAAATCAGGAAAAATTTGATAATACATGGGAGACATATGGAAATAGAAAGTAGAGATAAGGTAGAACGGGTTTTGGGCTTGTATTCGAAACTGATGAATGGATTGGTTGTTAATAAGGCAGCAGCAGCCCGGGATTATGGTGTAAACGAGAGAAGTATCCAGCGGGATATTGAAGATATTCGAGAATATATGGATACAGTTTCTGATAACGATGGAATTATAAATACTGTAATCTACGATAGAAATGCAAAAGGTTATAAATTGGAACAGATATATAAGATGAAGCTTCGTAACAGTGAGATTTTAGCGGTTTGCAAGATACTGCTAGATAGTCGGGCATTTACAAAAAAAGAAATGATTAAACTCATATCAAGACTAGTTGAATGCTGTGTGCCACAGACGCACTGGAAGGAAGTTAATGACCTCATAAAAAATGAGGAGTATCACTACATTGAGTTACAGCATAAATCCGAATTTATTGATAAGATGTGGGATATAGGGAAAGCCATCAGAGAGCAAAATTATATTGAAATTGAGTATCAGCGTACAAAAGATAAATCGGTAGTACAAAGGAAAATTAAGCCTGTAGCCATTATGTTTTCAGAGTACTACTTTTATATAACAGCGTTTATAGATGATGAAACAATCAGAGCCGATTTTGATATACTAAATGATTCGTATCCGACAATTTATAGGGTGGATCGGATAAAAAAATATAAAATTCTGCCAGAAAAATTCAATATCCTTTATACAAATAGATTTGAAGAGGGGGAGTTCAGAAAGCGAATCCAGTTTATGTATGGAGGGAAATTGCAAAGAGTTCGGTTTACCTATTCTGGGAATTCAGTAGAAGCAGTACTTGACAGATTGCCGACTGCAAAAATTGAAAGTGAGAAAGAGGGCGAGTATACGATAACTGCTGAGGTCTTTGGAAAAGGCATCGAAATGTGGCTCAGAAGCCAGGGGGATATGGTAAAAAATATTGAAATAAAGTGAGGCTATACCGATGAATCTGGAGATGCTGGAAACAGGCCAGTGCCTGAAACGTCATCCTATCTTTCATGAAGCACTAAAGAAAAAGAAGCGTTATGTAAGTTTACTTTTTCTTTTTTGTGAAGATATTATGGGAGAATGTAACCGGAAAAAACAGATATTGCAATTATACGAACAGGCAATTCTCGGCAAAGAACAGGACAATTCGGAAGAGGTTGACAAATCAAAACTTTTTGATTACAGATATTTCCTACTTACTGATTGCTTATTGATTACCGCGTTCAATAACAAGGAAACCGGTGAGCAAGTATTTGAAACCATCAGCAATTTTTATGGGAGGCAGTACTACAGAAAGTTAAAAGAGGTGTTTGATACATTTTACAGCACAAACATAAGGCACAGAATAGCGGAATGTTCTGATTTATATGCTGTATATGAAGTAGTTATAGGGGATTGTGCTTTTAAACAAAAGAAAGAAAAAAGGCCTATGATCAATGATAAAGTAATTTTAGAAATGCTAGAAATAAGCCAATATTTAAAGGTGCATCCTATCTTGCGAAAAAAACGGGAGATAAGGATAAGATATGTAAGTTTACTTTTCTCTTTTTGCAAAGATGCCGTAAAGGAAAATGTTTGGTCAAGACAAGTGCTGCAACTGTATACCCAAGCGATACTCGGTGCGGAAAATGACGAGTCTGTTCTTCAAGTACGGGATTTGTCATTCATTCAGAGGCTATTTTTTTCTGGTTACAAATATTTTTTGCTTACTGATTGCCTGTTTATTACTGCTTTCAGTGACAAGAAAATGGGAGAAAAAGTATTTGAAGATATCAGACGTTTTTACAGAAACTGCCAAATGAAAAAAATGGAGGCTGTATTTGATGCATTTTATAATGCCGATACAAAACAAATTCTACCTAAATTCTCTGATTCGGATGCGATATATGTAATAATCCGGGGGAACCGAAACTTTATACAAAAAAAAGAAAAACGAATCATGATTACTGCCAATATGAGCGCTGGGAAATCTACGCTTTTGAATGCTCTTGTAGGCAAGAAAATAAATAAAACACTCAATGACTCCTGCACGGCAAAAATACATTATATTCATAACAAATTCATTGAAGACGGATATATCTACGAATATGACCATGAGTTGGAACTGAATGCATCGAATGAAATTCTGATGAATGACAATGAGGAAAATGATACCACGGATATACATGTAGGGACCAAATTCCGGTCATGGCAAGAAATTGATAAGAGGGTATGTTTTATAGATACTCCCGGGGTAAATTCATCGATGGATAAGGGACACAGAGGAATTACAGATGATTGTATAACAAATATTGAGTGTGATTTATTGATATATCTGTTTAATGGAGAAAATATAGGAACAGATGATGATATCAGGCATTTGAGTTATGTTCATGACCATTATGTGGGTAAAATCATCTTTTTGATTAACCGGATAGATAACTACAAACCGGGAACAGATTCTGTTAAGGACACACTAGAGAAAGAATATAAGGATTTACAAAAGTTAGGCTTTAAAAATCCGGAAATATACCCGGTATCCGCTTATGCTGCGTATTTAGCGAAGATGGCATTACATAAGGAGAAATTATCGGAAGACGAAGAGGAAGAACTGAGCGCCTTGAAACGGAGATTGAAACGACCGGAATTTTCTTATGAACAGTATTACAAAAAAGCAATTCCACTGAAGGAAAAAGAGGATGGCATAAGGCAGCTACTTATCAATTCGGGGATTATTGCGTTAGAGCAATTATTATATGAACTATAGAAAGGATGGATACAAATGAGAAATATTTTTATCAAGTACAATCCGTATCGTGTGACAACAGAAATTACAATAGACGACAAGCCGGTAAAGAAAAACAGCCGCTTGAATGTACCCGGTCAGCGTCTTCAGGAATGGGTAGATTATTTACCGGACATCTTATTTGAAGAATGCAATACCAGGGAGTTTGAAATTACTTTTCATGGAACGGCTCTCGATTTTGAAGATATTGCAGCTGTAGCAAAAGAGGCGGAAAAGAAGAATATCTATATCAAGGTAAAGCATATTCCTGCGAAAGAAGTCAAAGATAAGGAAAAAGCAATAGATGCTATTTTTGCGGATATTCGTAAAGGACCGTTTGACGAGTTGAGGCAGAATGATGTCATTAAAGCCTTTGAAATGGCAAAGAGCAGTGATTTTGAAGTTAATGTTGTAGCCACCATGAGTGCCGGTAAATCAACTCTAATTAATGCACTTCTCGGGGATAAACTAATGCCGGCTAAACAGGAAGCCTGTACCGCAACGATTACAGAAATACATGACAATGATGCGGAGGGGTTTGAGGCAGAAGTATATGACAGTAAAAGCAATCTGATAGAAAGGCATCAGAATCTGACTTACGAAATTATGGATCGATTGAACTCTTCTGACAAGGTATCAAAAATAAAAATATATGGGAATATTCCTTTTGTGGAATCTGATGATGAATCTTTGGTACTTATTGATACACCCGGGCCGAATAATTCCAGAGATCCGGAACACAGAGTGACTACCTATAATATGCTTTCTGAATCCTCCAAAACGTTGGTGCTCTATATTTTGAATGCCCAACAATTGGGAGTGGATGATGATGATAATTTGTTAAACCATGTGTCTGAAAGCATGAAGGTTGGCGGTAAACAATCGAGAGACCGGTTTATCTTTGTTATCAACAAAATGGATGAATATTGGCGAGACGAGGATAGTGTAGAAAGTGCTATCGGAAAAGTCAGGAATTATTTGGCAGATAAGGGAATAGAAAACCCTAATATTTATCCCGCGTCGGCCATTACTGCATTGTGGATTAGAGATACGCTGAAAAATATAGAAGATATGTCCAGTGATGATGACGGAGAAACAGAAATTGAAGAAGCAAAAAAACTTGTAAGGCGAATGGTAAAAAAAGATAAGTTACATTTTGAAACATATGCACCGCTTTCGGCTATGACAAGAGGGGGCATTGAAAACCGTCTGGCTGAACTGACAAGGGCGAATGATAAAAAAGGACTGGCACTTATTCACTCCGGTATAGTACCGATTGAAGAAGCAATTAAGATGTATGTCATAAAATACGCGAAAACAGCGAAGATTAAAAATATAGTAGACACCTTTGCCAAGAAGTTGGAAAGTCAGAAAACCTTTGAGAATGCAATAGCTGCGATTTCAACTAATGAGGAGGCAAAAGAGAAAATAATCAAGAGAATAGATTTCATAGAAGCGAAATTGGAGAGTGGAGAAAAAGCAAAACAATTTAAAGATGTGATTATGAAGATTAATTATGACAAGGAAATTACAGAGCAGACAAATAAAATCATACAGGAGGTAGAAAGTGAGATAACGAAGTATTTGCGAAATCATGTAAAAGAAGAGATGACAGAAGCAGAGGCGGAAAGAGTATGGAGAAAGCTGACACAGCAAGCAGAGAATCTGAATGCCAAAATGATAGCCGAACTGGAAAACATAGTAAATCATACAGTCAAACAAAACGCTTCTGATTTATTAGACCGGTATAAGGAGAAACTGTCAGAATTGGTCGAAGATATGGGAGTAGGAAATACCGATGCCTTTCAGATAGATCCTTTTAAGATGATGGAAGGAAGAATCAGTGACTTAGAGGATGTTGATAGTCTGATTGAGGAAGCGAAGGCGGTCAAGCAGTCTTATGAAGTTGTCGGCCATCATAAGAAATATCATGAATTGTTTGGATTTAGAAGATGGTTAGGTTTTAATGTCTCCTATGATTTGGTTGATGACTATGACTATGTGGACAAAGAGTATATCAGCGGAGAAAAATTATCTAACCAGTTTATAGTCCCAATCCAAGCGCAGCTTTATAAGAACCGCGATATGGTAGTTTCTTATACTAAACAGGAAATAGAGGAAATCAAAAACATATTTTTCGGGCAATTCAGGAAATTAGATGAGATACTTGGTCAGAAATTCAAAGAATTAAAAGAATGTGCATCAAATAAAACGACGGCCGAGGAAAAATTGGAGGAAGCACAAAAAAAATTGAAATGGCTGGAGGATATCCAAAACAGGATTGATCAGATTCTTGATATATAGGAGATGTATATGACTATTTCAAATGAGTTTAAGCGTGCCGTGGAGAGCAAAAACATACTGGAAGCCAGATTGATGATGAAAAACAGTCTGTTGTTCGATGTTTCCTTTGAAAGCTTTCATGAGATGGATAGGTTTGCAAGAACCCATGGTGTCGATGTATGGGAGTATCCGGCAGAAACCGGATTTACCCGGAAACCTGCACCATGGTCGTCGGATGATATCAATTTTGAGATTACCTGTATTGTCAATGATTTTACAAAAGAACATGTGTCATATTTGATGGAGATGATTCGGCAAGTTTATCACAATGATATACCGTCGAGAAAAGTGATAGGTCCGCAGCCTATCCAAGAAAGAAGTCATAAGAAGGAATATCCTTCGGAACGAAGACAAGAGCATCCCATACCGGCGGAAGAATACCGGTCGCAGATTATCATACAGCTTTCTGAAATGACAAAGCAGATTAAAAATCAGAAAATAAAAAAATGGCAAGGGATTTCTGTGGAAAATACCAGATGGAGTCCTTCTTTGCTGGAAGAAATCAGAATATGTGCACAAAAGATGATTATATGCTGTGACAAGCTTCAGGGGAGGCGCTAAAAATGAAATTATCCAAGCAATTTACGGATGCTCTTGAAAGTGGAAATATTTTGCAGATAAAACTTATGCTGAAAAACAGTCTCATTCTGGATTCATCAGGCAAGATGTTTGATGAGATGCTTAATGAAACGATAAAGAAACAGCCCGGCTTTTTGGAAGACCATGATGGAGAAGTGTTCAAGGCAGAGGATGCATGGAATGAAAGTTATTTTAATGAGCAGATGGTTAAAGTAGTGGGTAATTTTTCTAAAGAACGGATTCAGTTATTGAGACAAATGACAAAAAAATTATTCGGATCAAATACACGAAGTGTGGATAGAACTGACTCTCCGGCGACGGAGCCTGTTTCCAACAGAAAAGTTATGGGCGGGGCCATAGCAGCCTTAGGTGTTGCCGGACTGGGATGCAAAGCTTTTATGGAAGAAGTACCGGCTGCCATTTCTATAATCAGCGTGGCAGCTATTGGTGTAGGCATATATATGACCGTTAGTAAAGGTGGAGGTAAATGACAAAATCCGTCTACATGAATTAGCAATATCTCTTTAGCACTGGAATATTGAGGGCCGAGTATAAGGATATCAGTTTTTAAGAGATATTTTATGAGCGAAGGAGATATTTTTTATGAATGAAGGAAATAAAAGACCGGAAAATGTACCTGTCCCGCAGTATAACAATGTCATTGAAGTCTATCAGGCTGCCCTTGAAGTGGTGGATGATGTAATTTTAAAAAATTATGTTACCAGGCTGTCACAGATGGAGTTGGTACCATTGCCGGATAATGTGTCTGAGTACAATATCCGGGATCATGTATTATTCTTTAAAATTAATGAAATGGTTTATGAAAAAGATGAGTTTGCGACGTATAAGTTTGCAAGTGTATTTAATGCATTATCAGGAAGTGACGGAGCAGTCTATATTATTTTAGACAGTGATGGATTTAAAACAGATTTTTATATGGGCATCAGATCTATGAATGAAGACAAGCTCACCAGTTCGATGCGGGATACAGTAAGAAATGCTATGCGGGGACAATTTCCCGGCATAAAAACACAGGATTTCACAATTGAAGAAATAGAAGAGATTCTTGGAGAAATTAAAGGGAATAGTATTTTTGCTGTTACATGCGTGGCGAATAGTAGAGAAGATAGGGCAAAAAACAATTGTGAGTTTGTACAAGGTTTGGAAAAGTTAGTACTTTCCATGGCAGGAGAAAAGTATACAGGGATAATTATTGCCAGTACGACAAATCCGACCCAGTTGAGAGAGTTGCGGAGAGGATATGAAAGTGTGTATACACAGTTATCTCCTTTTTCTAGTATGCAGTTTAACTATGGACGGAACAGTACAGAAGCGGAGAATCAAAGTAATAGTGACTCATCTGTAAGAAATGTGACTAATTCGATTAGTACTTCAGAGACGAAAGGAACCAGTGAGGTTTTCGGAACATCTGAGGAGAATACGGCATCCAAAATAGTGAAAGGTGTAGCGAGTGCTGCTTCTCTTTTGGGGGCAGGTTTGAGTTTTGCGACCGGAGGTATGAGTATGGCTTTGGGTGGCATGGTTTCTGGCGGATTGGGTCTTATAGGAAATGCTGTGGCAGGTACACAGCACCGTTCTACATCGACAAGTGAATCAGAAACCCGCTCAGACAGCTCATCTGTATCCGATGGGACAAGCCATACGCATACGTACGGAACATCAACAGCTGAGGGGACATCTCATGCACTGACGCTATCGGCTCACGATAAGGCGGTGGAAAGTATGATGCAGCGTATCGACAAACAGTTGAAGCGGCTGGATGAATTTGAAAGTTTGGGAATGTATGCATGTGCTGCTTATTTCTTATCTGAAAACCAGTATGCTTCTGAAATTGCGGCAGCTACATATAAAGCGATTATGCAGGGGGAGAATTCTGGCGTTGAGATAGCGGCTATTAATTCATGGGGAGCAGACTCTAAAGATAAAACAGAAATTGTGGAGCAGTATGTGAAAAATTTCATGCACCCTGTTTTTAAGTATAAGGGATCCCTGGGTGAAATAGAGGTAACACCCTGTTCTATGGTTAGCGGAAATGAGCTGGCTATTCATATGGGATTGCCAAGAAAATCTGTATGCGGTTTTCCGGTTGTTGAGCATGCTAGTTTTGGTAAAGAAGTGGTCAAGTATGGACAGTCCGGTTTCAACAGTAGCATTCGTCTTGGTAAGGTGTTTAATATGGGAAACATTTGCGGAAATGATGTAAAAATCGATAAAGCAAGCCTTCCTATGCATACTTTTGTTACCGGTTCTACAGGATCGGGTAAGAGTAATACGATTTATGAGATTATCAGGCAGATTGATAATTTTGGGGTCCACTTTATGGTGATTGAGCCTGCAAAAGGTGAATACAAACATGTTTTTGGCAATCGACAGGATGTTAATGTATATGGAACAAATCCGGAATATTCAGATTTACTCAGAATTAATCCGTTTAAGTTTTCTCATGGAATCCATGTGTTAGAGCATGTAGATCGCCTAGTCGAAATTTTTAATGTCTGCTGGCCTATGTATGCTGCTATGCCTGCAGTACTCAAAGAAGCACTTCTCAAGTCATATGAGGATTGCGGATGGGATTTGTCTGACTCAAAAAACAAATATGGCAGTGGTTTATATCCGACATTCATGGACCTTCAGGAATCATTGTTGGAAGTCATCAATAGGTCGGGCTATGCAGAGGACGTTAAAAGCAATTATATGGGGTCACTCATTACCCGTGTGAAATCATTAACCAACGGACTTAATGGACAAATTTTTTCTTCCCGCGAAATTTCCGAAGAAGATCTTTTTGATAAAAATGTCATCATTGACTTGAGTCGTATCGGATCTCTTGAAACAAAGTCTTTGATTATGGGAATTCTTATTATGCGTTTGAGTGAATATAGAATGTCTGCGGTTGGGGCGGTCAATGCATCTCTTAAGCATATGACGATATTAGAAGAAGCACATAATTTATTAAAAAGAATTTCCTTTGAGCAAAACCCAGAAAATCCGAGCTTGGCAGGTAAGTCTGTGGAAATGATTTCGAATGCTATTGCAGAAATGAGAACGTATGGGGAGGGGTTCATTATTGTAGATCAGTCTCCCGGTGCTGTGGATATTTCTGCTATCAGAAATACAAATACCAAAATAATCTTACGCCTTCCGGATGAAACTGACAGACGTCTGGCTGGCAAAGCTGCGGGGCTGAAGGATGTACAGCTCGATGAGATTGCAAAGTTACCCAAAGGGGTGGCAGTTGTATATCAAAATGACTGGGTAGAACCAGTATTATGCAGCATACAGAAATACAAAGGAGAAGAGGAGGGATATCAGTATAAGTCGGTTCCTCGTGTGAACAGATCAACGGACCGGTTGAAGAAAAATATTTTAGAATTTCTGCTAAAGAACAGAGTTAAAAATCCTATCGATATAAATATAGAATCCCTAAGAAAAGATATAATCACTGCGGAGATTTCTACCAAAAGGAAACTTATGGTGGAAAAAATTTTGGAGGAGTATGAATCTATAGGAGTTATTTCGTTTTGGCAAAAAGACAATTTTGACCGTTTGTCAAATATTGTAAGTGAAATTTTAAATGGAAATACATGGATAAAACAAATACTCGCTACCACCTCAGAGTTTGATGTGTTGACAGATAGAATTATGCATGGCATTTCTGAACAGGTAGAGGGGTTAACCTCAGAATATGCTATAGCATTGGCACAATGTCTGATGAGAGCTGAAGCAGAAAAATCAGATGATTGTAAAGAAATTTATTCTGCATGGATTACTAACCTTAGAAATAAGGGGGAATTCTAGCATGGAGATGGGATTTAATGAGATATATAAGGCTATAAATAGTGAATTGCTCGAAAAAGCTAAAGCCATGGAAAAAACTACAGATTTCAAGGAACTCGATTTTCCAGTAGCTAAAATGCTTGAAAATAAAGGCAGATATGAATCGCAAGAGTTAGCACCAAAAAAACTGGATCCCGGTGCCGTATATGATATTGACAGCGAAATTTGCGAAACTGATGATAATGGCGATGTTTACAAAGTAAATAATATTTTAGTTCCAAGTATGACTTATCAAAAAAATAGTATTACTTATACAACAGATGAAAAAGGTCGTATTTTCAAATGGAATGCAGATATAAAGTATGATCCTGAAAATGAGCGTGATATTAAAGCACAAACAGAATCCGGTGGCGACGACCGGACAGATGGAGATGATGGCGGACATTTAGTTGCACGAATTCTTGGCGGATCCGGGGGAAGTGAAAATATAGTTCCGATGAGAGAAACGCTAAATCGTGGAGATTATAAAAAGTCTGAAAATGAAATGGTGGAAGCCAAAAAAGAGAATAAAGAAGTCAGGGACAGAGGAGAGATTACTTATGAGGGAGATTCTGCCCGTCCGTCCAAAATAGAAAGAGAATATACGATAGAGAGAGAGAAACGTGTTCTGAAGATTGATAATGTAAAGGGGTCATGTGACTTGCCTAAAGATATCAAGACTGATCTTTCCAAGGAGGATTGGAAAAGTCTGAATGATGAAATTTCTGACATGCAAAAGGATGGGAATAAAGTATCAGTTACATCTGTATTAAAAAAGTATAATAGGAATGGTGAATTAGTTTCTATAAGAGTAGGCATCAGAAATGAAACAACATGCGAAAAATCATACAGATCGTTTGAAATTAGGAAAGAAGGGGGATTATGAATAGACAGATTCATGATTTGATAAATAGAATAGAAGCTGCGGGGATGAAAAACGTTCAATTATTAGCATTGATAACGGATTCAAGTTATGAAGTAATATTTTATGCTGGTTATAATGGTAAGATGAGGCAAAGTAATGATTTGGCTGAGTCAGGTGTTTTGTCACTGGGTTTTGTAGATGAAGTTTATACTGCAGTAGCCGATGCGGTAAGAGAGGATGATAAATTTCATCCGGCACAGATGAACATCGTAAAGGTATCAGGTAAAAACATTACTACAGAGTATGATGATAAGAGTTGCAGTGTATATAGTTGGAAAAAGAATTGGAAAGAATCTCTTGGTTTATAATACGGTTTTTATTTTTCGATAGAGCCTATATGTGATAATAAAAGAGTCATACAATGAATAAAACGACAATTCTCTATGCCTATATGGTTGAGACTTGTCGTTTTTATTTTGTCTTTATTTTTCTAAGCCTAATTCTTTTTTGTAACGGGTCATGCCGTCTATGCAGAGTTGCATGACTGTACCGGGGTCGAGACCGAGCATTTGGAAGCCTTGTTTGATGACTTCTCTGTTACAGCCGGCGGCGAAACTTTTGTCTTTGAATTTCTTTTTCAGCCCTTTGAGTTCCATGCCGTCTATGCCTTCGGGGCGCATGAGGGCATAAGCCATGATTACGCCGGTGAGTTCATCGACGGTGTAGAGGCTTTTTTCCAGATTTGTTGACGGTTCGAATTCATCGGTGCAAAGACCCCAGCCATGGGAAATAATAGCACGGATATCTTCTTCGCCTACTCCTTCGGGTTCCAGAAGTTCGCGGACGTGATGACAGTGCTCATCCGGGTATTTCTCATAGTCCACGTCATGGAGATAGCCGATCGCTTCCCAATGGTCACGGTCTTCATTGTAATAATCTGCCATTGCACCCATGGCGGCACTGACGGCTTGGGCGTGGGTGATAAGGTGCGATTCGGTGGTGTGTTTTTTCAGGATTTCTTTTGCTTTTTCCAAATTGAGTTTGCTCATGGTAACCTCCTTTGTTTTATCAAATGGTAGTGTGATTTCCGTTCTTTGTCAAATGACGGCGTTTTATAGTAAGATAAAAGAAAAAGCGGTGTAGAAAGGAGATTTCTGATGAC
>QWCJ01000620.1_pt1 | contig 13843 bp, 12 predicted proteins | sample 1972501 | NCBI WGS metagenome assembly QWCJ01 (sample SAMN09866711, study PRJNA288562) | Human vaginal metagenome isolate term2_vaginal, whole genome shotgun... | isolation source: vagina | host: Homo sapiens | place: USA: California
CACGATGAGCTGGAGGAAATCGTCGAGAAATACGGCGATGAGCGTCGCACCCAGATTGTCGCTGCCTCCGGAGACGTTTCCGATGAGGACCTCATCGCCCGCGAGAACGTCGTGGTCACCATCACCGCTACCGGCTACGCCAAGCGCACCAAGGTGGATGCCTACAAGGCACAGAAGCGTGGCGGCAAGGGCGTGCGCGGCGCGGAGCTCAAGCAAGACGATATTGTCAAGAACTTCTTCGTCTGCTCCACGCACGACTGGATCCTGTTCTTCACCAACTTCGGCCGCGTCTACCGCCTCAAGGCCTACGAGCTCCCGGAAGCTGGGCGCACCGCCCGCGGTCAGCACGTGGCCAACCTGCTGGAGTTCCAGCCGGAGGAGAAGATCGCCCAGGTCATCCAGATTCAGTCCTACGAGGACGCTCCGTACCTGGTCCTTGCTACCCAGCAAGGCCGCGTGAAGAAGTCCCGCCTCACCGACTACGAGTCCGCGCGTTCCGCCGGTCTCATCGCCATCAACCTCAACGAGGGCGATGCGCTGATCGGCGCTCAGCTGGTCAACGAGGGCGATGACATCCTGCTTACCTCTGAGCAGGGTCAGGCCATCCGCTTTACTGCCGACGACGACCAGCTCCGCCCGATGGGCCGCGCTACCGCCGGCGTGAAGGGCATGCGTTTCCGCGGCGATGACCAGCTGCTGTCCATGTCTGTTGTCAACGACGGCCAGTTCCTCCTGGTTGCCACCTCCGGCGGTTACGGCAAGCGCACCGCGATTGAGGAGTACACCCCGCAGGGCCGCGGTGGCCTCGGCGTGATGACCTTCAAGTACACCCCGAAGCGCGGCAAGCTCATTGCGGCCATCTCCGTCGACGAAGACGACGAGATCTTCGCCATTACCTCTGCCGGTGGCGTTGTCCGCACCGAGGTCAACCAGATCCGTCCGAGCTCCCGCGCCACTATGGGCGTTCGCCTGGTTAACCTGGCTGATGACGTCGAGCTGCTGGCCATCGACCGCAACGTTGAGGACGATGGTGAGGAAGACGCCCAGGCAGTAGCCAAGGGTGAGAAGTCCGTGGAAGACGTCAAGCCTGAGCACCTCAAGTCTGGCGAAGACTCCCAGCAGGACGAAGCTGACAGCAAGGATGCCGATAAGGACGAGGAGTAACCCATGATTGGACGAGAGCTTCACCTCGCCCGGATTTCGCCCATGTCGGCGTTCCGCGTTGGCTTGGCCATGTCCCTCGTCGGCCTCGTGGCCTGGCTCATCGCCGTGTGCTTGTTGTACGTCGGCCTTGACCAGGCAGGCATCTGGGATTCCTTCAATAGCCTCGTCGGCGGTGTCGGCGGCGGCTTTGAGGTTTCCTTCGGGTTGGTCGTCTCTGCGGCCGCACTGTTTGGTGCCATTATTGCTGTGCTGATGACCATCTTGGCGCCCCTGATGGCTGTCATCTACAACGCCATCGTGGACGTCTTTGGTGGATTCAAGATTCGACTGCAAGACGAACCGATTAACTAGCGATTATCACCGCGAAAAACTACATATGACCAGGCGATTTGTAATAGATCGCCGGTCCTATGTAGAGTTACTACTCGTTCCGGTCAAGGGCCTATAGCTCAGTCGGTTAGAGCGCATCGCTGATAACGATGAGGTCGCTGGTTCGATTCCAGCTAGGCCCACCACGGAACAATGGGGCATTAGCTCAATTGGTAGAGCATCTGCTTTGCAAGCAGAAGGTCAGGAGTTCGATTCTCCTATGCTCCACAGCATTTAACCGCTTAAGGGACATTTCGTGTGGCTCGATGGGCTCCGGGATAAGCAGGCTTCGCCACCATATGCCGGAGACTCTCTCGAGCAGCCGGCTGGGTGAGCAAGGGGAAGAAAAGAACCCTAGAGCCGTTTATATGAATCGAGGGCTGCTGACCTTTGCTTCGCGAGTTTGGCATGAGCAGCGAGCTACCAATTGCTCCAGCACCCATCTTAATTCAAACATGCGTTCGACCTCCTTGCCTTATTCGTGTCATTGCTCTCTTGAAGGTCCGGTGGGCTATGTACAATCAGCGGCGTGCATAACTCGTTAACTTCTGTTGAAATCTGCGCTGGCGCCGGCGGTCAAGCTTTGGGTCTCGAAAACGCTGGTTTTGAGCATTTGGTTGCAGTAGAGATCGACGAGTTTGCCGTTCAAACCCTTCGCGTTAACCGACCGCATTGGAATGTTGTTGAAGCAGATGTCCTCGAATTCGATCCTGAACCTTATGTAGGAGCGGATCTCTTTGCTGGTGGTGTCCCATGCCCACCCTTCTCTATCGCAGGACAGCAACTTGGTGAAGACGATGAACGTGACCTCTTTCCCCGCGCTTTGGAAATGATCAAGCAGATAGATCCACGCGCTGTAATGCTGGAAAACGTTAAGGGCCTAGGGCAAAAGCGGTTTGAAGAATATCGTGCTCGCATCATCACTCGTCTGGAGCAAATGGGGTACAGCGTCTTTTGGAAGCTGCTTCAAGCTGCTGACTATGGAGTTCCCCAGCTTCGGCCGCGGTTTATTCTGGTCGCAGTCAAAGAAGAATACGCTCCCTACTTCTTCTGGCCGCCAGCGAACTGGCAATGGAAGACCGTGGGCGAAGCTTTAGAAATACTTATGGGACAAAATGGTTGGACAGGTGCCGCAGAGTGGGCTAAAAAGGCGAACAAGGTAGCGCCAACTCTGGTTGGAGGGTCCAAGAAGCACGGCGGCCCCGATGTTGGACCCACAAGAGCCAAAGCTGCTTGGAAAGAACTCGGAGTAAAAGGAACTTCAATTGCCGAGACTGCTCCTGAAGAAGATTTCCCAACTAACCTCGACAAGGACTTACCACGTCTCACTGTTCAGATGGGCGGCGTGATTCAGGGATTCCCTCAAAACTGGATTTGGCAGGGGAAGAAGACCGCGCAATGGCGGCAGGTCGGTAATGCTTTCCCACCCCCTGTGGCTGAGGCCGTCGGCTCGCGGATCGCTGCGGCATTAAATAAAGAACCACTACCTGATGGTGTTTACGCTGCTGAACCAACTCGCGTACCAGATTCACTAAGGTTCTAACTATGACTCAACCAGCCTTAATTACAGCTACACGTAAACAGTTTCACCAGCAATTAATTGATTCGGGTGTGTTGGCTCTCACTGACACGCCAAGTGGAGAAAGGATCGCTTCCAATGCTGATAGAGGTCAGCGCGCCAGTAAAGTACTTTCGGCACACATTGCGCGTCAGCTCAATGTTCCTTTAGTTCAAGGTAAGGGCGCCGGACAATCGACGGGGGCAAATTTTGAAAAAGCTGTGCAAACGTTCCTAGCAGCGACATTTCCTTATATGCAAACAGTTCGTCCCGGGGATTGGATGGTTCAAAATTTAGGTAACTCTAGACGTCAAGACCATCTTGCCCGTTATGAGCCGTATCGTCACTTGGCTGAACTTGCCGAAGCCGTAAAGCAGCATCCGGAACTTGGCGCTGCGCTCGGAAATAGCTACGTCATATCTCCTGATGTTGTAGTTATCCGCAGTGCAGCCTCCGATAATGTTATTAACGCAGACTTGCCGATTGTTGATAAAGAACAAGCACTGCTGTCCCCTTTCCGTGCTTCCAACGGTGAAACACCCGGATTCATACATGCCGTGGTCTCTTGCAAGTTCACTATGCGCTCAGACCGCTCCCAGAACACCCGCTCTGAAGCTTTAAACCTAATACGCAATCGCAAAGGCCGAGCACCCCACATTGTTGCTGTGACTGCTGAACCAACAATGAGCCGTATTGCGTCCTTGGCGCTCGGCACAGGTGATGTAGACATGGTCTACCACGTAATGCTGCCTGAACTTCAACAAGCAGTCTCAGAGGTAGGTTCAGACGATGCTAAGGAACTCATGCGCACCTTGTTAGAAGGTAATCGACTGAGAGACATCGCGGATCTACCTTTAGACTTAGCTGTTTAAAGCTACCAAATCTTACCTAGCAGCTAAGGGACAAGTGAACCGCATACTGCTGACGGCTTGAGTTACCTAATTGGCTGTTTCGTGCACTATCGCCTGAAGTACTGCCTTCCCGCCTGGGGATTGGGGATGAGGCGGTCGAGGCTTACAGGCTCGAGGCCCTTCGCGCGAAGCCCGTCGATGACGCAGTCTGCGGCGCCTATGGTTGTGGCGTGGATGTCGTGCATGAGGACGATGGAGCCGGGCTGCGCCCCGTTGACTGCAGCCTCGCAGACGTGCTCGGAGTTGCGGTCCTTCCAATCCACGGTGTCGACGGACCACAGGGCTTGTGCCTGGCCGTTAGCCTTTGCAGCGGCCTCTACAGTGCCGTTGGTGGCACCGTACGGGGGACGCATCCACCGAGGGTTCTCACCCGTTGCTGCCTTGATGGCGGCAGCCCCGGCCTTGATTTCGCCGTCCACGTCGCTGGGGGAGAGCTTGTTGAGCTCGCGGTGGGATGCGGTGTGGTTTCCCACGGTGTGGCCCTCAGCCTTCATGCGGCGCAGCAGTTCCGGGTGTGCCGTGGCATTGGGAGCCAAGACCATGAAGCTGGCGTGAGCGTCCTTGGCCTTCAGGGTATCGAGGAGCTGAGCGGTCAACTCGCCGGGGCCATCGTCATAAGTGATGGCCACGCAGTTGGAACAGGTGGCATCAGCAACCGACTGCGACTGCTGTTTGCCGGTCGGCGCGGGCTTCCCAGCCGGACGCGAGGAGCCTGCAAAGACTGGGCTGCTCTGAAGCTCCTTAGGAAGAGCATCGTAGGCGTCCTGTTCTAGTCGTTGAATGTCCTTCTGGACGTCGGGGAGTTGGGGGAGTGCGGGAAACTCCGCTGCCGCAGTAGCGGTGCCAGGCAGGGCCGTGGCTGCCGCAAGGGTGATGAGGGAGCGAACAAGAACACTTTTTCGGCGCATGACAACCTTCCACAGACTTTTTCAGACCCCTTATTGTCTGCCCGGTGAAGGTGGATTATCCCTAGTGACACGCAACTAGAGTGAAAGAAGTTAACTCCTGAGGTTTTGCTAGACCCGTCCAGGGGGTGATTTCGCTGCTTCTACTGGGAGGAGTACGCTCTACAGGTATTGGGGCATTAGCTCAGTTGGTAGAGCGTTGCGTTCGCAATGCAAAGGTCAGGGGTTCGATTCCCCTATGCTCCACAGGGCGCTCACATGGTGAGCGCCCTTTAGCTTTGCCGGGGGTTGACTTATTCGGCGGCCTTGAAGCGCTTGACCAGGATGATGTGGCCATCGCTTTCGCCCACCGGCTCGAAGCCAAGGTGCAGGTAGAGACGGTGGGCGCGGTCATTATCTTTAGCCACCGACAGTGAGATACCCGGGGCGCCCATCTCGCGGGCGAGTTCGGTGGCGGCGTCGATAAGCAGGGTGCCTACTCCCTGGCTGCGGAAGCGAGGTTCCACGGCTAGGGCGAGCTCCGGGATGCCTTCAATAACGTGGCCAAAACCATGGCGTTGCGCCGTTCCCCAGTTCAGCCACACGCCACCGGCAGGGACGTGGCCCTCCCAGGCGATGAAACCTCCACGGGAAGGCTCCCAACTGCCGAGGTAGTAGTCAAAGCCTTCCTCGAAGCCCGCAGGAAGCTCCTTGTGCTCATCGCCAAAGGTATCGGCGAGAAAGTTAATACGGGCCAGGTAGGTACGGTCAGCTTCAGTGAGGGAAAGAAGATGCATAGTTTCCATGGTAGGACGCGGCGCCGAACTACCTACTTCCCATGCTCCCACTGGGCATAGGCCGAGGCATAGCGCCCGCCCAGATCGATGAGCTCGGTGTGGGTGCCATCCTCGACGATCTGACCCTGTTCCATGACGATGATGCGGTCGGCCTCGCGGGCTTGGTCCAGGCGGTGGGCAACGACGAGCGCAGTGCGGCTCTTCGTGACTGCTCTAGCGGCGTCTTCGAGCACTTCTGCGTGCTCGGAACCGGCCTCGGAAGTCGCCTCATCCATGATGAGCACCGGCGGCTGGCGCAGAATCATGCGAGCCAGAGAAAGCTGCTGCTCGGCCGCCGCACCGATCTCCTCGTTCCCGGCGCCAATCTTCGTATCCAGGCCCTGAGGCAGCCACCGCGAATGCTCATCTAAGCCCACGGTGTTAAGCGCCTGCCATAGCTCCTCATCGCTGGCGTCAGGTTTGGCCAGCAACAGATCCTCGCGCAAGGTGCCGGAGAAGAGATGGACCTCTTGGGTAATGAGCGCGACGTGCTCTGTAATCCACGTGTTCGGCACGGTGGCGGTATCGATACCATCGAGGCTGATGCTCCCCGCCGAAGGGTACTGTAGGCCCGCCACGAGGGCGGCGAGCGTGGACTTACCCGCACCGGACGTACCCACCAGGGCAGTGGTGGTGCCGGCGGTGAGGGTGAGGGAGACGTCGTCAAGCACGGGCGCCCCACCGGGATAGGAATAGGAAAGGTGATCAATGGTGATGGCCGGCGCGGAGGTGAGCCGGGGCGTGTCCTTGAGGTCTGGAGCGCCAGCGTTGTTCTCCAGGGTCGCCAGCGCCACCGCGCGGCCGAGAGACGTCACGGAATGCTGGATCTCGCCGGCGAAGAAGAGGATGTTGAAGACGTGGATCTCCAGCCGCATCACCAGCAGCACCGCGGCGGTGGCCTCACCGGGGGTCAACCATTCCCACATCACCATGGGCACGGACATGAGGACCGATCCCAAGAGCAACACCGCAAAGGCCAGGGCGCCTTGGCCCAGGATGCGGTTGATCAGCGGAACCTTATCACCCCAGGCCTGCACCGTGTCCCAGGAATAGCGCTCCATGCGTGCATGGGCCCAGTCCTTCAGGGAGAACTGGCGGAGGGTCTCCAATGCACGGATGGTGTCCAGCAGGACGTTGTTGCGGTAGGCCTCCACCGAGGACACCTCGTTGGCTACGGCGGGGATATCGCGCATGGTGCCGCGGATGAAGGGATAGAGCAGGCAGCCGACGCCAACAAAAAGCAGCGCATAGGCGGGGTGGATGAAGACCATCATGAGCGCGGTCAGCGGCAGCATGAAGAGTGTGAGTACGAGGCGATCACCCATCATGGAGATCGTCATGACCACGGTGTCGATGTCTTTGGACAGGCGCGTAATGATGTTGCCGGTGCCCAATTCTATGACGGCCGGCACGGGAGCACCGAGGGTGGAATCCAGCGCTGAGGTGCGCAGATCCACCGAGAGCCGGCGGGTAGTGGAGGTAACCAGGTAGCGGCCCACGGTGCGGCCAGTGACCTCCACGAGGTAGCCCACGGCGATAATAACCAGCGCGCCCACCATGGCTGCGCGGCCCGTACCCAGGACGGGGACCTCCACGCCCTGGATGATATCGACGACGCGCCCGAGCACCTGGGAGACCAGGTTCATCATGATGACTGTGATGCTAAAAAGCGCAAAGAAGAGGGCGATACCCAGCCTGCTGGGGGCACTGGGTAGGGTCTTCAGAAAACGGAGGCACTCCCTCGGTGAGGCGGGAGCTAGGGCATCTGCGCGGTTGTCATTGGTGGTCTTGTGAGCAGGGCTCATAGTTCCACCACCTCATCGGCGTTGGCTGCCCACGTGGAGGCGGATGTAATGATCACGGTGATCTTGCCAGCGCGCAGCTCACGCACGCGCTTGGCCACGTCCGCCAGGGTCAACGAATCCAACCCCGTCGTGGGGTTGTCCAGCACGAGAACTTCCGGGTCCACAGCGAGAGCGCGGGCCAGCGCGACGCGCTGGCGCTGGCCGCCGGAGAGGTTGAGGCCGGCCTCACCGATGGGCGCGGTGGGCAGCTCGCCGTTGGGCCCAAGCCCACCGAGGCGGATAACAATATCCTCGCAGGCGGAGGCGTGGAGGGCGGCGTGAAGCTGTGTGGTGTTGACAGTGCGCAGCGGATCAACGTTGTCCTGCAGGGTGCCCTCCAACACGGAGATGCGGTGCGGTGGGCACAAGGCACCCTGCTCATGGAGGTAGTGCACCCAGGAATCCACAGTGTTGCGCCCCTCGTTGGTGATGGGCATCCACACGTGTAAGCCGGGGGAGAGGTCGATGGGCGCGCCGGCGGCCTCGGTGGTGTTGGAAGAAAGCTGACCGAGCAGTTCGCCAACGCGCTCCACCGAGGCCCGAGCCCGCGCCCAGTTTTCAGTGAGCAGGCCCAGAGAGACACCTAATGCTGTGAGCGCGGGCGGGACGAGCATGGTAATCGCCATCATCCCGCCGGGGGCGATGCGTCCCTCGAAGGTTTCCCAGGAGGTCCAGGCAAGAATGCCCACGGCAAAGGACGCGGGAACCATCTGGCGCAGCCAGGCCATGAGGGCGGAAAGCTTGGCCTCGCGGAGCATGGCACCCAAGGAGTCCTGGGCGGCGTCGGAAAAGCGTTGGCGGGAAATCTCCTTGGCGCCGAGGCCCTTAATCACGCGTGAACCTTGCGCAAAGTCCGTGGCGAGTGACAACGCGGTGTTCTCCAGCTGGCGGCGGCGCGCGGCAATCTTAGTCAGCGGCTTCGTGGTGGCCCAGGAGGCTAGCGCGGTGGCGAGCGCGCCAACCAGCAGTACAGCTGAGACCTGCCAGGAAATCGGGGCGAGGCTGACCACTGCGCCTAAGAGGTAGCCCACCATGACCAGTGGGAAGTTGAGGATCTGCTTGAGCTGGCCAATGTAGTGCGAATCCTCATCCATCGTGTTGAGTAGCCGGCCGGGGCTTATGCCTGCGGTAGAAGCGGCCAGCAGCTTATCCAGCAGGTTCAGTCGCAGCGTATGCGTGGTGCGGGCCTGACTCAGATCAGTAAACGCATCTGCCGTGGCCTCGCAGATATAGGCGATGAAGAGGAGGATCGCCGTGGCCGCAAGCGGCAGGGCTACGGTGCGCCAGGAGGGATCGGAAAAGGCATACTGCGTGGTCTGGCCGATGATGACGGAGACTAACGCCCCCAGCGGGGCGTTGATGAGGGTGGCAACGAAGATGCCGATAACGCCGGTGCGCTGGGCACCAAGCAGCCGCCACGTGGCGGTGCCGGGCCGGGAGAAGTCGGTGGTCTCAGTGAGGGAGACCTCCCCGGAAGGGGGTTCATCGGGGAGGTACCACGACCACGTCCTCATGCGGGGGTAGTGAGTCATAAGAACTCATCCTATAGCGCACAACGCATGAGGGAGTGATTCAGATTACGCTTAATGAATCACTGGGGGGCTTAAGCCAGGTGATAGTTCTCCACGTCATAGCCGTTGAATTCACGGTCGACGCCATAGTCATCGATGGAGCTAAACTGCGTGCCGTTCTCGATGGCAAAACGTAGGTTATCTACGCGGGTGGACGGATCGCCGCTCACGGCACCTGCGGGAAAATAAAAGGTCTCCCCGCTCTTGAGCTTGACTACGAGCGACTCAAAGCTCATGCCTGATCTCCTTGGCTGCTGTTGATAGGGCTTCCCGCGCAAAACAGCGCGCGGGCACCGATCTATGAGGATCGATGCCGATTAGCCTTCAATTCAAGCAGGTCGGGCGCGCGGGGGCAAAGAAGTGAGATCAAAACAACGAAACGCGCACCCCCAAGGATGGGGGGTTAGTTCTCGTCCTCGGTCTGGAGGCGGTGCTTGCCTTCGGACTCATGGTCATCAGTGATGCGGGAGGTGTCAGCATCCTCCTTGTCGGCGTTGCTGACCTCGATCTCGGTCTCGACGGCGTCCTGAATAGCGGTTTCTTCCTCGCGGTGCTTTGCCAGCTGCTCATCCAGCGAGCCCAGCAGCTCTTCGTCGCGCTCGACGACGCCCTCCTCAGCCAAGTCGGAGCCATGCGTGGCATCGTCCTCGGTGGTGGAGGTGTAGACCAAGGTGGAGCCCTGCGGCGCGGACGGGGAGGAGAAGTCCTCAACGCGCGGCGGAACGGCGGATTCCTTCTCCTTCTTCTGGGTGAAGAAGTAGTAGATGCCACCGCCGATGGCAGCAATGGCGGCAATGAGCGCGGAGATCAGCCAGATCTTTGAGCCCTTCTTCTTGTCCTTGCCACCGAGGCGGCGGGCCTTCTTCTGCAACTTAGCGCTTTGCTTCTGCGCCTTCTTCTCAGCCTTGGACGCCTTCTTTTCCGCCTGCTTGCGGGTCTTCTTCCACTGCTTGGAGGCTTTATCCTGGGCCTCTGATGCAGCCTCAGAGAGCTTCTCGGTGGTTTCCTCGCTGCGCTCCTTGAGCTGTTCGAGGGTGCGCTCGAGGCGGGCATGCGCGGCCTTGGTTACGGCGCCCGCTTCGCGGCGGGCCTCCGGGAACCACTCGCCATCTCGCTCTTCCATGCGGGCGGCGGCGGTCTCCAGGACGGAGTAGGCCTCACGGGCCTTCTCGTCGCGGCGTTCCTTGAGGCGCTCCACCAGGGCGGAGGTGGCGCTGATGGCGGTGGACAGGGCGGCGGGGTTCATGGGTTTAGGTGCTCCTTTACGTCAATACTGAAGTGACTTTTCGGCGGGGCACTGTATATGCGCGCCCGCGTTAGCGCTGGGTACTCCCTTTCAGCGTAGTGGTGGCGCGCAGGTCCCGCCACCAGATGCGCCAGGTGGCGAGCTGTCCAAAGAAAATAGACAGCTTTGTACGGATGGGCCGGGTTTTTATTCACTAGCGCTATGGGCTAACGGTGCAGCTGACTGGGTTCTAAAGGTATTACCAATATTAAAAGCCTTTCGCTCAAAATGGACAGCTTGGTACGTTTTGGGGCATCAACACCGAAGATAAACAACGATAACCTGCAGAGGAGGTGAGCATGTCCCCGCGACTTTCCGCATCCGCACCACTAGACCAAATCAGCGAAGATACGCCCAAGGAGCTTAAGCGCACCGCTCTCTCCTTCGAGGTGATCCCGCCGCGTCATGATGCGGACGCTGCAAAGATTGACCGCTTGCTCGCCACGCTCGCCGCGTATAACCCTGATTACATCGCCGTCACCAGCTCCCAGCGCTCTGGGTGGCTGGAGGGAACCGCAGCCTTCATTGAGAAGATCTCACGCGACACAGCGATGCGTCCCCTGGCCCACCTGGCCTGCACCGCCGGCACAGAGGAAGAGCTCGTTGGCTGGATCGACACGCTGGTCGACGCCGGCGTGCGCGGCCTCCTCGCGCTCCGCGGCGACCTTCCGGAGGGCGGCATGCCCGAAGGTCACCTGCCGCACGCCGATTCCCTGGTCCGGCTCATTCGCCGCTGGGAATCCGACCGCGTAGCGCGCTTGGCAGCCGGCCGCTTGGCGGTGGGCGTGGCCTGCTATCCCAACGGCCACGCCGAGTCCGCCACGCCGGACGAGGACATCGACGTCCTTTTGGCCAAGCAGCGCCTCGGCGCAGACTTCGCCATCACCCAGCTTTTCTTCGACGCGGAGGATTACGTCCGCTTTGCCCAGCGCGCCCGGCTGGCAGGTGTGCGCATTCCGCTCATCCCCGGGATCATGCCGATGACGAGCCGCGCTCGGGTGGAGCGAATGTGCCAGCTGTCCGGGTTGGATGGGCCGACCAAGGTCCTCGACCAGCTCGCGGCAGCGACCTCTCCCGAGGAAGAGAAAGAAATCGGCATGCAGATTACGGCCAAGCTGGCGAAGTCGGTGATGAACGCCGGCGCCGACGGGCTGCACATCTACACGCACAACAATCCAGACATCACGACTGACCTGCTACATCGAATTGGAGTCATCCCATGACCGCATCCTTTCCTAAGGCCACGATTGAGGGCTACCCGCGCGTCGGTGCCCATCGCGAGCTCAAGCGCGCGCTGGAGTCCTACTGGTCCGGCAAGATCGACGCCGAGACTTTCGAGTCCGCCGCGCACTCCCTGCGCCTTGACACCTATGCCCGCCTCAAGGAGCTGGGCCTCGCTGAGGATTACGCCATCCCGGCCGACGTTGCTTACTACGACCACGTCCTCGAGACCGCGCTGACCGTGGGCGCTGCCCAGGGCGAGAGCCTCGATGATGAGTTCACCCTGGCCCGCGGTAACAAGGACACGGCGCCGCTGGAGATGACCAAGTGGTTCGACACCAACTACCACTACATTGTTCCTGAGATCACCGATGACCAGACCTTTAGCGCCCGTCCGCAGCGCGTGCTGAAGATCGTCGAGGAGGCCCGCGGCGCCGGCCACACTGTGCGCCCGGTCCTCGTTGGCCCGGTGACTCTGCTGGCCCTGTCCAAGCAGGCTGAGGGCGCCACCAAGCAGCCCCTGGACCACCTCGATCAGGCAGTCGAGTCCTATCTCACCGTTTTGGCTGAGCTTTACGACGCCGGCGTTGAATGGATCCAGCTCGCCGAGCCGGCCCTGGTCGCCGACCTCGCCGCCGCTGACGACGCCACCTTGGCCGCCGCACTCAAGAGCGCCTATGGCCGCATCCTGGGCGCGGAGAAGCGCCCGCAGGTTTACCTGACCACGCCCTATGGTTCTCTCAACGCTGGCCTCGACGTCATCACCGAGCTTCAGCCGGAAGCAGTCCAGGTGGATCTCTCCGTGGGCACACTGGCTCTGGACAACTCCTACCTCGAGCGTGTGGCCAAGCTCGCCGAGGTCACCCACCTCTCCGCCGGCCTCGTCGACGGCCGCAACGTCTGGGCCGCCAACCTCCGCGACCTGCGCGAGAAGCTGGAGTCCCTGGGCGCGGATGTCTCCGTGACCACCTCCGTGTCCCTGCAGCACGTGCCGCACACCGTGGAGGCAGAAACCTCCCTGCCGGTGGACGTCGCCACCTGGTTCGCTTTTGCTGATGAGAAGATCCGCGAGGTCGTAGCACTCGCCGCCGGCCCGCTCGATGCCCCAGAGGCTTATGCTCAGGCTGACCGCGCCGTGCGCACCCGCGCCGAGTCCTCCCGCACCCATGACCAGGCAGTACAGGATCGCACTGCGCAGTTGCCGGAGGGCCAGGTTCAGCGTCAGCCGGAGTTCGCCGAGCGCAACAAGGCCCAGGAAGCCCTCGGCCTGCCGCAGCTGCCCACCACCACCATCGGCTCCTTCCCGCAGACTGCTGAGATTCGCGCCGCCCGCGCCGCACACCGCAAGGGCGAGCTCTCCGATGCCGACTACACCGAGGCACTGCGCAACGAGGTGAAGTCCGTCATCGAGCTGCAGGAGCGCAGCTTCTCGACGGCTTCGTCGTCACCGAGAACGGCTGGGTCCAGTCCTACGGCTCCCGTTGCACCCGTCCGCCAATCGTCGTCGGCGACATCTCCCGCCCGAAGGCCATGACCACCGAGTGGGCCAAGTTCGCGCAGTCCCTGTCCGAGAAGCACGTCAAGGGCATGCTCACCGGCCCGGTGACCATCCTGGCCTGGTCCTTCGTGCGCGATGATGTTCACCAGTCCGTCTCCGCCGACCAGCTCGGCGTGGCGCTGGCCGACGAAGTCCGCGACCTCGAGGAGGCCGGCATTGACATCATCCAGATCGACGAGCCCGCCCTGCGCGAGTTGCTGCCGCTGCGCGAGCAGGACCGCAAGGCTTACCTCGACTGGGCGGTGCGCTCTTTCCGCCTCGTAGCACTCGAGGCCCAGCCGACCACTCAGATCCACACGCACCTCTGTTACTCGGAGTTTGGCCAGATCATCGACGCCGTCGCCGGCCTGGACGCCGACGTCACCTCCATCGAAGCTGCCCGCTCCCGCATGGAGCTGCTCGAGGACCTCGATGAGAAGTTCCACTCTGAGATCGGCCCGGGCATCTATGACATCCACTCGCCGCGCATCCCGTCCGTGGCGGAGATGGCTGAGCTCATCCGCGCAGCGCTCAAGAACGTGCCGGTCGAGCGCCTCTGGGTTAACCCGGACTGCGGCCTGAAGACCCGTGGTTACGAGGAGACCGAAGCTTCCCTGCGCAACCTGGTCCTCGCCCGTGACGAGGTCCGCGCCAGCCTCTAGG
>QWCJ01001084.1_pt1 | contig 13825 bp, 11 predicted proteins | sample 1972501 | NCBI WGS metagenome assembly QWCJ01 (sample SAMN09866711, study PRJNA288562) | Human vaginal metagenome isolate term2_vaginal, whole genome shotgun... | isolation source: vagina | host: Homo sapiens | place: USA: California
TCAGCCCCGTCGACTTCGAGAACCACACCGGCGCAATCAACAGCAGAAAAGAAATAGCTGCCTAACCACTAGGTAGCTCCACTACGTGTCCACGATTTGGGGGCAACCCCAGAACAATGGCCGAACGATGTAATCCGGGTGGGGGAGACTACTAACCACACAAACCCGCGCTAAAACAGCAAACATGTATTGAGGAGGATGGCATTGACGCGTAAACAGAAAAGCGCAGCCTACTGGTCGAGCGTTACTGTCGTTGTAGTGCTGTTCATCGCAACGCTTGTAATCAATTATCTAGCAGGACTAAGTGCTGATGAATCATACTTTGGAGCACATTGGTGGCATCGTCTGGCGTGGGTTACGCCACTGTTGTTCTTGGCTTCTTTGATTTGGGCCTGGTTCGAGCACAGGAAGGTGCATCGGTATCCGCATTGACCCATATTTAGTAGGGTCGCGCGTGAATGAGAAGGAAGCCTTTGCGCTTGGGTGAAAGATGCTTTTTGCTCTAGTGGGGAGTGTCGATCGGGCCTAACCCCCGACGTGTCTACTTTCCGGGGTCAGGCCCATGTCTTCGCCCCAGTTGGGAATGCAGTTCTCAGCGGTGCAGCCAGCGGCTTCAAGAATACTGTCGGCAATCTCCATGTTTAGAAAGCCGGCAATCTCGGAAATCTCGGTTTCGGTCGCTTCTCACGTCCACGCAATCGCGTTCATGATCGTCCCCTTTGGGGGCCGAGGCTAGAAGCGTTCCTGACCGCGCTCGCGGATCTTCTCGTAGAAGTCCGGCTTGGCGGAGCCATAGCGCGAGCGGGAGCGGCGGGAAGGCTGCGTTCCAGCCGCCGGTCTTGGTCCTGAGGCAGAAGGCGCTGTGGCTTCGGGGTGCTCGCTCGCAGGCTCCTCGTGCTCGGAGATATCGACGTCTGCGGACGCATCGGGGGAGCCAGCACTGGTGGCGGCCGCGGTGGCCTCGGCCATCAGGGCTTCCTCCTCGCGGGCGCGTCGGCGCTCCCGAATCTCGGACCACACGAAATACGCAAAGCCCAACGGCGCCATGATGCCGAAGGCAATCCATTGGTAGCCATAGGAGAGGTGATTGCCGCGATCCAACTTCGGCACCGGCAGCGCATTAAGCTCACCCGGCTGATCGGGGGAGAGTTGGAGGTAGTCGTGGGCGAGGGGGACGTCGACAAGCTCTGCTATCTGCTCCGTATTGATGGAATAGACCTGCGTGTAGCCCTGCTCCTCAATGGGGGCGGAGGAGTGCTCGCGCTCGTTGTAGCGCGCCATGCCCACGATGGTCACCTTGTCCCTGGGCGCCGGATCGATGTGGGGCACAGAATTGCCCTCATCCGTAGGCACCCAGCCGCGGTTGACCAAGAAGGTCTCGCCGGATTCGGTTTCAAAGGGAACCAGTGACTGGAAGCCCGGGGCGGACTCCACGGGGCGCAGGCGCAGGAGAACCTCATCCTCCGGGAGGTAGCGGCCGGTCAATTCCGCGCGCTCCCACTCCTTGTGCAAGGAACCATCCGCCGAAAAGACCTTGGTGACCGGCTGGGGGTCGGCCTCATAGGCTTCCTCAATGAGGTGGTTGCGCTCCACAATCTGGTCGTCTTTATTCAGCTGCCACGGTGCCAGCACCGTGAAAGAGAAATAGGAAAAGGCGACGACGAAGATGAGAAAGAGCACCCACCCAGGCTTGAGGAATGTCTTGAGCATGATGATCAGTCTAGTAGCCGCAAAGAATTATCTAGCCGTGGTTCGTCTTAATCCACTCGAGTAGGCCGGGAACGGCGGCATCAATCTCCTCGCGGGTGCGGGCGAAATCCTCCTCCGTGCCGTAGAACGGATCCTCTACGCTGGCATCCTCCGGGGAATTCGGATCGAAGCTGCGCATGAGACGCACCTTCTCCTGCGGGATGCCGCGCTCCAGGAGGGCATCGCGGTGGCCGGTGTCCATGGCCACGAAGAGATCCGCGTCCATGTGCTCTTCGCCCAGCTGGGCAGCCTGGTGGCCGGCACCATCGTGGCCGCCGCGGCGCAGTTCAGCAACGGCGCGCTCATCCGCGCCCTGGCCCACGTGCCAGCCGCCGAGGCCGCAGGAATCTACGCGCGCGAGGAGATCGAGCATGTCGGTCTCCATGGCATCGCGGGTAATGATTTCCGCCATTGGTGAGCGGCAAATATTGCCCGTGCATACGAAGACGATGTGGAGCTGGTTGGAGTTCTCCGGAGGCGTCATGCAAAGGCTCCTTAAGCTAGAGGGGTGCGCTGGCGAACGAAAGCTAGGATATAGCAGCGACGCGACTGACGTGAAACCTGAAGCCGTATAAGGAGCATAGGAGATGGCAGAACACACGACCGTTGGCGAGATCCGCCGCGTTATCCACGAGGCCTACCCGCCGCAGCTGGCCGAGCCCTGGGATGCCGTTGGCCTGGTATGCGGCGACCCCACGGATGAGGTGAGCACCGTGGCTTTCGCTCTGGACTGCACCCAAGAGGTGGCAGACAAAGCTGTGGAACTCGGCGCGCAGATGCTCGTGGTGCATCACCCGCTGCTTCTGCGCGGGGTGACCTCGGTGGCGGCGGATACCCCGAAGGGCAAGGTCATTCACACTCTTATCCGCAACGGTGTTGCCCTGTTGGCCGCGCATACCAACGCGGATAAAGCACGCCCGGGTGTCAACGACAAGCTGGCTGAGCTCGTCGGTATCAAGCCTGGGCGCCCCATCGTTCCGGTGGAGCCCTATGAGAACCTCGACGAGGCCTTAGGGTTGGGGCGCGTGGGCGAGCTGGAAGAGCCGATAACGCTGCGCGAATTTACCCAGCGCGTGGCCGATGCCCTCCCGGAAACCGAGTGGGGAGTGCGCGCCGCTGGCGACCCGGATCGCCTGATTAAACGCGTGGCCGTCTCCAGCGGCTCGGGGGACTCTTTCCTGGACCAGGCGGCCGCGCTCGGAGTGGACGTCTACGTCACCTCCGATTTGCGCCACCACCCGGTGGATGAGCACCTGCGCGCCGCACACTTGGCGGAGCCGGAGGGCCCAGCCGTGGTGGATACTGCTCACTGGGCCAGCGAGTTTCCCTGGACTGCCCAGGCGCGCGATATTGTGGAGGACGCATTGCGCGTGAACACCGAGATCATCGATGTCCGCACCGACCCATGGACGATTTCTGCGCATAAGGAGAACTAAATGAAACTGCCACAGGACCTGCAGAACATCCTGCTGGAGCTGGCCACCCTCGAGCGCTCCCAGGCGCACGGTGGAACTCCCACCATCCCGGAGCAAGAGGAATACGAGAAGGCGCAGGCCGCACACGCCCGGCTTGTCGACGCCTCCGGCTCCGCCCAGCTCGCCGTTGATGACATGGAGATGGAGATCCTGCGCATCCAGGCTGATGAGCGCAAGCTGCGCCAGCGCGAGCGCGATGACAAGGCACAGCTCGGCGCCGCGACCGACCCGGAGACCCGCAAGGATCTGGAGCACGATCTCTACGCGGCCAAGTCCCGTATCGCGGATCTCATGAGCGAGCTGCAGGAAGCCCACAACGAAATCCACGCCCTGCGTGCCAACCTGGACGTCCACGGCGCAAAGGTCTCCGATTCGGAGCGCAAGCTCGAAGTACTCAAGCGCGCGGCCGAGGCCGCCCAGGAGGCTGCGGCGAACCGCCCCGACCCACAGGTGCGCATCGGCGAGCTGCGCGAGCAGCTGCCCGCGGATGTCCTGGAAGAATACGAAACCGTGCGCGAAGAAAACGGTGTGGGGGCCGCGGCCTTCACCGGCCGCGCTTGCGGCGGCTGCTTCATCGTGTTGCCGCCGGCCGAGCAGAACGCGGTGCGCAACGCTGCTGCCGACGAGGTTCCGCAGTGCTCCGATTGCGGCTCCTACCTGGTGCGCCCAGCCTCATGAAGCTAGTCATCTTCGCTGACGGCGGCTCCCGCGGAAACCCCGGGATAGCCGGTTCTGGCACGGCGGTGTACAACGAGGACCGCTCGCAGCTGCTCAGGGAAATCGCCTACGTCGTGGGCCAGAAGTCCACCAATAACGTGGCCGAATACCACGGGCTGCTGCGTGGCCTTGAGGCCGCGGTGGAGCTGGGGGCCGACGAGGTGGAGTTCTATATGGACTCCAAGCTCGTGGTGGAGCAGATGAACGGGCGCTGGAAGATCAAGCACCCGGACATGCAAAAGCTCGCCATCGAGGCGCGCCGCCTGCTCAACCAGATTCCGCGCTTCAGCCTCGAGTGGGTACCGCGCGCCAAGAACTCGGTGGCCGATGAGCTGTCCAACGTCGCCATGGATGCCGCCGCGAAGGGCGAGCCCGTGGGCATCCTCGACATGGGTGCCGACGACGCCACTGAAGCGGACGCTGCTCTCGATGCTGCGGGCAGTGGGGAGGCAGGGGAGACGTCGCCAAGCACGGCGTCCTCAACCGCGGCCGACTGGCGCCCCGAGTGTGGCCCGGCCACCCGCTTCATCCTGCTGCGCCACGGGCAGACGGCGATGTCCGCCGCCAAGCAATACTCCGGGCTCGCGAACCCCGAGTTGACTGAGTTGGGCAAGAAGCAAGCGCTCGCCGCTGCCCAAGCCTTGGCCGATACCCACATCGATGCCGTGGTGTGCTCGCCGTTGCGCCGCTGCCAGCAGACGGCCGCGGCCGTGGTTAAGGGCCGTGACCTGCGTGTGGAAACCGTCGAGGACCTCATTGAGGTGGACTTTGGACGCTGGGAGGGCAAGACCTTTGCTGAAGCCGACGCCGCCGACCCCGAGCTTCACGCGCGCTGGCTGAAGGATACGTCCGTGGCCTGCCCGGGCGGGGAGTCCCTGCGCGCCGTGCACCGCCGCGTCAGTGCTGCGCGCCGTAAGTTGCAGCAGCGCTACGCGGGGCAGACCGTTCTCGTGGTTTCCCACGTCAACCCCATCAAGTCCTTCGTGCGCCAGGCGCTTGATTCCGGACCGCAAACACCTAACCACCTCTTCCTAGAGCTGGCTTCTGTGAGTGAGGTTGAATTCTTCGAGGGCGGCAGCACCCTGCACCGTTTCAACGATGTGGGGCATCTGGGCGCGCTGCGATAAACTAACAGGCGCGAATGAGCCGACCGGGCAAACGCGTTCCGTCGAACCGGTTCCGTTATGGGACTAGGCGCGGGCCGAGGAAAGTCCGGACTCCACAGAGCACGGTGGTTGCTAACAGCAACCCGGGGTGACCCGCGGGAAAGTGCAACAGAAAGTAGACCGCCGCGCCCTTCGCTTCGCTCCGGCGCGGCGTGGGGTAAGCGGTAAGGGTGAAAGGGTGCGGTAAGAGCGCACCAGCACCGTCAGCGATGGCGGTGGCTGGGTAAACCCCACTGGGAGCAAGGCATCACGGCCCGCCACGCTAGCGGGCCCGATCAGGCGTTAGTAGGTTGCTCGCCGAAGCCTGAAGGTAGCTGCTTGAGTCAACTGGCAACGGTTGGCCTGGATGGATGTTTGCCACCGCGCCACGCGCGCGGCACAGAATCCGGCTTATAGGTTGGCTCATTCGCGCCCTACACTTTTATTTTTTGGAACAATGGGGCGGCATGAAACTGTATGCCGCGCCCTTGGACTTTCGGCCCATCGCTGAGGAGTTTTCTGTTCCGACCGACTTCCCAGAGGAGGTCACCGCACAGGCCGCGTCCGCGCAGGACCGCTATGCCGAGCAGCGCCGCGATGCCCGGGACATCCCGTTGGTGACCATTGACCCGGCCGGCTCCAAGGATCTGGACCAGGCCGTCTTCATTGAGGCGCGCGATGGCGGCTACCGCGTGCTCTATGCCATCGCGGATGTTGCCGCTTTCATTGAACCGGGCTCCGCACTCGAGACCGAGTCCCTCAAGCGCGGCCAGACTATCTACCTGCCTGATGAGCCAGCGCGGCTGCACCCGCCGGAGCTGTCTGAGGACAGAGCTTCGCTGCTTGCCGACGTCGACCGCCCCGCCGTCCTCTGGACCTTCAACCTTGACTCCGCGGGTGAGGTGGAGGACTTCTCGGTGGAGCGCGCACTCGTGCGCAGCTGCGCGCGGCTGGACTATGACCAGGTCCATAAGGACTTGGAGAATGGCACTCTGCATTCCTCTATCGCCTTACTGCCGGAGGTAGGCAAGCTGCGCCAGGCCTCCTCACTGCGCCGCGAGGCAATCAACCTGCGCCTTCCTTCGCAGCGCGTATCAGAGAGCAGCGATGGGGAAGAAGGGCACTACGAGCTGGTGATGGAGCCGCGTCACGAGGTGATGGACTATAACTCGGAGATTTCCTTGCTTACCGGAATGTGTGCGGGGCGGTTGATGGAAGAACACGGAGTTGGTTTCCTGCGCACCCTATCTGCGGCCACCCCGGAGGCCGAGGAAACTTTTCGCTCGGAAGCGGAGGCGCTGGGCTTCGAGCTGGGGGAGCGCAGCATCTCGGAATTCCTCCATTCCGTGGATGCGGATTCACCGCGCGGGATGGCGGTGATGCGTGAGGCCCAGCGGCTTTTGCGGGGTGCGGACTACGTGTGGCTCGAAGATGGCCAAGCGGACGTGCACGCGGGAATCGGCGGCTACTATGCGCACGTGACCGCCCCGCTGCGGAGGCTTGTCGACCGCTTCGCCACGGAGGTCTGCTTGGCGCTGAGCGGTGGCTACGAGGTTCCGCAGTGGGTCACGGCTCTTCGTGCTGGACCCACCGGTGATTGGGCAGGCCGTAGGCCACCCAGAGACCGGCAAGGAAACGATGGTGTCCTTGGTGAAGGCCGACGTTGCGGAGCGCGATGTGCTCTTTGCCTGGCCGGCAGATTAGTCCTCGGTGATTGCAGGGCTTCCGGCAGAAAGCGGAATGACCAGCAGGCCGTCCTCGGCCAAGTCGGCCGCGAAGTTTGTGGCCCTAGCGCTCGGCACGTAGGCGATGACGGCGGAGGATGTGCCGGCGTGAGCAGAGCGTGAGGCGACGGCACCGCGGGCGGTGGCCAGCTGCGCGAGTTTTTCTGCGGAGTTGAAACCATAGACGGTGGCCAAGGCAGACTGCGACTGTGTGAGCAGCGGGAAGAGCTCGGTGCCGCGGCGGGAACGCAAAGCACGAGCAATGCCTTCGGCGCGCTCAGTTTCCTCCGAGTAGAAGGTCAGCCATGCCGTGGCTTGGGCGATGGTCGGCTGGTTCTCGGTGCCGTGCACCTTGTGGACCGCGGCCAGCCACTCAAGGACGCGCTGGGGCGCATCCGGCAACAAGCGCAGCGACGGCGTGCCGAAGGCGCGGCAGGCGGCGTCGATGAATCGCTCGCGGGCGCGAATCTCCGTCACGGCCTCAGCGGAATCCACGTCTCCGGGCACGGCCAAGGCGAAGGCTGCAATGTCCTTGTTGATCATGTGGGGTGCCTGGGTCACGGAGCCATCGGCGTAGTCGATGATGGTGATGGAATCACCTGCGCCGCGCAGGGCAGCGGAGTGACGAGCGCGCAGTGCAGGGAATCGCGCGAAGGTGCCAACCGCTTGGGAACAGACCTCTGCGATACGGGCGCGCAGCGGGGCGTCATGCAGATCATCCGCCGTGCCGAGCAACGCCAAAGCGGTGGCGATGTCGATGGCTGCTGCGGCGCCGAGTCCAGTTGAATCGGGGATGTCGTTGACCACGGTGATATCGGCACCAGCGGTCTCGCGGGTAAGAAGCTGGCGGTTGATCATGGTGTAGATGATGCCGCCGAGGCGCGCCGCGATAGCGCCTTCGGGTGCTGGGGGTTCGATGGGCTGGCCTTCAGAATCCACGCCGGGCTGCTGTTGTGCGGCGAGGGCAGAAACCTGTTCGAGGGAGATCTCGTCTTTAACGGTCTCGCCATTGGTGTGCTCGAGGTGAACCTTGACGAGTCCGTCGCTGCGGGGGCTGACAGCTGCTGCCGCGCGGATATCTGCAAGCCCCATGATGGCGATGCCGCCGTAGTGGTCGATGTGCTCGCCAATGAGTGCCCAAGTGGCGGGGGCGCTGGCGACGTGTGCTGATTCAGCGCCCACGTTCTCGCGGTGTGCGGCGCGAACGCGGTCGACGGCCGGGGTCGAAGGGGCAGTCCACAGGGGCATCGGGAAGGTTCTCCTTTGCTGGTGGCGATATCCTGCCAAAGAAGTAGCAGCAGGACTAAGTGACCTATCTATTCTAACGGGCATGGTACGTAGGCGGTCTGTAGTGTGGGGTGCACTGAGTGAGAGATGAAGAGAATGGAGAAAATTATGGCTGAGGCCGATAACAAGTGGTTCTATGACCCGTCCACCGGTGAGGTATCCCAGGGCAAGGTGTCCGGTTGGGAGAACCGCATGGGACCTTATGATTCCCGTGAGGAGGCTGAGCACGCCATCGAAATCGCGCAAGCACGCACCGCTGCAGCTGATGCTGAGGACGCCGCCGAGGACGATTACTAAAGCACCACACCGCCGAGAACGGCACGGCTGATTAAGAAACCCACTTAAGACGTCCGCTCAACAGAAGCGGCCCACACCACCGCACGGGAGCGAAGGTGTGGGCCGCTTCTGCTTGTTGCCTCGCAGCGCAGGAAGACTAGCGGAGGAAAGCCCCGCCGGCTAGCGCAGCTTCTTGCGCAGCGGCTTGAAGGCAGACTTGATGGCCTTGAAGCTATCCGAGTAGGCGTTGAGTGCCTCCAATCCGATGATGCGCTCACGCTGGTAGAGAAGGCCATAGCCGAAGGTGTCCTCACCACGGCGGCGTGCGCTTTCTGCCAACTCGAGCAGCTTATCGCGGGAGGTCACCGAATCCTGGAAGTCTCCCAAGACAGATTGCATCTGCTTGCAGGCCTTGTAGAGGTTCTTCGTCTTCAGCGTGGTAGCGGACCCAGCAGCTTCCGCGGCATAGCGCAGCTTCTTCGCTGCCTTGCGCATATCGTGGAAGTACTCCTCACGCTCGTGCAGCGTCAGCTCGGTGTTATCCCAATTGGAGACGGCCTTCTTGTGGCGCTTGACCAGCTTGTCATAAGCCTGCTTGAGGTGCAGGGCCATCACCGTGTCGAGATCGTGGGGCTCGGCTTCCTCATCAGACTTGGCGTGCTTCGGCTCGTAGTCTTGTGCTGCTTCTTGTTCCTGAGCGGAATCAGTGGATGCCGACTCGGCGCTTTCAGAGTCTTCCGCTCCGCTATCCGCGGATGAGCTGTCTGAGTCAGCGGAGGTGTCTTCCCCGGCAACCGGCGGGTTGGCGAGGAAAGCGTCCAGTGCATCGAGCAGAGCTAGGTATTGGTCCGAATCGAGCGCGGCGATGACTCGGCGATGCGCACGGCGGTAGGCACGGCCCATGTCATGCGCAATGTGCTCGCGGGTAGCGTCATCGAGAACATCGGAGTCCTCGGAAGCGAGAAGATTCTGCCAACGTTCTTCCACGACCTCGGCATCACGGGCAACGCCCAGCATGGCCGCAAGCTCCTTGAGATCTGACTCGATGCGCTTGATCTCAGGGCCCACCACAATGCCGTGGAAGGTCTGCAAGTGGCTGCGCAATTCACGGGTAGCCACACGCATTTGGTGCACCGAATCCCACTCATCCCGGCGAACCCGCGGATCGAATTCGACGAGCTTGTCCCGATTAGCCTTCAGCGCCTCCACGACTGCCGCCGCGGGGGAGCCCGGCTCCACAGTGGACGCGGCGAGGGCCGGAGGCAGCTCGACGTTGTTGATGGAGTCTCCCAATGCAGACTTCAGCTTGGACGGCGAGGAGGAAACCCGAGCTCCAGAACCGATCAATAGGGAAGTGGCGTGCCGCAGCAGTTTGCTGCCTGCTTTGCTTCCTGGCAGGTCGCCGGCGAGCTCTACCTCCCACTCGCGCCATGTGCTCTGCGAACCACCCGGCAGGAAGGAGAACGCGGTGACATGGTCATCGCAGAACTCAGCAACTGGTTGCTCGTCTGCGTTAACGAGGAGCAACTCGGTGCGGTTGTTATCCACCTGTGCGATCGGCTCAAGAGGCTGGTTGCGCACTACCGATCGGACCTGGTGGAGCAACTCGTCCGGAACCTCGTATTTGCCGTCGATGGGCTCACCGAGTTCCGCGCGGATCTCAGTGCGACCTTCCGCACCGGGGATCTTGATGTGCCAGCCATCATCATTTCCGCCGGTGCGACGTCGCAGCGTGATCTTCGCGTGGGTAAGGCGGAGGTCCTCGGTGTCGTAGTAAATCGCGGACAACGAGTGGTGGCGGGTTTCTGCAACACGGGAAACCTCATCGAGGTGGGTGAGATCCGGCATGGGGGTGGTCTCATCCACGGCGAACTTGGCTTCGATTTCAAGGAACGTCTTTGGAGACATGTACACACCTTCGTCGGGGAGCGAATTGATAAAAAGGAGGCATCAAACCTCGGTACCGCCTTCTAGGTTACCTGGCTAGTAACGCAAATGTGCCTGCCATTAATCGTCCTTAGCAGGTGAGTTGGCGGCGTCCGTTAAGCCCCAAGGAATCACCTCCCAAGTGGGACTTTTCTGCAGCTGATGCGCCGGCGGATACTCCTGCGTGGCTTCTCACCGCCAGGGAGACGGTGCGCGCATTGGGGTAGATTCGATCAGTCACTGCTTCGGCGTTGCGGCGGCGTTCTTCGACTGCCGATAGCGATTGCTGAGCCAGGGTAATTTCGTCTTGCCGAGTGCTGGGGCCGCTTGGTGCCGAAGCAGTCCCTTCTACGTCGTGGGAGAACAGCTTTGAATTTGCTTCCTCCAATAACTCACCGATACGGGTGGCATAAGACAGAATGAAGCTTCGGCGGAAAGACGCCACATTGCCAAGCTGGCGCGCACTCTCGGCGTGTTCGCCGTGGTGCATATGCCATTCACATTGCCGTAGAAGTGAGGCGAAAAGATCAGTGACGTGGTGAACGTCCTCTTCAGCGCCAATGACGGTGACAATCCCTTTGGGATGCAGCCTGAGGGCGGTGCATCCGTTCCGATCCGCAATGACGCTGAGCAGAGTGGTTTTGTGGTTGATATAGGGAGCGCTGATATGGATGCGTGTGGATACCACCGTGTCCGAGGAACTAGTCAGTGTCTCCTCGAGGCGGTGCCGTTGTTGCAGGCTCTGCGCTTTGGCGATGAGCGCGCTGGCTTCTTCTTCATAGGGAGTGGATTCTGCTTTTCGCAAAAGATGAGAGATTTTGGCGCGGATCCTATCTTCCTTGCTGTCGCGGGATGCCCGAGAGTCGGTTCGTTGGGCCGCTAGCACTTCAACGTCCCGAAGGGGTGGCAGGAAAGTGATTGCTTCAATAAGTCGCATAAGGTCTTCGGTCGGCATGGTCATCGAGGCAGGCGGGGGAATGCTCAACCATTCCTTGCGCAGCGCAGTGGAACTAATCTGTGCGGGAACATGAGGGGCGGCGCGATAAATGAGTGGGTGGCAAAAACTACCCAGGACATGGAGCAGGTCTTTAGGCGACCATCCTTGCTGGGCTGCTTGGCTAATGAGCTCGATTCCTCGCTGGCTCAGGGTTGCGTGTTGTGCGTTCATGGCTGTTCCTCATCCTTCTTTATGGGTACATCTGTTCGGTTGTGTGGCCATTCAAGCATGTGAAGCCGACAGGGGACAGAGGAGTCGAAAAAATTTGCCCCCGAGATACTCTTGCCAACTGGGTTAATACATGTCGGTGCGGGGGCAAAAGAAGAAACTCTCTCCGTGGCTTCGGCGCGCGGCGGTAGGGTTTAAAGCATGAACAGCCAACACGAATTCGTCCTTCGTACAGTTGAAGAACGCGATATCCGCTTCATTCGCCTCTGGTTCACTGACATCTTGGGGGCGCTGAAATCGGTGGTAATGAGCCCCTCAGAGTTGGAATCCGCCTTCGAGGAAGGTGTTGGCTTCGACGGCTCTTCAGTGGAAGGGTTCTCCCGCATTTCGGAGGCCGACACCATCGCGATGCCGGACCCTTCAACCTTTCAGATCATGCCCTTTGACAAGGAAGAGCCCGAGCTTCTCTCGGCGCGCATGTTCTGTGACATTACTCAGCCCGATGGGCAACCTTCGTTGGTGGACCCGCGCCACATCCTGCGCCGTCAGGTAACCGAGGCGGCCAATGAGGGATTCACGTGCAAGGCGTCTCCTGAGATTGAGTTTTATCTCCTTGAGGACGCGCACGATATCAACAGGCTTGTTGCCACCGATAACGGCGGCTATTTCGACCAAGCCACGCATGATAACGCCCCGAGCTTCCGGCGCCGGTCAATGTACGCGTTGGAATCAATGGGCATCGCCACGGAGTTCAGCCACCATGAGACCTCACCTGGCCAGCAGGAGATCGACCTCCGCCATGCTGACGTGTTGTCCATGGCGGACCACATCATGACCTTCCGCTACCTCATCAAAGAGGTTGCCTCCCAGCAAGGAGTGCACGCGACGTTCATGCCCAAGCCTTTCGAGGACCGCTCAGGCTCGGGCATGCATACTCACTTGAGCCTTTTCGAGGGAGATTCCAACGCCTTCCATGACCCCGATGATGAGATTTCGCTGTCCAGCACAGGACGGCAGTTCATCGCCGGCATTCTTGAACACGCAGTGGAGATGACGGCCATCACCAACCAGTGGACCAACTCCTATAAGCGCCTGATGTTTGGCAGCGAGGCTCCAGGGTCAGTGACGTGGGGAATCTCTAATCGTTCTGCGTTGGTGCGAGTTCCCACCTACCGCCTTTCCAAGGAAATGTCGCGCCGAGTTGAAATCCGCTCGCTGGATTCAGCGATGAACCCTTACCTGGGTTACGCGGTGCTCCTTGCCGCTGGTTTGCGCGGAATCAGAGAAGGCTATGAGCTAGGGGATCCGGCCGAGGATGACGTCCACCAGCTGACCCACCGCGAGCGCCGTGCGATGGGGTACAAGGATCTGCCGAGCAGCCTGGACCAAGCCCTCCGAGAATTTGAACGCTCCGAGTTTATGGCGGAGGTCCTCGGTGAACACGTCTTTGAGTACTTCCTGCGCTCAAAGTGGGATGAGTGGCACGAATACCAGCAGCAGATCACCGCATTCGAATTGCGCAACAACCTGAATTTCTAGGAGAAGTATGCGTCCAGCATCAGTACCGTCCCCAGCTACTCTTGGTCTGACCCGGCCAACTGCTGCGGAGGATCTATCCCGCCTCGGGTGGGATAATCCGGAGTCCCTAGAACTGTTGTGGACACTGGCCGGAGCAGGCGATCCCGATATGGCCCTCAACACGTTGATGAGGATCGTCGAGGGGGCGCCTGAGATTGGCCCGGCGATGCGCGAGGACGAAACATTCCGGGTGCGACTCATCGCCCTGCTGGGCGGCTCTTCGGCATTCGGTGATCATCTCGCTGCACACCCAGAAACCTGGCACGAGCTGCAGCGGGCGCTGCCGACTCCTACCGAAATGCTGCACACGCTGCTCACAGAGGTCGGGGCGGAACCTGCGACATACGTTGAGCAACCAGACCAGCCTGACACCGCGAGCCCCGACCTGACGTCTCCCGGCACCTACCGGGCAGCACCGGGGGACCACAAAGCATCACTCAAAGTGGCCTACCGAACACTGATGATGCGCATTGCCGCCCATGACCTCGCAGGTACATTTCACTCGCGCAAGGGCCAGTCACGCCCCCAGCCGCGAGTTGGTTTCCGGGAGGTCACTAGGCTGACCACAGCCCTCGCAGATGCCGCCTTGACGGCAGCACTCGCCGGCGCGGTCCGGGTGGTCTATGGGGATGAAGCACTCGATGCGCAGCTGGCCGTCATCGCGATGGGCAAGTGCGGCGCGGGCGAATTGAACTACATCTCCGATGTGGACGTGGTCTTCGTAGGCTCCGAGGCGACACCACGGATCACCCGCCTAGCGTCGGAGTTCAACCGGATTGGCTC
>QWCJ01000478.1_pt1 | contig 13791 bp, 13 predicted proteins | sample 1972501 | NCBI WGS metagenome assembly QWCJ01 (sample SAMN09866711, study PRJNA288562) | Human vaginal metagenome isolate term2_vaginal, whole genome shotgun... | isolation source: vagina | host: Homo sapiens | place: USA: California
TGCCGGCTCGGCGTACACATCGATCTGGGTCTGTGCCGGGTCGATCTGTAACTCGTCGAACACGCGATACAGTTCGCGCGGCTGCATGGTCGGGATCGCAATGCGAGCACCCGCATCGAGCAGTCGGGCCAGCGCGTCGCGGTTGCAGGTGCGGGGGTCGGTGGTCTGCCACGGGGTGTCGTCGATAAGCATGGGCGCGTGCAACAGATGCTCGCCAAAGCGCTCCAGGGTTTCTTGCGGCTCCGGAATCGCCGCGATGGCCTCGTAATCGGTGGCGCAGTGTTGAAGAAGATCACCTCCCAGGAGGGGAGACATCTATTGTCGACAGTTGGACATTCAGAAACTGAGTGTTGGGGTGAACCGTGACCTTCATTCTTGACTATTCTTTTATGTTTTCCATCGATAGAGCTATTGGTATTCAATGTGTTTGTTAATTTTTTTCGTTCTATTCGCCTATCGATAGCACTGGTGCTGTGCCTGCTTGCCCTTGTCTTGTGGGGCTTGCGTGTGCTGGTGATCGCTCCTGTCGATGTTGGTACCGGGGTTTTATTCCTCTTTTTAGTGGCTACACTGCCTCTTGCGGCATATCTTCCTACTGCTGCAGTTTTGGGATGTCTTATTTTGCTCGCGTTCGTTAACTTGTCTGGCCATTCACCCGATCTGTTGACATTGACGGCGGTTCTGCTGGTTACGGTGGTTACTGCGCAACACAAGTACAAGACTGCTGTGGTCTTTGCTGCTATTACGACGCTACTCGGGTTTTTCTCCCCTGATCAAAAGTCGTTGAGTATGGATCCCCAGTCTGTCACCACCTTTACTCTCATGATGGTCAGTGCCTTTGCTGCCGGGTGGTTTATCGCTAGGATGCACACAAAAGAGATGCGACAGAAGTTCCAGATGCGCAAACGTCAGGTAGAGGTAGCGGGATTTCTTCATGACATGGTGGCTGCTGATTTAACCGCGCTGATAGCAAGACTTGAAGCACTAGCGATCTCCATGCCGGAGAAGGAGCAAGCTCTACAGCGGTGTGCCACCACAGCGCGTAAATCAATGGGTGACATCCGCACGCTGGTAGATGAGCTCAATGCCCAGACGATTAATCATCCGCAGGTGACCGAACCGGCACTAACAATGACAGTGATGCAAACTGCCCGTTCACTTCAGGAGGCCGGGTTTCACGTTGAGACCACCACGACTATTCGTGTGGATCCTGGCGCTGAGTCTATCAAAAGGGCGCTCACTCAATGCCTATCTGAAGCTAGTGCCAACATCATCAAATATGCCGTCCCTTATTCCACAGTTAGTATCACCGCGACTGCAAATACCGAAGAAGTGACGGTGACTCTCGCCAACACCTATAGGCTTGGCCGTGGGCGAGCTGGCTCCAGCAATTTCGGTCTAGACTCTATGCAACGAACGATTGCTATCGTAGGCGGAAGCATGACACTAGATAGCACTGATGCCCGTTGGACGATCACTTTCCAGGTTCCGGTTTGAAAGGTTCCGTAATTGATATGAAAATTTTGGCCTCTCTAATCTTCACCGTTGGCCTTGCGGCAGGTCCCCTCCCACCAGTCGTGGCACCTCCCACTGAGGGTGAACCAGTGATCCAAACGAACCAGTTTATTAAGGACTGGCTGGGGTGCAGTAAAGGTCAAACACACCCTTGGTGCAGCAAATGAGTTTCACGATCCTGCTTGTTGATGATGATCCCGTAATCCGTGAATCATTTCCGGTTTACTTCTCTAAAGCTCCAGACCTAGAAGTTATCGCCACTGCCACAAACGGGCGCAGTGCACTGACATGGCTCAACAATCACACCTGCGACATCGTATTGTCTGATGTACGTATGCCCGATATGGATGGGATCGAACTGCTGAAGAAGTTGAACAGTTTCGATGCCCCACCGGTCTTTGTCGTGATGACAGCATACGACACCGACGATACGATGATTACTTCTCTTGCGCGTGGGGCGTCCGGGTACGTCATTAAAGGCCAGCCACCGCAGAAAATCATTCAGGCGCTCAGGGATGCACTCAACGGAGGGACCAGTCTGTCACCTCAATGCGTGAAACGGCTGGTTGCCCGGTCCTCATGGGGGCGTTTCTCCGAACGGATAGAGCAAGCCTCCTTGACCGATAACGAGGAAACCGTCATGCAATTGCTGTGCCAAGGAAAAAGTAACAGGCAAATAGCGAACGCGTTGTTCTATTCGGAGCCCCACGTAAAAAGAATGGTGTCTTCCCTGCTAAAGAAGATGGACTGCAGATCCAGGGCAGAGCTTATAGCGCTCTCATTCTGAACGGCCTATATAGTTGGCGGACCCACGCCGCTTAGTGCTCGAGTGAGCCCACCAACCTTTTCATAGTGCGAGTGTTTTGCACCCCACCTTGATTCAATCCTGGCGCTCGGTGCTAGGACCATCCCCGAGAAAGGTTATACACAATTCGACGGGCTGCCTGCCGCCCGGATTTTGTCAGAGCTACACCTGCGATAAGCCCAGCGATGCCTCCAAAGAACACAGAAGGGAACCAAGGCATATCAGTGTAAAAATGAAATATGCCAAGTGCCACTAAGAATCCGCAGATCGTTACCACTAAGCGCATTTTTTACCATCCCATGTAGGTGGCAAGGGCGCCACCTGCACCGGCAATGCAGCTGATCGCAAGTCCTGGTCCAATTCTCTTAGCGAGGAACTTCACCAAGGCCCAGTAGGAAACCCTCTTTTCCAAAATTTTCAGGATTGTATCGTAACCGATTACGCCACCTGCACAACCAGCAATGGTTGCGGCAGCTGCGCTAAGAACTCCTTTATCGTCTTGGCCCTCTGCGGACCTAGTCTGGACTAGTACTGAATTCAGCTCAGCATCCATCTTCTTTGCTGAAGACAAGACCGTTTCCCGACCATTGGAGTCAATGGCTACCGCGTCACCATCAGCGTTGAACCCGTACTCAACTGTTCCCGCAGGCAAGGGGGAACCACCCGCGGACTCGATATCCTCATTGATTTGTTTGAGGTCATTTTCCGAAACAGTCTCTCGGTCTGCACCGAGAGTAGTGGGAACCTGGAGAGTCTCGACGCACTCCCGCTCCTGCATGGCAGGAGCTGCGCTGGCCGTAGCGACAGGGACTGTGACGAGAGCGGTAGAAACAGCTACAGGGAGGATTAAAGCTTTCTTCAAACACATAAATAGATCCTTTCGGATTGATGAAAAGAGGGACAAGACAGCAGCTTTCAAGCTGCCCACCACTACATCTAATGGGGAAATTAAGTCTCTTCAACGTCTTTCCGCCATCTGGAAGGATATTGATACGAAAGTATCGACTTGTAAAAACCATGGATTTAGAGGTGCCGACTCAATCTGTTGCGACCGGGTATCTAGTAACACCGTGGTGACTATCCGGTAACACTTGAGTGGGCATCGAGTAACAGTCCCCGACGGTGGCCGAACCGGGCAGCGCGTTAGCGAGGTGAACTCCAAAACTTCGAACTTGCTGCTCCTCATCAAGATCCACACGGCGGATAGCGTGAGGCCTATTTTTCCGTGCTGAAACGGACCAAAACTGCTGAGTGCGCGTTGTTGGTAGGGGTATTCCGAAACGGATTACTTCCCACGCCGATCTGGATTATCAACATCAGCAAAACCAAGCCCATGGCGACGCCCGTGAAAGGAACCAACCTGATTCAGCCACTCTGCAGAAAATCAATCCTTATGACAACGGACGTCCTCTGTTACTCGATACTCACCCGAGTGTTACTGGATGCTCACCACAGTGTTACTAAAACAGTGGTCTAAACACAATCCTTGCCCGCCGTGTGGGGTGCTCGCCGCGCACGCTGCGACCCCGATTCGAACCTTTCTGGCTCGTTGATGTGCCTGAACCCACCGCCGACCACGACAAGCGGATCTACGACCAGGTATTCCTCAACCGCACCTACACCGCCGGTGGCTGTTTGATCGTCGCGGCGACAATCGACGACGTCATCGCCTGGCACTGGTGCAAACACGAAACCACACGCGACTGCCAACGACTGCTCGAACGCATCGAAGCCCCACTCATCGCCGTCATCGACAGTGGCCAAGGAGCATACAGCGCGATCAAAAAACGCTGGCCCACCACGAAAATCCAACACGCTGCCTCGTCCACGCCCAACGCGTAGTACGCCGCTACACCACCTCACAACCTCGCACCGACGCCGGGCGCATCATCTACACACTCGCGCTGAAACTGATCCGGATCACCACCCTGGACAAAGCCGCCACATGGGGCGCGCAACTGCACGAATTCTCTACGATCTACCGGTCATGGATGGACGAGAAAACCATGGTGAAAGACCCAAAAAATAGGTGCCTGGACACGCACGCGGACCCATCACAACGTGCGCAAGGCCTACAACAGCCTCAACCACCTACTCCGGTCTGAGCTGCTGTTTTGTCCACTTCACCCCACCAGAAGCAGTCCTTGCGCCTGAACGGGTCAAATCCACCACCAACAGCCTAGAAGGCGGCATCAACGCCCAGCCCAAACTGCTCGCCAGAACCCACCGCGACAGATCCGGCGAACGACAACGCCGCATGCTGGATTGGTGGCTCTCCCTAAAAACGGAACTGCCTGACGATCCAATACGAATCGCCAGACAGTCCATCTGGGGCCAGGACCAACTCGCCAAAGTGTCCACCCTGACCAAAACCGAGAACCAAGCCGACCACGAAACTTCGACGACCAACCCTCTACGACAACGCTATCGACACCAACTACACTCACTCAATCGGCATCCAAAAAGGCCAAATCTAACCCCCGCGACACGCCGATCCAGACACACTTTTTCGGCTATAAACGAGGTGCGATAACGAGGTTTGCAGGACCCGGTGGGCCAGAACTCTACCCAGTGGCGCAGATGGTGCCTGAGCCGAGCACGATGTCGCCCTTACCGTCCGGGTCCGGCAGGTACAGCACCGCCGCCTGGCCGCGGGCCACGCCCTCGAGTGGTTGGTGGAGGGTAAGTGTCATCTGGTCGTCCTCGATACGCGCAGTGCACGGCACAACGCCACCGTGGGCGCGGATCTGCACGTTCGCTTCGAACTCGGCTGCTTCGGACATCGCAGGGTGCAGCACCTTCAGGCGGTCGGCGGTGATCTCCGAAACGCGCAGCGCGTCACGCGGACCGACGGTCACGGTGCCGGTGGCGGTGTCCACGTCGGTGACGTAGCGCGGCTTGCCGTCGGCGGCAGGCACGCGGATGTTCAAGCCCTTGCGCTGGCCGATCGTGTACTGGAACGCGCCGTCGTGCTCGGCGAGTTCGTTGCCTTCGGTGTCCCGAATCATGCCGGGGCGCATGCCAATGGAACGGCCCAGAAACGCCTGGGTGTTGCCGTCGGGGATGAAGCAGATGTCATAAGAATCCGGCTTGGACGCGGTGGCAAACCCGTGGCGGGCGGCCTCCTCACGGATCTGGGGCTTTTCCGTATCACCAACCGGGAAGATGCAGCGGTCCAACTCGTCGCGAGTAAGCACGCCGAGCACGTACGACTGGTCTTTGTTCGGGTCGGTGGAACGGCGGAGGTTGCCGGCGTCGTCGATAATTGCGTAATGCCCTGTGGCAATCGCATCGAAGCCGAGCGTCACCGCGCGGTCCAACAGGGCTGCGAACTTGATCTTCTCGTTGCAGCGCAGGCACGGGTTCGGGGTCTCGCCGTTTTCGTACGACCAGACGAAGTTGTCGATGACCTCTTCTTTGAACCGGTCAGAGAAATCCCACACATAAAACGGGATGCCCAGTTTGTCGCACACGCGACGCGCGTCGGCGGAATCCTCGAGCGAACAACACCCGCGGGCGGATTCGCGCGTTTGCTGCGCGTCTTTGCTCAGCGCGAGGTGCACGCCGACGACATCGTGGCCGGCCTCCACCAGGCGCGCGGCGGCGACAGATGAATCGACTCCCCCGCTCATGGCCGCTAATACTCGCATGTCGCGGGAGTGTAGTCCCGCGAGCACGAAAGGCGAAACGTCCGGCTGCATGCATCGAGATAATCCCCTGGACATATACCCCCATGGGGTAATAACGTGGGAGACGGTGGCCGCGCTAGCCCCCCGGCGCGGCCGAACCGATCACAACAATGAACTGCAACGAAAGGACAGAACCATGAACGACAGGCACGCCCACTCCGGCACCAGACCCGGTGGGCACGCCAGCCATCATGAGCATGACGCTCACGAGGCCCATGCAGGACACGGTGGTCACGACCACGCGGGCCACGCAGGCCACGGCGATCACGTAGCCCAATTCCGCACGCTCTTCTGGATCATGCTGGTTCTCGCGATCCCGGTCGTCGGGTTCAACAGCACTTTCGCCCATCTCATCGGCTACCAGCTGCCTGACGCGGAATGGGTCCGGTGGATCTCGCCGCTTTTGGGCACGGTCATTTACTTCTGGGGAGGTCGCCCGTTCTTGACGGGTGCTGTCTCCGAGATCCGCTCCCGCAAACCCGGCATGATGCTGCTGATCGCGCTCGCGATCACGGTCGCCTTCGTCTCCTCTTGGGGTGCGAGCCTGAACTTGCTGGACCGTGGGCTGAATTTCTGGTGGGAACTGGCGCTGCTGGTGGTCATCATGCTGCTTGGGCACTGGATCGAGATGCGCTCCCTCGCCCAGACCACCTCGGCCCTGGATTCGCTCGCCGCACTTCTGCCCGACGAGGCCGAGAAGATCGACGGCGACGAAGTGGTGAAGGTCACCCCGGCGGATCTTGAGGTCGGCGATGTCGTGATCGTGCGGCCCGGCGCTTCCGTGCCTGCCGACGGCACAATTGTCGACGGCAGCGCCAGCATGGACGAGTCGATGGTCACCGGTGAATCGAAAACGGTGCGCCGCGGTGAAGGAGAGCAGGTGGTCGCTGGCACCATCGCGACAGACTCGGGCCTGCGCATCGAAGTAACGGCCACGGGTGGCGACACCGCGCTGGCCGGCATTCAAAAGCTCGTCACCGATGCGCAGGAATCGTCGTCACGCGCGCAACGTCTCGCGGACAAGGCTGCTGCCTTGCTGTTCTGGTTCACCCTCGGCGCCGCCATTCTGACCGCTGTGGTCTGGACCGTCGTCGGTGTGCCAAATGACGCGGTAGTGCGCACTATCACGGTGCTCGTCATCGCCTGCCCCCACGCCCTCGGCCTTGCCATCCCGCTGGTCGTCTCAATCGCGACTGAGCGCGCGGCACGCGGCGGGGTCCTTATCAAGGATCGGCTCGCGCTCGAATCGATGCGCTCAGTCGACGCTGTGTTGTTCGACAAGACCGGCACGTTGACCAAGGGTGAGCCCACCGTCACCGCGATCGAACCCGTGCGCGGGTACGAGGAAACGAACGTGCTGGCCCTGGCAGCGGCCGCTGAAGCAGACAGCGAGCACCCGCTCGCCCGTGCCATCACTGGGGCCGCTCAAGCTCGCGATGTGGCCGTGCCGCAGGCCACCGACTTCTCTTCATCGCCAGCCGTGGGTGTGAAAGCAACTGTCGACGGTGAGGTAATCGAGGTCGGTGGCCCCTACCTGCTTGAGCAGCATTCCGCCGCGGAGCTTCCGGTCGCCGACGAGTGGCGAAAGGAGGGCGCGATCATTCTCCACGTTCTCGCCGACGGCGAGGTGATCGGAGCACTCCGGCTTGCCGACGAGATCCGCCCCGAATCCCGCGACGCCGTCGACGCACTGCACGCATCGGGTGCTCAAGTCGTCATGATCACCGGCGACGCGCAGGCCGTGGCGAACACCGTAGCGGGCGAATTGGGCATCGATCGGGTCTTCGCCGGTGTGCGGCCGGAGGACAAGGCCGCAAAGGTCAAGGAACTGCAAGCCGAGGGCCACAAGGTCGCCATGGTCGGCGACGGTGTCAACGACGCACCGGCGCTGGCCCAGGCCGATGTCGGTATCGCGATCGGTGCGGGCACCGACGTGGCCATCGGCTCGGCGGAGGTCATCCTGGCAAGCTCTGATCCGCGATCGGTGCTCTCGGTCATTGAGCTCTCGCGAGAGACCTACCGGAAGATGAAGCAGAACCTGTGGTGGGCGGCCGGCTACAACTTGCTGTCCGTGCCGCTGGCCGCCGGTATCCTCGCTCCAATCGGCTTCGTGATGCCGATGAGCGTCGGTGCGATCCTGATGTCTGCCTCGACCGTCGTCGTCGCCCTCAACGCGCAACTGCTCCGCCGACTCGACCTCACCCCACAGAGCAGCACCGACCGGATACTTAACCGGTCCAAGTGACCCGACACCGTGCACACCATCCAGGAGACCAATGATGAACACCCCCACCCCCGCTTCCGGGAACTCGGCCAACCACGGCTACATCAGCGAGAAAGACCGCTACCTCGCTCGGCTCAAACGCATCGAGGGGCAGACCCGCGGTATTCACCGCATGATCGACGAAAACGCCTACTGCATTGACATCCTCACCCAGATCAGTGCGGTCAACGCGGCGCTGAAGGGCGTAGCACTGGGTTTGCTGGACGACCACTTGAAGCACTGTGTTGCCGATGCGATCAGCGACGGGCAGGAAGCCGACGCCAAGATCGAAGAAGCGTCAGCAGCTATCGCTCGACTGGTGAAATCCTAGACAACCGTGGGAAGACTCGTGCGTCTGTTGCGGGTCCCTACTCAGCGAGAGGTGAAACGTCGGTCCACCCCGATGGAGGCTGCACATAACATCCGGCGGAGCGTAATACTTCAACTGCCTTTGCGGGGTCCCGCCGGATAACTGCCTCAGTTTGCATTTCAATGAATCGTCTACGCCCCTCCTCCACGCGTTCCTCCCACCCCGGCATTGGTTGTGCATCGAATTCTCTAACAACTAACTCCACAACGTCCTCCACCGTGACGCGGAACTGCGGGTCACCGAGGGGAAAGTGAATATTCTGCTGCTGCGCCGCAGCCTCGTAGCGGCCGCTTCTTGCTAGGAGTAACCCCAACGGTACGGATTCCGCGTGAAACTGAAAATGGCTCGGGGGTTTGTTTCTGGCTTCGCGGTCGAACTCGAAGCGAACAATTGGTACGAAACGTTGTGTCGCCTTAAATTCGACCTTTATCGAGCTTTTTTCAACCGCAACCCCACTCCTGGAATAGCTTGGCCGTAGCCGGAAGTCGACAGCTAGGTGTAAACGGTTGCTTCCCGATCTGCCTATGGCGAGTTCCTTCGAGATTTTGAACCACGAGCGAAAGGTCTCTTTGGAGGTTTCGAAAGTCTCTAGCGCGGTGGTACCTACTAATGTGTTTTCGAGCAGATCCTGTATTTCACCAACGAACGTCGTTGCATGTTCTATCCAGGCGTGCTCAGACAAAACATCTACCCGTTGAGCATCCACGACAACGCTTCGTAACGTTCTAACAGGCGTTCTTCTTCAAACTTCAGGGCACCGGCCTCGCGAAGCCGACGCAAGACATCGACGTTGTACGGTTGCATCTCTTCTTCGATGTTGGCCAATTCCCGGATTATCTCGTCGTTCGAGAGCATCCGGGTAACCGGAGTCGACATTTGCCCCTCCTTCTGCGTAGATACCTTGGACATCGATCCCCTGGATCAGTACTAGCGATCGTAGCGCAAGACCTTCATTCTTAAACGTCATACCGCAGTACGACGCGGCTGCCCGCGCCGGCAAGTAGCGTGGACGGCCATGAACTTTTCCACTACCCGCGCAGTGCGGATCCGCAATGCGAGCATGGCAGCATTCATGCTGGTCCCCTGCCTAGTTGGGCTGCTGCCGGATTCGCGGCAGTTGGTCGTCGGGCTCGCACTGCTGGCCTGCGCCGTTGCGGCCCCGTTTACCCGCTGGCGCTGGCCGCTGGAAACGTGCGCTGTGATTATTGCGGTGCTGGTTCCCGCGGCGTTCTGCGAAACCCTCCCCGTCGGTACAATCGCCGTGGCGCCGCTCGCCGCCTACATCGCCAGGCGCCACCTGCCTGCCCCGCACCGCGACTTCGCCACGGCTGCACTGTTGCTTGGCGACGCCGCAGCCACCGCGTTCATCATCCCCGCGCTCACCGCGCTCGAGCCTGTCGACCGGCTCCCCTACGTCTTCTGGAGCATCATTCTGCTGACCGTGGCGCTGCTGTTCGGCGAGCTACGCCGCCGTGCCGAGGAGACCGCGGAGAAGGATCTGGCCCGACAGCGTGAGCAGTTCGAGCGCGATGCCCAGGAGCAGCGCGCCCACCTCGCGCGAGAGATCCATGACATTGTCACCCACTCGCTGACCGTCATCGTCGCACAGGCCGACGGCGCGCGCTTTGCCGCCACCCCGGAGGCGAAGGACGAGGCGCTGCGCACCATCGGCAACGTCGGCCGCGACTCGCTGCGCCAGATGCGCGGCGTGGTGGAGCTGCTCCGCGACCCTGAACAGCGCCCCCTTGAACCAACAACGCAACTGGACATCGACGGCCTGGTCGCCACCAGCCGCGCGGGCGGGCTTAACGTCGCATACACCGCCGAGGGCACCCCTCCCGAGCACCTGGCCCCGGCCACCGCGCTTACCGTCCAGCGCATCGTGCAGGAGTCCCTGACCAACGCCATGAAGCACGGCACCGGCCACGCCGAGCTCGCGGTGCGCTGGGGCGCAGATAACGTCGTGGTAGAAACGACGAACCCGGTCGCTCCCGGCGCGACCACTCGTCCGGGCCACGGAGTGGAGGGCATGCGGCAGCGCGCGGCGCTTTCCGGCGGCACGGTGACCGCATCCGCCACCCCAGCCGGCACCTGGACCACAATGGCAAGGATCCCGCTGAACTCATGATCACTCTCGGACTCGCAGACGACCAAGCGTTGTTTCTCCACGGCATCCGCAACGTGCTGGACTCCCAGCCGGACATGGAGGTCCGCTGGCTTGCCGCGAACGGCGAGGAGGCAGTGCAGGCGTGCGACAGCGATCCGGTGGGCATTGTGCTTATGGACGTGCAAATGCCCGTTCTCGACGGCATCGCCGCCACCCGGCGTATCACCCAGCACCATCCGGATACCAAGGTGATCGTGCTGACCACGTTCGACGACGAGGCCTACGTGCTCGGCGGGATTAGCGCGGGCGCGAGCGGGTTCTTGCTCAAGGACGCGGAACCGGAGGCACTGTTGGACGCGATCCGCACGGTTGCAGGCGGTGACGCGGTGATTTCGCCGAGAGCGACGAACCGGATCGTCGCAAAGCTTGCTGCTCCGACAGAGGAGGCTGTGGCCCTGTCCCCCGCGGACCGCTTCGCGCTGGGTGAGCTCACCGAGCGCGAGCTCGAAGTACTCATCGCGATTGCCCGAGGCTGGAGCAACGGCGAGATCGCGGAGCGGATGTTTATCTCCATGCCCACGGTGAAAACCCACGTGGGCCGGGTGCTGGCGAAGACGCAGTCGCGCGACCGCGTCCACGCGGCACTTTTCGCGTACCGGACCGGGTTGGTCTCGCGCGCGGACCTGCTGGATTCCTAAGCCGCGTCATACCTGGGTATCACACGCAAAATCGTGCCCCGCGCCGACGCGGAAGGCCCGTGCCATGCGCGAACCTTGAACGCATGGAAACACCGATGATTCAGACCCACGGTCTGACCAAAACCTATGGACACACAGACGTCGTCCACAACCTAGACCTCAAGGTCGCTCCCGGCGTCGTGCACGGTTTGCTCGGCCCGAACGGCTCCGGCAAATCCACCACGATGAAGATGCTGCTCGGCCTCATCACCCCAACGCACGGCGACATCAGCGTGCTCGGACACCCTATGACGCGAGCGAACCGCGCGCATGTCCTTGCCGGTGTCGGCTCGCTCATCGAAGCCCCCGCCGCTTACCCACACCTCACCGGTGGTGAAAACATGCGCATTGTCACGCGTCTGCTCGGCGCCGATCCCGAAGCGGTGCGCCGCGCGGTGTCGCTAGTACGCCTCGAGGGTCAGATGGACAAGCTGGTGAAAAACTATTCGCTGGGTATGAAGCAGCGCCTCGGCATCGCGATGGCACTCGCACGCGACCCGCAGTTGCTTATTCTCGACGAGCCCACCAACGGCCTCGACCCCGCCGGCATCGAAGAGATCCGCGAACTCATCATCAGCCTCGCCCGCGACCAGGGCCGCACCGTGCTGGTGTCGAGCCACCTGTTGTCAGAGATCGAGAAGATGGCGACCGACCTGACCATCATCAACCACGGCAAGCTCGTGTTCCAAGGCTCCCAAGACGAGCTGTACAGCGCGCAACTGCCGGATGTGTTCATCCAGACGCCGGATGCTGCAACTGCCGTCTCGGTTCTTCGCGCACTGCAACCGAAACGGGTCGAGGGCGGCGTGGAGCTTTCTGGGCTTGACGACGACCACCTCGCCCACACCATCGCCCTCCTGGTTACACACGGCGTACCGCTGCACCAGGTCCTGCGCAAGCGCCGCAGCCTCGAGGACATCTTCATCGGCTTGACCAACGACGAGGTGGCAAGCGCATGATGGTGGAATTTGCCAAACTCAAACGCACCAAAATCGTGTGGCTGAGCCTGCTCATGACGGTGGGGATCGTCCTATTCGCCAACATGAGTCTCTTCGCAGGCGACAACGCCGCCGCATTCCGGGCCAACCCAGAAACCGCGTGGGCGGGACATCTCATCGGATTCGCCATGGCGCTGGCGTTTTTGACCCCGTTGCAGCTTGCACTGGTGGCCAGCCGCATCGTGGATACCGAGCACATCAGCGGCGGGTGGCGGCTCAACGCCATCGCAGGAACTCGGCCCGGGGCGCTGCTTCTTCGGAAGTTAGGTGTTGCGACGGTGGTAGTTGTCGTCGCAAAGGGCATTGAGTTCGCTGGGGCCATAGCGCTGCCCCTCGCGATGGGCGCGCCTGCACCGCACGGATCCATGCCGGCCACTTGGCTGCGCTTCGGCCTTAGTGTCACGGGCACCACGCTTGCGCTCCTCGCTGTGATGCTCTTGCTAGCCGCGCTTGTCGAGTCGCAACTTGTCGTGCTCGCAGTCGGGGTCGTCGGCGGGTTCTTCGGAATCGCATCACTGCTGTCCCCGCCGTGGCTGGCTGCAGTCAATCCTTTCGGGTACGTCGCAGTGATCCTCCCGTTCGGATTCACTGAAGCAGGGGTCACCCCGTCGCAGCCCGGCTGGGTGCTGTGGAGCGGCTACCTCGTCCTCGCCGTAGCGGTCTTGGTCGCCGGTACCAAAGCCCTGGATCGAAAGGAGATCTAGACCATGGACCTAATCCTTAACGACCTGCTCAAGTTTCGACGCTCCCACGTCTGGGCGGTCGCGTTCCTCGTCCCCGTAGTTGCCGTCGCGATCGGCGCCGGCAACTACGCTGCGAACACCGGCACCCTGACCGCCGGTTGGGGTAGCTATTTCTCCCAGGTCATGCTGTTTTATGGGTTGCTGTTCTGTACCGCTGGCATCGCGATCCTCGCCGCAGCCGCCTGGCGTGTCGAGCACCGCGGGCACAACTGGCTCACCATGCTCACCTCGACGCGTTCGGTGAGCAACCTGGTGGCGTCGAAAATCGCCGCGATCGCGGTTACTGTCGCAGCGATGCACGCTGTTCTCATCGGCCTCACGTTGTTCGTCGGTTGGGCTTTGCGGATTCCAGGAGCAGTTCCAAGCGAGCTCCTCGTCGCAGCGTTATTGGCACTCGCCCCAGCCGTTGCGGTGGCGTCATGGCAGTCACTGCTGTCTATGGTCATCCGTAGCTTTGCCGCCCCTATCGGCATTGCGGTGGTGGTAAGTCTCGTATCGTTTGGCGCACTCGCGGCTGGGGTGCCTGGCGTGCGGTTCATCGTGGCGCCTGCGTTGTTGTCGCAC